>Ga0307426_1000004_pt1 | contig 132499 bp, 119 predicted proteins | sample SalMarWE160340MG_FD_202165 | JGI IMG/M metagenome (GOLD analysis project Ga0307426, IMG submission 202165) | Salt marsh sediment microbial communities from the Plum Island Ecosystem LTER, Massachusetts, United States - WE1603-40 | ecosystem: Environmental > Aquatic > Marine > Intertidal zone >... | reverse complement strand
TAAATTTAATACTAAAATCCAAGCTCCTTTAACTGATTTTTAATTTCAAATGATTTTTCTGGTGTAAGAGGATATTTCTTCCAATAAATATATGTACATATTGCTAATATTATAGCGGGAATTACACTCATATGTAGTCGAATACCTATTTGTACCGATAATGTTGTAGGATCATCTTGAAATTTGGTTAATATATGAACTAATGCAATAATTCCAAGATAAACACCACGTGATAGTCGTGAAAAGAAATTTTGGATTCCTACAGTTGTTCCTCTTATAGGTGAACGGGTTAATACAACTCTCTCATCAAGAACATCAGAGAAATAAATAGTAAATAACGCCCAGAAGTTTGCCATGCAGAATCCCAATATTAGTTGATAAACCATCGAATCCCATATTCCCACATAAAAGAATGTCATAAAGCCACTAATTACCAGTAAAATTCCGCCAATCAATGCCATTTTCTTATTATTCTTCACTCTTTTAGCAATCACAATCCAAACAGGGACTCCTACAATTGCGCCTTGAAGAAACGATGCGAATAAAAGAATTATCTCAAATGTACCTCCCCTTAAAACATAATTTACAGCATAAGGAATCGAGGCTGTTAATGAACCCGTAACCACTTGAAATCCAAAAAATAGAATAATGTAATATACAAAACTCTTTTGTTTTCCCGTGGATTTTAATTCTGAGATAAAGCTCACTTTTTCTCTTTCTGTTACATAATAACGATCTTTTAACTCTTTATTTTCATACATACCTGGCAACGATACAACTGCTATAGTTCCAATTATCATGACACATATCCAAGCCATAAAAGCATATGCTGATGGATTTAATAGATTAACTCCTATTAATATAGGAGGAATTATTGTACTAAAGGGTAATGCTAACATAGAGAGAGGTGTTCCCCACCCTCTAGCTTTTCTCCGTGCGGAGTCGTTACGAAATTTATCAGGAAAAAGAGCATCTATATTAACAAAAGCAAGTGTTGTTAAAGAATCAAACAAACAGGTCATTATAATCATCCACCCAAAAACAGGTAATGGATCTGCTGCTATTGCTACGGGATCAGTGCTAGGAGGCATGAATAAAAGACCAAATAATAAGGTGGCGGGTATAATACCAATGACAATCCAAGGAAATCTTTTCCCCGTTTTTCTTGTAAACTTCGTTTTACGATCAGTAAGGTAGCCAAGAAGAGGATCATCAATTGCATCCCATAGCGTAAATATAAGCATAGCACTTAAAGCATAGATAGTTGGTAACCCCAAAACAGCTTCATAAAAGAAAAAAATGTATTGACCAAAGACTGTCCATGTAAACATACTCCAAAAACCAGACGAACTATATGATAAGATATTTGGAATTGACGGAATTTTATATTCTCCTTCTGAACCTAATTTCACTTCTTCACTCATTTGAATCACTCTATTATTTTTTTATAAATTAACAAAACTTCCAGTAATAATTGATTAATGTTCTATATAAAGATTTAAAAAAAATTAATAAAATTAGATAAATGGTATTACACTTATTAATAGATTTTCGGTGGTTCTGGGGGATTTCCTAACATTTCTGACATTAATTGTTGGAAATTATCGAAATGTCCTGGTAGAGTTTTTTGTACAAAAAACGCCTCAGCGGCTTTCAAATTAACATTTTTCCCTATAGCAGAGGCAATGGAATGAAGCAATCTATTTGCATACTTAGTAAGTTTTTTTAACTCATTTAGAGATACATTTGCAGGATCAATATTAGGTGCAAATAGTTGAGCTAAAAGTTCTAATGTTGCTTCGAACTTTAAAGCGGCATTAATTTTTTTTTCCAAAGTTGTTGTAATATCTACAAAGTAATTGGGTTGATGCCCAAGTTGTCCCATTAACCAGACTTCAGAGCATTTATATGGCTCTATTCCATCTTTCAATTGATTAGAATATAATAAGGGAAATGCTGAGAATGCTGCTGCTTCTGATGCCATTCTCCCTACAACAACATGATCTGGATGGACTTCATAATTTACCCATGGATCAAATGTTACAATGCGGTCTGCTTTTAGTTTTCTCACAAAAAAGACAAGTTTTTCTCTTAATTCTGGTCCAGAAATAAATCCTGCATCTGGATAATCTAATATAATTGTCTCTTCTACTCCTATTATGAGATTAGCAGACATTAATTCTTTTATGCGCATTTCTGCAACTTTTTCCTTTGTTAAATCTCTCCTTAAAGTGCCTACTTCTCCCTTTGTACAACACAAAACAAAAATAGAATGCCCTTCTTCAACCCATCTAGCTAATGTACCATAACAATAAAACGTCAAGTCATCAGGATGAGCTATTATTACTAATATATTCATAACAATCAATATAATTACATTTAATTTATAATATTAGAAAAAAGGAATACAAATAAAAAAGAATAATAAAAAAGTTTTGTTTTTGAATTATTCAGTTTCTCCATATTTCGCTATCCAAATAGGATCCTTAATTTGTAAAATTCTTCTTTCTACTTTACCTACCATAGATTTAGGGATTTCTTCGATGATCTCCACTTGTTTTGGACACTTATAATGAGTTATATTATCTTTGCACCACGCAATTAGTTCATCTGAATTGATTTTCCCTATTGAATCATCTTTTAACTGTACCCAGGCTTTAACCATTTCACCTGTTTCAGGATCTGGCAAACCTGCAACAGCAACCTCAAGGACATCTGGATGAGTTCCTAGTAATTCTTCTACTTCTTTTGGAAATACTGAATAGCCCTTGTATTTAATTAATTGTTTCTTCCTATCACGAATAACCATTTGACCCATCTCATCCATATAACCGATATCTCCAGTTAAGCACCAAATTCGACCATCCCAATCTCGAAGAGTTTTAGCTGTAGCTTCAGGTCTGTTTAAATAGCCCTTCATTACCTGGGGACCACAAACGCAAATTTCACCTGTGTATTCAATTCCATAGCCTTTCAATGGACCTTTACTAAAATCTTCACTGTTAAAAATAGCCCAATCCACTCCAGGATATGGTAATCCAATTGTTCCCGGTGTATCTGTCCCATCAAAAGGCCCTACACTCACTGCAGTTGTGCATTCTGTAAGACCATATGCTTCAACTAGTTTGCCACCACTAATCGCTTCAAATGCATCCTTTACAGGCTTGTGCAATGGTCCTGCTCCACTTACGCATAATCTAAACATATCCTTAAGTTGAGGCTCAGGATTTTCCTTTAAGTAGCGAGTTAAACCAATGAATAGATTTTCCACACCAGGCAGAATTACGCCTTTTTCTGGGCCTACTTCTAATATTGTATCAACAATCTCTTTTAAGTCAAGTTCCCGTTTGGCGAATAATATATTATAATCTCCTCCTTCAATAACAACGTTCTGAACGATAGTCATTCCGAATGCATGGAACATAGGTATTATTCCTATACATGCCATCGGATGGTCTGCATCAGGCATCCACATCACATTTTGCTTGGCATTCGTAACACAATTATAATGTGTGAGAACTGCAGGTTTTGGTACACCTGTAGTGCCACCTGTCATTAAGTAAACAGCAGTATCATTTAAAGGATCAATTTCTACTTCAGGAATATCGACTTCTCCACGTTTTTGACATACATCTAAGAAATTTATAGCTCCAGGAACTTCGCTTTTAGGAATTGTTCCGTCTGCAATTAATTGTTCTTTAACAGCAGGAGGAATAGCTGCTAAATCGACTATACAGGTAGAAATAACAAAATCAAATTTATATTGATCTTGTATAGGTTTTATTAAACCATACATGACATCCATACATAACAGTCCTTTTGGTTTTACTTGTTTGAATACATGGAGTATTTCTATTGGTTTATATGTTGGATTAAGTGGGATCACAATTCCCCCCAGTTTAACAGTAGCAAAATATCCAATTGTAAATTGAAAGCAATTAGGTAAAAGAATGGCAATTACATCACCTTTCTTTACCCCCAGTTGGGATAATGACGTGGCGAAAGAATCTGTATATTTTCTAAGAACTCTATAATTCATGAATGTTTTTGAAAACCATATTGCTTTATTTTTTGCGTTTTCCTCCGTTTTTTGATCAAACCAATCTCCTAAGCTAATTACTGGAAATTCAGGGTGTTTTGGAACACCTTTTTGATATTTTTTAAACCAAGGTTTATTATCATCAACATACCATTTGAGTACATTCATAATAATTCTATATATCTATTTTTTTTCAGATTTACATCCATTTAAAATAATTTGCTGAAATTATTAATAAATGTTTGTGAATATGTATAGTTTGAAAAACAAAGTAATAATTATATTATAAGCATAATTATTCTTTATAATCTACATCTATGGGTCTTCCAGGACTTCCTTGGTAATATAATTTTCCAGGTTTACCTCTCCAATTTTTATGTAAAACAGTATTTGGATATATTACATTATTATCTGTACTTAAAGCTCCACAACCTATTATGGTTCCAGGATAAAAAGTATTATTCTCACCAATTTTTATTTCTAGCATTGTAATTTTCCCGAAAATTGTATTTACAGCATGGCTAGAAAGACTACTAGTTGGATAAAAGAAAGCATTGTCCTCAATATCGGTGAATTCTAATCCCACATATGCATCATTATATATAACGTTCTTGCCAATCTTGTTATGGCTAATTCTACGTAGTGTCCGATTGATAAGCCAAGGAAATGGGGATTTTGATGTTAACCACATAGGGTATTTGATGATAAAACCTCTTTTATGATAGTATTTCATCAGTTTTCCTTCCTCGCTATTCACATCATCAAGCACTCTTCTAAAAACGCCCTGTTTAGGAGGGGATTTTTTATTCCAGCTTCTAGCCCAGAATGCTGTAAACTCTATCAATACAATAAGGTATATATAATAAAGGACTAGAAAAACAACAGGCAACATAAAAATATGAATAATAGGAGGGATTGATAGTAGATTTATGAATCCAAATTCAAATAGTAAGAAAAGCGCTAGACACACATAAAGAGGCACCAAAAAGCTGATAAAATTAATTTTAAAAAAATCTAAAGCAGGAAGGTCCACTGTTTTTTCTAGTTTTTCTTCAAAACTTAACTCATCTGATTTTTTCAGCTTATCAACGTCCATAATTTAATTAATATTAATAGATTATAAAAAACTATTTATCATATATTACTTATTTTTCCTATGATTTTACAATTTCTTCAAGTTTCTTAAATTGATCCTTTTGCATTAAAGGTACAATCCTTTTAAAAGCCATAATAAATGCGACAAATGCAATTAAACCCATGATTAGTCCAAATGAGACTGTATCAAACTCTTGGATTAATAGTGTTCCTAATAATGGACCAATAATTTGGGCAATACTATCTAATGTCGAGGTATAACCATTTATTTTTCCGATTTCTTTTGGTGTAACCGTTTCAGTCACTTTGCTCATTAACAAACCTCTTGCACATGAAACCCCATAACTTATAATCACCATTAAAATTATGAAGATCCAAGTTGTTGGATAAAAACTTCCAAAAACTCCAAAAAGGAAAAAAGTAACCACTAAAATTAATAATCCAAGGATCGTCATGTTTCTTTCACCAAATTTTCGCATACTGGGTTTAAACAAAGTAAAACGTACAATTGCGCGTGATACTCCTGATATTGTCAATAAAATACTTACTCCAATGGTATCAAGTCCTAAGATTAAACCAATAAAGATTGATAAAGTTGTAACATACATCGTAAATGAAAATGTATGAAAAGCAAACTGGGTTAATAGATATAAAGCTTCTTTATTTTTCCTTAACTTTATTTTTATTTTAATCTCTTTCTCAGCAATATTTCTCATAGATTTTGGCCATGATTCCTTTATAAAGAAGAATGTAATTATAATAGTCAAAAAGGAAAATCCTGCTGAAATCAAACCAGGAAGAGCTATAGGATAGTTTGGGCCAAATATAAAAAATACTGACAAAAAACCTGCTAATCCCGGAGCCACAAGACCTGCTAAAGTATGAGCTACACCAATATTAGTCATCTGAAGTCCTCGTTCTCTCGGAGGTACTCTATCTGTAATAATTGCTTTAGTTATTGGATAATTTCCACCAAAAATACCATCGACAATTCTGGCAACAAAGAGTAGAATAAGAGAATTTGAAAAAGATAAAATTAAAAAAGCTGAACAAGTTCCTGCTTCAGCAATTAATAGCATAGGTTTTCTACCAAATTTATCGCTTAGCTTCCCCCACATTGGTGCAGAAAAAAGTGTAAAAATCGCATTTGTTGCTAGAAGTAATCCAATAACGACTGGTGTAGTGTTATATGTTATTATAAGAGAAGGTAAATATGGTATTATTATATAAAATCCTAAAATATCAACAAAAAGTCCTATCCATAAAGCGCTTAATTCAGGATATTTAATTTTAAGCGCATACTTTTTATTTTGACGATTTGGTATTTGTTGTTCCATTTGAGTATAAATAATGAGGGTTATTATAAGTTAGATCGGAAAATTTAGAATGCCTTTTAAAATTTCCATCTTTAAAAAATTATTCATTAATGCTTTTAAAAGTCATTAAAATAAGATTAAAATCGGTTTTTCTATTATCAAACCTTGCATAATTTCCTTTTTATATGATTATAAGAACATTATTAGGAATTTTTTTATAGTGGTTCTAACAAAAATAAAAAATAAAAAAATAGTTTTATTAACTTTCATCAGGAATTTTTTCAATTAGATCTTTTTCTCTGGATGAAAATAGTTTAATTTTCCCTTTTTTTATGAGTACTCCTAATGTAACTCCTACAGCAGCTATTCCCCCGATAATTGAAACAATAACAATAATTAAAGTAGCATCTGGACCAGGTTGACCTCCTTGGCTTGGGGAACTCTTTATAATAATAACATATTCAGATACCAAATTTCCAGCAGTATCGTTAGCATAGAAAATAAGAAGAACATTTCCATCCGTAAGAGAATCCCATGTCGTCTGATTTATTGTGCTATTTTGAGTGAAGATGTACTTAAAGCCCATATTATTAACGGTATACCACATGGTATCTAAATTTGGGTCTGCAATTTCAACGATGAAATTAGGAGCCTCATCTTCAAATACTTCATTTTCAGTGGGACTAACAATGTTTATGATAGGATCTGAAGTATCCTTTATTACATTCACTTGCTCGTAATTGACATCCCCTAAAGTGTTGCTAGCGTAAAATTGAATAGTTACTACTCCATTCGGTAATGCATCCCATGCTTCTTGATTAATAGTTCCATTCTCAGTAAATATGTAGTTATGTAATCCATTGTCCAAACTATACCAAGTGATATTTAAAAAAGCACATGTGATCTCAACAATAAAACTCGGTGAAACAACCCTAAAATTTTGATTCTCTATTGGATTAATAATATCGATAAAGATTGCGTAAATATCTTTTGTTACATTTATATCTTCAAAGTTAATATTTCCCAGAGTATCATTGGCGTAAAATCTAATAGATATAATTCCATTTGAAAATGCATTCCATTCTGCTTGATTAATAGTTCCATTGCCGGTAAATGTGATATTTATAGATTGATGGGTGTCATTAAATATCCAGTACCACATAATATCTAAATATGGATCTGTAATTTCTACTATAAAACTCGGCGCAGCAACTCCAAATAGTTCATTTTCTATTGGACTCACAATATTAATAACTGGTCCTGAAGTATCTTTTATTACATTTACTTGCTTGAAATATGTATCCCCTAATGTATTATTAGCGTAAAATTTTAAAGTAATTACTCCGTCTGGTAATGATTCCCATGCTGTTTGATTAATTGTTCCATTTACCGTAAAAATGTACTCTTTTGGTATAGCATCCAAGGTATACCACATAGTATCTAAATATAAAGACGTAATTTCTACTGTAAAACTTGGTGCAGCAACCCCAAATACTCCATTTTCCATAGGGCTAACTATATTGATAGAGACCCCATAAATATTTTTTATGATGACTACATCCTCAAAATTAATATTTCCAAGACTATTGTTGGCATAAAATCTCAGAGTATACGTGCCATTGTACAATGCGCCCCATTCCGTTAGATCAATTGTCCCATTATCGCTAAATGTAATATTTAATGAACTATAGGTATCGTTAAATATCGAATACCACATGGTGTCCAAATTTGGATCTGTAATCTCTACGATGAAATCAGGAGGGATAATCGTAAACTCCTCATTTTCTATAGGGTTAATAATATTTATAATAGGTGCTGAACTGTCCTTTATAACATTAACTTGCTTGAAATATATATCTCCTGATGTGTTATTAGCATAGAATCGAATTGTAACTATTCCATCTGATAATGCACCCCACGCGCCCTGATTAATAGTTCCATTCTCGGTAAATATATAGTTGTTTATTCCCCCATTGACTGTATACCAAGTGGTATTTAAATTCGTATCCGAAAATTCAACGATGAAACTCGGAGCATTAACACCAAAGACTTCATTTTCAGTTGGACTGACAATATTGATAATGATAGCATCAAAATCTTTTATTACATCAACTTCCTCAAAATTAATATTTCCGAGACTATCATTCGCATAAAATCTAATAGTGTACGTTCCATCGTATAATGCACTCCATTCTGTTGAATCAATCGTTCCATTTACTGTAAATGTTCTATTCTGTGATAGATATGTTGCATTAAATATCGAATACCACATAGTGTCCAAATTCAGATCCGTAATTTCTACAACGAAACTTGGGGGGTCAACTCTGAAAATTTCATTCTCCATAGGGCTAACAATATCAATAACTGGTGCTGAAGTATCTTTTATCACATTTACTTGATCGAAATATATATCCCCTGATGTGTTGTTAGCATAGAATTGAATAGGAACTACTCCATCGGATAATGCACTCCATGCCCCTTGATTTATCGTTTCATTTGTAGTAAATGTATAATTATTTAATCCTCCATCCACAGTATACCACATAGTATCTAAATCTGTGACTAAAACCTCAACAGTGAAATTCGGAGCGATCACTCCAAAAACTTCATTTTCAGTTGGGCTAATGATATTGATACCAGATGGCGCTGAGTTTATTGCTACCGTTGCCGCATACCAACTCTCAGTACCTCCTATACTCCAAGTTCGAGTCGGAGAAGCTCCTGGGTTTACTTGAATTTCATAATAGATCCCCGCACTACATTCACCAAAATTACTTGGGGATGATCTTGCATATAAAACAGTTGGACCCGATTCAAGATAACTACTATAATTATCTTCTTGATCGTCATCATCAATTCCATGAAATCCGATAATTAAAGTATTAGCTTTTGTGGTAGTCACTGAAGGATTAATAACATTTCCTGTTCCAGTACTTACTGCTGTTGCTTGAATTGGATCAGCCTTATCATATCCAGTAATTCTTATTATTCCACCAATATAATCTTCATTCCCTAACCATCTAATATCATAACTACTTGGTTCTGAAGCATTAGCAATTTTATACCAGGAAGCTGTAGTTTCTTGATTATTTAGCTGATTCTCTAGCAAAAGAACTGTCCAACCAGAAGGTCCAATCAAATTACTTCCACTGTTATCAGTTGTGCAATGAAGTATTAATAAATCTCCTTCTTGAGTTCCGCTTGGCTTATTTATTGTACAAGAGGTTCCGTCGCCGCCTACTGTCAGTTCCCAATCTGATTGAACTGTTGCTGCTATATTAAGCTTTCCAAAATTTTCTTCACTAAATCCATTTCTATTAGAAATTTTTTGAAGCTGTTGATAAAAACCGATAATTTGGACGGAACCAACTATAAAGGATAGTATTAATAAAAATCCGATTATTTTTTTTTTTTTATGTAATTCTATAATCAAGAATTTCACCACTAATTGTGTGTTATAAATAACCTAGACTATTTAGTATATAAATATATTTTAAATCCTTTTTTTTACATTTTGTATCATTAGGAATTGAAATTTGAAGGGCAGAAAAATAATCTCAATATTTCTTAAAATAATGATTCTCTATGAAAAAAACAAGTTATTTATTTTTTAAAAAATCTAGAATAATATTATTTACTTCTAGAGCTCTTGTTTTTGGAGATTCATGACCCGCTTTTTCAATAACTCTAAGTATACTATTAGGAATTCTTTTATGCATTTCTTCTGCATTGCTTTTTGAACAAACTCTATCATGTGATGCAGCTAATAATAAAGTCTGACACTTGAGTTCATGTAATTTCTCTAAAGTATTGAAATCCTTCAATGCTTCTATTTGGAGTTCAATATCACGGGGAGTTGAATTAAGAATTGTACTCTCTCTTATTTCATCTTCAGCAGACCAAATTCCAAAAAATTTTTTCATTGGATTTGCCTTTAATTCTTTTCGGTATTTATGATAGAACCAAATATGAGCATTATCCCAAAAAGCTTTCTCTGGGTCTTTTTTAATAAGTTCTAATTGGGCTAATCTATTTTTTTTTAACATCTCTAATCCTACGTTATCTGGGGCTCCACTAATAGTATTTACTAATATTAACTTATCAACATATTCCACGTGTTGTAGAGCAAACTGCTGAGCAATAATACCTCCCATAGATGTCCCCAAAACATGTGCTTTTTTCATTTCAAGAAAGTCTAATAATCCTTTGATGTCATTAGCAAGAGTTTCCATAGTATAAAGATCATTTACTCTTTCAGATTTTCCAGCACCTCGGTTATCAAAAGTTATCACTTTAAAATGTTCAGATAATGCGGGGACTTGGCATTTAAAACCCTCTTTTCTTGCACCAAACCCCTGAATTAATACAATTGGGTAGCCATTACCAAATACTTCATAGCAGATTTCTATTCCATTTATTTTTGCGAAAAGTTCTGTCATATAATTCTTGAATTTACTTTTTTAGAAAATTTATAATAGTTTCATTGACTTCTGGTGCTTTTTCTTTCGATACAGCATGCCGTGCATCCTTTATAACCTTAAAAACACTGTTAGGAATTTGTTCGTGGATCTTTCTTTGTACTGAAAGTGTTGCGATTCGATCTTTTTCCCCACAGATCAATAGAGTAGGACTTCTAATTTTGTGGAGCCGATCTGTGACATTATGACCTTTAACCGCATTTGCAGCATTATTGTTATCCGCAGGAGTAGAAGGATTAGCTAAATCAATTTTCACTAAATCTTCTACTGACCATAGGTCAAAAAATTTTTTTTTTGGATTTTCTTTCATCATTTTAAAAAATTCTCGAGAATAGCTCGCTTTTGCTGCGTTTAAAAACGCATTCAGTGGATCCATTTTTAATTCTTCAAAATACTCTATTTTTCCCTTACTATATATTTCTGGACCTTGTTCATTAGGAAAGCCTGGCCATGAATTTATTAATATAAATTTATTTACCTTTTCAGGATATTTTAAAATAAAATTTAATGCTATCATACCTCCCAATGATTCTCCTAATAAATGGGTTCTCTCAATACTGAGAAATTCCAGTAAACCACTAATATCATCAGCGTACATATCCATTGTATAGGGATAATTAGGTTTTGAGCTTTTACCCGCTCCTCTATTATCAAATATTATAACTTTAAAATGTTTTGATAAAGCACCAACTTGTACAAACCATCCACCTTTAGAACCACCCCATCCATGCACTAATATAATAGGATCTCCTTCGCCATGTATTTCATAGCAAATTTTTATTCCATTAACTTCAGCATACAATTCTGTCATATAAATCACTTTAGTAGGATAATATTATTTGTATTATATTTTAAGATTTTAAAAATTTTATAATATGTTGATTTATTATATGAGGATATTCTAGTATTGACTGATGGCCAGCGTTTTCGATAACAATAAACTTACTATTAGGGAGTTTTTCATGAATTCGTCGAGCAATTATCAAAGGAATTGTTTTATCCTTATCTGCGGCAATTATTAAGACTTCATTTTTAATTTCATGTAATCGTTCATAAGTATTATGAGTTTTTAGAGCTTCACCTAAGTGATAATAATCTCGTTCTGTTGGACCGTAAACAGTTTTTTCTTGTACTAAATCCTCTACCGACCAGATATTATGAAATGTATTTTTAGGATTCTCTTTCATTTGTTTCCAAAATTCTCTAGAATAACTTTTTTTAGCCCGTTCTATAAATAAATTTAGTGGATCTTTTTGTAGTGATTTATTATCTTTAATAGCTTTATTTACATAATATTCAATTCCCTGGTCAGGTAGAGCTCCTTGAGGGACGATACCGGCTATTGTATTGATTAATACTATTTTATCAATTCTTTTTGGATATTTTAAACAGACATTTTGTACTATCATCCCACCTAAACTATGTCCAATTATGTGAGTTTTTTCTATTTTAAGATAATCTAATAAGCATTTGATATCTTTGGCAAAAAGTTCCATCGAATAAACACCATCAGGTCTATCGGACTTTCCAGCGCCTCTATTATCAAATCTTATAACTTTGAAATGCTCTGATAACTCTCCAAATTGAGCACGCCAATGTTCTTTTCTATCACCAAAACCATGAACCAATAGAACAGGTTCTCCTTCACCACTAATTTCATAACAAATTTTAATACCATTCACATCGGCAAATAAATCAGTCATAACTATTAAAAAATCGGAATAAAAATAAGTATTATTATAAATTAATTTAAAGAAATATATTTTCTTTAATTTAATACTCTGAAAAAATAGAATTTAGGGAAAGATTATGATAGAGAAAAAAGTTCTAATACAAAGTACTACTGGAAGTGAACTTCATGGAATATATTATTTACATAGTAAAGAATCAAAAAAAAAATCAATTCTAATAATGTGTCATGGCTTTACGGGGGATAAATATGAACATGGTCATTTTCCTGAACTAGCTAAAGCGTGTAATGGAGAGGGTATCGATGGACTAATTTTTGATTTTACGGGTTCTGGTGAAAATGAGAGAGTACCTATAACATTATTCAAACAAATTGAGGATTTAAAATCAGTGTATAAATGGGTGCAAAATCAAGGTTATGAAAATATCGCTGTATTGGGATTATCATTCGGAGGTCTCACAGCACTAGGAACTAATTTGATCGGAATTAAAACCTATATTTTTTGGGCACCAGTATTATTTCTTCATACGACTGATGATCAAACCGACTGGTTCAAGGATTTAGATAAAGGTCCTGTAGAAATTCCATCAACCATAGAGGGAAAACCAGTGATCATTGATATGACTTATATGACAGATTTTGCGAAGTTTCGAGTAAAATATCATTTAAAGAAGTTTGACTACCCCGTATTAATTGTAGTTGGAAAAGCTGATGAAAAAACACCATGTGATCTAACAAGGAAAGCATTCAATTTTCTACCAAATAAAGAGGGAAACAAGTTTGTAGCAGTAGAAAATGCTACTCATGAAATCGAAGGAGAACATCTAAAGGAATTTATAAAACACACAATTGATTGGTTGAAATTTCATTTAGGTGAAAATTAATTAAAAACTACCTCAAATTTGAATAAATCAAAAAATTAAAGAAAAAAATCAAATAATGCAAATTGGAAATCCACAATTTTTACAATTTCCATTAGAATCTAATTTTAATTCTTTTACTCCCAATGTTTTTCTTTTAATGACTAATTTAGAACATTTAGGACAATATGTATTACTATAATCGGTAGTAGGTAAATTTTCTAAATATATGTATTTCAAACCAACATCTTCTGAGATATTATAAGCGTTATATAGAAGTTCTAAAGGTGTTGGTTCGTTCAATCCATAATCACCTGATTTATAATGAGGAAAGAACCGGCTTATATGATATGGTGTTAATTCACCTAATTCATTGTAAATTTTTTTAACAATTTTTTGGATAATTTCATCTTTTGAATTTAATTCTGGTATTAATAATGTTGTAATTTCAATATGGACACCCAATTCTTTGGCTAGTTTAGCATTTCTCCATACTTTTTCTCCATCAATACCACAATATTTCTGGACCATATCAGATTCTCCTTTAATGTCTACATTCATAGCATCAAGACCTGCATCTACTAAATCTCTCAAAACGTCCTCAGTCATGTAGCCATTTGTAACATAGGTATTATATAATCCATACTTTTTTGCTAGTTTAAAAACATCTAATGAATATTCAAACAATAATGTAGGTTCATTAAATGATATTGACGTTCCTTGGCATTTTCGTTTTAAAGCTATCTCAATGAATTTCTTAGGGGAGAGAAATTCGTCAGATGTTGCAAATTGATGAGCTCTTAAAGGATTTGTTTTTGATAAATGATGATTCTGACACCAAAAACAAGAGAAATTACAGCTATAAGTCCCTATTGTTAAGGCAATACTTCCTGGATAAAAATGGTATAAAGGTTTCTTTTCTATTGGATTAAACGATATAGCAGGTATCAATCCATAGACATTTGTATAGATTACCCCATTTTTATTAACCCGAGTTTGGCAAAATCCAGTTTTGCCATTTCCAAATTTACATCGTCTTTCACAGGTTAAACATTGAGAAAAATTTTCATCAATTTTTCTCTGGTATTTAGTTTTCTGTATGAATTTTGAATTCATCTAATATCAAGATTAAATTTTCGCAATATCTTTTAACACTTTGTCATTTTGAATTAATCCATAATCACAAAATGAATTTGTTAATATTCTCTCAAATGTTGTATCCAATTTTCCTAAGATTTTAGCAAAGTAGAGATTTATTACTCCTCCATGGGCTACAATTAAAATTTTCTTATTTGTATATTTTAAGTCAATCTCTTGAATTCTTTTTGAGAATCTCTCTAAGGCATGATCAGCAGTTTCCCAATTATTATAAGTTTGATCTTTATTTTCCATACAATTCTTCATGTTCTGGAGATATTCATCTTTTCCAAGAAAACTCCCATGATCTCTCATAATCTCATTTAAATTCTCATCTCTAATTACTTTATTATTTAATTTTTTTGATATTGGATAAGCTGTTTGATACGCTTTTTGTTCATTTGAAGAGATTATGATATCAATATCATTAAATATATTTAATTCTGAGAGCTGATAGGCATCGTTTTTACCTTTTTTAGTAAGTAGCCATTGAGATATTTTGATATTATTATCAACTTTAGTTTCAGCATGTCTTAAAAAAATGAATGTGTTATTTGGTATAGAGTTAAAAATTTACCTTGTTTTTAGTATCTTCATTAATATTAGGAAAAATCTGGAAAAAATATATCTAATTATTAAAAGATTAAACGTATATCTTATTAATTTTAATAATCGATATTTCTTTGGTTTGAATGTGCTTAATTCTTTATCATATGTAATCTTAGATATAAAAAAGTTTTTTCTAGCAACAGAAAGAAGTAAAGAATAAGTCATAATAGCTATTATATCCCATGCCCTTTTCTGATGATCTTTTGGATAATTTAATTTTTCTCCCATTGCCAACCTAGCAATCTCAATAACATGAAAAATATCTAGTTTACTTCTTTTTAGCTCTTTTGTAGCCCATAGTAAATAAATACAACCACCACAATAGGATATTAAAGCTTTTGCTCCAGTTTCTTCAGCTTCCTTGAATTTTTTAAAACCTTCAGACATTATGTCAAATATTATTGAAAAATTTTTTACCCATGATGCTCCTGCGCCGAATCCACAACAGAGTGAATCTTTTCTATTATGTTTCATTTCAATAATTCTGCATCCACATTTCTTTAATATTTCTCGAGGAGTCTCCCAATAAGCACCACCTGAAGTCTTTGAATAACAATTATCATGGACTGTTACTTTCATATTTAGCTGATTTTTTAGCTGAATTTCACCAGAATTAATATTATCTGATAACCATTGATTAAAATTAACAAATTCTTGAGTATGAACTACTCCCATCTCTTTAGGATGAACTTCCCTAAATACATATTCAACCGCATCTAAACATGTAACAATTTTCTTAACACCCCAATTATCAAAATCATTCTTTGTTCTTTGAGCGATCCTTTGTACAACATCTAAGTATCCCCCTTGATACAAATATGCTCCACCTTCCCATTGGTCAATTCTATCAATAGGTTTAAAATAATCTAATAATTTACTTCCACCTATTATAAATGGAAATAATTGAGTATAGCTTCCAATCAATAATGGTGTATCATTAGGTTTTGGGATATAATTAAACCACTTAGAAATCCATCTTCTTTCCTGATTTGATAAAAAAATATTTAGTAGTTGCCAAATATTATTTTGTTCAGTTGGACACACAAAACGATATAATGATGGGGCTGCTCTTTTTTTGTAAAGGTCATTCCATCTCTCAAGAATCAAATTATAGGGATTTGCATTTTGAGGACAATACAAATTACAAGAAAAACACGTATTACATTTAGTTAGGGCATATTTGGATTCCTTTTTTTGAATTAAGTTCTTAATCTCTTCCTTTGCCTCTTCAATAGGTAGTTTTAAAACAGGACATAAATGTAGGCATTCACCACATAAATTGCATAGGTCTTCTCTAAATCCTGATAATCTTTTAAGTTTACTCATAATTACCAAGCCTCACCGTATTCTGGAGGTTCTTCAGGAATTTTAGCTATTTTAAATGTTTTTTTTGATAGTAATTTTGGGACTTGCTTTCGAATAGCGCCCCAGAAAAAATAATTGCCCCTTTTCTTTTTCAATTTTGATGTTAAGTAAGGTTTTTCGCCAATAGTCATTTGTATTAACTCAATAATATGATAAATCTTAAGTTTTTTAAGATAAAGTTTCTTATTTCCCATGAATGTTGCTAAACATCCAGCACAATATACACATACAGCATCAGCTTTAGTCTTTTTAAAATCTTTAAAGTTTCTAAGAGTTGATGACCGGATTCTAAATGATTGATAAGCAGAATCTACTGAAAATCCAGCACCAATTCCACAACATCTCATATTCTCCCTACATGACTCCATTTCAATAACCTCGATCCCTAAAGCATCTAAAATCTTTCGAGGTAAATCCATGTATTCTTCTCCGAACATTTTAGAATAACAAGAATCCTGTATCATAACGGTCATTTCTAATTTTTGCTGGATTTTAATTTCCCCATTCTCAATTTTTTCCCATAAGAATTGAATATACGATTTTATTTCTTCAAATTTATAAGTTAATCCATAATTAGGAAGTACGTTTTTGAAGACATTTGTACCTGCAGTGCAAAGAACAAGCAAATTTTTAGGTTTCAAAATATTAAACCATTTATCTAATCTCTTAGTAATTTGATAGAGTTCCTCTGTGTATCCTGTTCGAAATAAAGTTTCACCACAGCAATATTCTAAACGACCTCTTATATCTAAATCCTTAAAAAAACTAGCTTGTGCCAGTTCAGCAAATGTTATGATATTACAACCAGGATAAGTTAGTGTATCTCCCTTTAAAGGTTCTAAAGAAGCCCAACTCTTAACAAGATCTTTTGTTTTTTCTGGTAAATGGTCCATAACATAGGAGCGGAAGTTAGGATAATATGGATAAAGGGTCATATAATGTTTTGCTCTCACTTTCAACCCTTCTTTTTGATATTGTTCATTCCATCGTTGTAAAACAAGACCAGCTGGATGGGCATTCTCGGGACAATAAAAGTTACATGAAAAACAGCTCTGACATTCACTTAAAACTTTTTTGGTCTTATCTCCCGCAATTAATTTTTTGATCTCATCAATTGCTAAATCTTTAGGAAGTAACATAACTGGACATTTATGAAAGCATTCACCACAGCGAGTGCATGCCTTCTCATCAAAGTCAGAAAAAAATTCTTTACTTACTGGTTGTATTTTAGATATTTTTAATCCCCTTGTAAATACTTAAATCAATTTATCTAATACTAGTAGATATTAAAATAATTCTTATTATTTCTATGGAGCCAAAATTAAAATAATGATATACACTAACATAAGATTTCCTAATATAATTCCAGTATCTTTTAGCGATGTTCTTCCTAATAGATCAGTCCGAGGTTTTCTATAAATATACATAATTCCAATTGGAAAAAAGACAATTGGCAAGAATATCCAGTATTTTGTAATAATGAATGAGATTATTGAAATTAGTAAAGAAATTATACATGCTACGCAAATTACTATTTGAGATGATCTTGGTTTTAATTTAGCTAATGAGTCTCCATCAATCATCTCATGAACCATTTGTCCTGTAAACGCTACAGTTGTTATTGCTGCTAATATCAAAGATTCAGATAACCCCATTGCAGGAAAAATATTCATGAAGACATCTCCAGCATTAATTTTAATCATAAAATAAGGTAAAATTATATGAGAAATGCCCAAAATAATATGATTAATAATAACAAGTTTTTTAAATATACAATAGAAAACTACCATAAATACAATTAACGCTAGGTAGAATCCTAAAATTGGATTAACTAGTATATCATTCATGAAACACATGGTTCCTAACATAAAACTTGCGATTGCGAGAACAGCAATTTCCTTTCTGCCATATCCTTTCACTCGTTCTAATGTTTCTTTCTCATTGGGATCTTTCATATCAATAACATCGTTAAGAGTGTTTCCAGTGATCGCATAAAAAGCAAATCCTGCTAAAATCCAAATATTAGATACGATATCATATCCATTCAAATATATACATAACAAGCATGGTATTATTACAGAAAAAATATATTCTACACGAAGAAGTTTAAACCCCTTGCTCATTTAAATAGAACACTTTAAAATTTTTTATTTAAAGATAATTCTTTATTATCATTAAAAAGATTTAAAACTTTAGAGAGAATTTTAACTATCTTGTACTTTGAATAAATTGTACTTCTTTCTTTTGCTGGTTTTCCCATTTTTTGCGTTCTGAACGCAATTTAAAAAGATCTATATCTTTATAAATCAACCCCTCTTCTTTTGCCGGAATATTTCTTTCAGTGCGATCTTTTTCTGGAGTATAGATAAGAGATTCTCCAAATTCAGCAATATTAGCAAAAAAACAATAAGCATATATCGATCTTCGAGCATCAAAGTGTATTGCTTTAAAATCTGCAGTGACAGGAGTAAAAGCAGGATTTAGAATTATATCAACCGGTGGTTCAAAATTTTTCAGTTCTACTCTTAAATCCATATCAAGAAAATCGCGGCAAATAGAAATTACAATTCTCCCAAACTCTGTATTACAAACGAATATTTTTTGGGGAAGATTTTCTACTTCTATACCTTCCTTAAATTTTCTTTCTCCATGCTGTATAATTGCCGGTATATGTTTCTCTTGTTCCCAAAGAATACCCTCTGGTCCAAAGACCCTAGCAAGATTTCTCTTTGTTTCTTGATCATGAAATGAACCTGGAATTATGTACATTTCATATTTTTTAGCAAGATCAGAAATATCCTCTAACATTTCACTGTAATTGAGATCAACAATCATTTCTGGAAAAAGTAAAACATTAACTCCTTCTTTATGTGCATTTTCAATCATATTTTTTACTTTAATTCTTAAAGCTTCAACTTTATCACTTCTGAGGCTTAAGAGACCTGAAAATGTCAGAGTATAGAATTCTTCCATAATATCACCAGATTTGGATACACCAATTTGAGCAATTCCAACTCTAAATTCTCTTTTTTGAGCTCTTGAATATTCTTTAAAAAAGTCTCTATAGATTATTTCATATTTCTTTTTAGTTAATCTTTCTCCTAAAACTCTTCTTTCTTCTTGAGTAAATTGAGTTACTTCACTTAATCTTGGAGATTGACTGATTTCTACTGCACAAGCAGGAGCGATAATCCCAAAAGTGCTACCCGATATATCTGGTTTTTTAATTGAATTTAAAGCTGAAAAAATTATTTTTTCTTCTTTTGCGACAATATTCAAATGTTTTAAAGTTTCTCTTTCCTTATCTTTATAACCAGCTTTACTAAAAAGTGTTGCTGCAGACTTTAAATATTCTAATCCAATGCTTAAAAGTTTTTTCCTTTCCTCAAACTCTAATTTTTCATCTGCTTGCATTAAAGACCATGCAGCATCAAAATAGGTTAATGTTGCTAACGCCCAGTCACTTCCTTTTTCAAAACCACCTTTTTCATAAGAAGAAGCTGCTTTTCTTAATCTTGTTCTGATTTTGGGATATAATCCTGCTTTTATATTGTATTCATGAGTTCCATCAAACTCACAACCTAATTCTAAAGCTTCACAAAATGCTGAATTACCAGAAGCTAATAATTTTAATTTACTATCATTAAAAAGTTCACTTGCTTTAATGAAGAGATTTGCTGCTTCTGCAAATCTTTCTGGCTCAGCAAATTTTTCAGCAAGTTCCATACTTTCCCACGCTCTACAGAGAAAATATACTGCTTCAAGTTCAACCCTTTCTGATTTAATTTTAAAGAGATTACAAACATCTCTAAACTCAGATGCAGCAGAGGCAAATAACTCTGCTGCTGCGCTATACTCACCTTTTTTTCCAAGAATTCTCGCCTTTTCTATATGTGATCTTGCTAAACAATATTTAATCCGTAATTGAGCTACTTTTTTAAGCCTTTCAATCCTTTGTATAGTGAATTTATCTTTAATCTGGTTAACGATTTTATCCATAACCTTTATGGAATCGTTAAAAACTGTATTTGTTGCTTCATATTTTTCTACAGCTTCTTTATGCTTTTCAAGTTTGCTAAGTTGTTCTGCTTCTTCTTGTATTGCCCAAGCAGAATAATAAACAGATTCATAATTAAAATTATGAAATCCTCTAAGAATTTCAAACGCTTTCTCATAACTTTCCTTAGCTTTTAGATGATTTTCCTTTTTATGGTATGCTTTTGCATTTTCTATAAAGCTCCAAGCATCTACATAATTTACTTTTTCATTAATTCTTCTTTTAAGAAGTTTGTAACCAACATTTTGCAGTGAATTTAAATATGCAATTTTAGCTTTTTCATAATAACTTGCAGAATCATGGTGATTAGCTAATCTATCTTCGATCCGAGCAATATATTCACATCCAGCGGCAGCGTATGAATGATATTTTCTTTCAATACATTCACTAATAAGGTTATCAAATAATGTTTTAGCCTGGAGAAATACCTCATTATTCAATGTTAATATACCCATTTCTTCGTATAAAAGTCCTAATCGCAATTTAGCCGTTATTTTGCCAGTTCGGGATTCCATAGCATAGTCTACGTAATTTTTACTAGCATCGATAGCAATATTTAACATTTTAATTTTCCCTTGTTTATTATCAGCAATATCTGCTAAAGTTTTATAAGCTCGATACACGGAAGAATAACAAAAAGCTCGAGTAAAGCCACCTTCAAATTTTTCACCAATCTCCTTAGCCTTATTTGCATATTTAAGCATTTTCTGTGTAAACTCAATACGTTCTTCTTGTACGATTGTTAAGTTAATTAATTGAGAATATGACCAGACTAAAGCTTGATATGATGAAATATTCAAAAATTCACTCACATCTCTTAATAAAGCTTTTCTAGCATGTTCTATACCCTTCTTAGCATATGAAATTCTTTGGGCTGTAGGAAAAAAGCTCATTTGTGCACTATTTGAATAATAAAATGCAGCCAAATAATTTGCAAAAAAATAGGAAAAAAAATTAGTATTTTCAAATATTTTTCCTTTCTTGGTGATTTCATCGATATCATTAATAATTCTTTTCTGAAGATAATCGATTCTACCCGCTACGAAGAGGTAGAAATCGAGATCGAATAAAATCTGGACCAGCACATAATTGTTTTTCGTATCTCTAGCAAAATTAATACTTTTTTCAATTAATTCCATACCTTTATCAAGATATTTTCTCTGCTCTATTTCTTCTTCAAGATAATGAAATCCAAAGTTAACATAAGCTAGACCGGTTACCCAATTAATTGTTCTAAGAAGTTGAGAGTCTTTGGATTCTTCTATAATTTTTAGACTTTCTTCACATCTTAAAATGAGATTTCCTAAAAATTCTTTCCAATGTTTATCTTGTTTGAAGTTTATTACAAAAGTAAGAATTTTCCAAGCTGTAGCTTCTAACTCTAGTGAATTAGTGAGAAGTTTAAAATCTTTAACCTCTTTTGAAATTTTCCAAGCCTCACACGCAAAATCTAACCCTTTTTGTAAGGTTAAATAAATTTCTCTAGGATCTCTACTACAATAAACTAGAGTAACCGCAACTAATGAACAAAGATATAGTTTTCTAGCAAGATTTTCATTAACTTTATCTTTATCATAAAGTTGATATGACCTAATCAGAATCTCAAGAGATTCACGTACTAAATTTGGAATTTCAGGTTTAGATTTTGTAAAAATTATGGCTTGTATCAGCATTATAAATCCTTTACATTCTGCTTGCTGAGATAAATTTTTATTTTCTCTAAAGAGATTTTCAGATTCTCTTAGAGTTCTAATCAAATTGTTACTATTTTCTACCAAATCCTCAGCATTTTCTGATGCATATAATGCTTCGAAATAAGACCATCCGGATTTATAATATATTTCTGCTGCTTTTTTCTTATCACCTGTAATTAAATAAGATTTTGCAATTTGATCATATAGGTTAGCTGCTTCTTTCCAGTTATAAAGATTTTCTTCATAGGAAGCTTTTTCTAATAAAGAGGAATCTCTTTCCATTTTTTCCCTCAAATTAAAGAGGTAAATTTTAAATATATAATAGATGTTATTATTTTTTTATTACCCAGATACTATCTCCGCCTTCTCTTATAAAATTTGCCTTAGTAAATGGTGTTGAATTAATAAATTCTTTAAAGCTTTTTTCATCATAAAACAGCGAAGCCTTTACTTCTGTAAACTTATGTGTGATATCAAAAAGTTGAAATCTTTGTTTTGGAGCAAAAGTATCAGGAATCATACTCTCTCCAATAAGTAGAATCCCATTATCTTTCAACAAGGAATATAGATTGTTAAATACACCTTTTCGGTAATTCTCATCAGTATTCATTTCGTGGAGAACCTGATTTAATATAATCAAATCAAATTTCTCCTTAAATGAACGGGCAAATTCATCAATTTTCATCTCAAAAATTTCAATCCTTTCATTCCAATTATTTTTCTCTATTAATTTTTTTGTATGCGCTATTCCAATAGGATCGATATCAATTCCTACAAATCTTGCTTTTTTATACTTTTTTGCCCAGGTTTTAAGATTAAATCCGTATCCACACCCTAGTTCAAGAATAGTACCTCTCTCTCGTATGTTTTTACAAAAACTTTCAAACTTTTTATAAAATAAGCTTTCTACTAAAGTTCCAAACCTTGCCCCCCGTTCTTGTAGGTCTCTCATAATATCTCCGGGTAAATCCAATATACTCCATATTTTACCGGTTTTAAAAATCTCTATTAAAGTATCCTGTGCTGGAGCCATATAATAGAATGCACCGAGCGTCCCTCCAATATAAGACTTATTATTTCGGTCAATAAGTAAATCATATACATAGGGAGCTGTCTTCAAAATTTTTTTTTCAAAATTTGCGATTTCAAGTATACCACATTCAAGTGCTAAATGAATCCAACCATCCAAATACTTAAAATCCAAATTTAGGTTTTCAGATAGTTCAATTGGAGTAAAAGTTACTTCAGTATTATTACCAGAACGAGGAGATGATTTGGCTTTTTCATATAAGTAATTAAAAATGCCTAAGCGTCTACCCATACCAATTAATATAATGGTATTAAATCCATAAAGACCGTTTATAGCAAATTTTTTTATTTGATTGCTTATAGAAATTTCAGGTTTACTTGTATTTTCAGTTTTAATTAATTCCACCCCAAGAAGTTATTTTTAAGGTGTATCCAATTAAAAATTAAATTTCAAAATTTATAAAGTTTTAAAAATCACATCCTAAAAGTACATTCTAATTGCTAAACCCATCAATACAACAGCAACCAAAAGTTGTAGATTCTTCTTTTGTATTTTTCCAGAAATTTTAGCCCCAAAAATTGAACCTAAAATAGCACCTAATCCTATTAAAATTCCTATTAAATAGTCTATTTGACCTAAAATGCTTTTAGCAATAGTATTATATATTGCAGTAAAAAATATTATGCCCGTAGAAATTGCTGTTGCATTATGAATCGGATATTGAAGAATTATGTTAAGAACCGGAGTATTGATTATACCTCCTCCAATACCTAATAAATTAGCAGTAAAACCTGCTAAAAAAAATAATGGTATTGACTTTTTCAAATTTGATTGGTAATCATGATCATTAAGTATGAAATTATTTTCATATTCCTCTTGAGAAGGATTAAATTTTCTAGATTTAATTACCTTGTATATCATATTTAATCCAGCTATCAATAATGTTGAAGCAAATAAAATTTTTAATATTGTACTATCTACTTTAAAGAATTTGAATATAATCGTACTCACTATGCTCCCCAATATTGAAAATGATGCAAATATAAGAACTTGTTTAATATGCAGTCTTTCTTCTCTGAAATAAGTAAAAAATCCTCCCCCAGAAGAAATTAATATGATAAAAGCAGAAGTATCTACAGCTATATTTATAGGAATAAGAAATAGTAGAACCATAATGCTCACAAAAAACACACCACCACCTATCCCCGCTATAGAGCTTAAAATTCCGAAAAGAAATCCCGCAGTTAATAAAATAATAACTACTACAGCATCCATATAATGTGAAATACCTTACGCTATTATTAGTTTTCTAAAAAGTGAGAACTTAATAGAAAAATAATATATTATTAAGTCAAGATTATAATTATTGATAAATTAATATAATTAAAAATTCATTTCTCTCTTAAATATGCCCGATTCTAACACTAACAAGTTATTACTTGAGCTTGTTGCTTGTTCTCGTTGTAAGAATCCTTTTATGATGCCGAAGGGAGAAAAATTAAGAAAACAAGAAAACAATGAAGAAATCGTCTGTGAGAATTGTATTAAATTAGAAGAGAGAAAAAAACAACTAACATCCTCAGTAATTGAATCCCAGAACATAATCAAAACATCTATAAAAGAATATGAAGATAAATTAGAAACAGCAGAAACACAAGATACAAAGAAAATTTTTTATGAAAAAATCAAGCGACAGTCTGAAATTTTAAGTAGATCAGTAAAACTTCTTAAAAAGATAGAGGAAACTAATGATGAGAAATATATCGAGGAATACAAACAATTATTCGAAGAATTGAAAAGCGATGCTTCTTGAAAGCTTCTTAAAAATATACTCATTTCTTTATAAAAATTAAACCTAAGTTCCTAATTCTTTTGTTAGATTGAAATTTAGCATCTATTTTCATAAACTTAGACAGAATTCCTACAATAATATTCCAAAATTTACGAAATAAAACATTGGATTCGTATTTATTTCTTAATTGTATAAGACTCTGTTCAATTTTTTTAGGATTCGTAGACTGTATATCTGCTATTATCATTAATCTCCCATAAACGCCAAAGATTCTTAGGTCTCTTAGATTAAATTTATTGAAAAGAGAAATAATTTGTTTTATTTCGTACCGTCTATAATGTCCTATTATTTTATCCTGAGTTGTGTAGTATTTCATTCTGTGAGGAACTGTTATTACAGCTATCCCATTTTTCTTTAGAATCCTCCCGATTTCTGATACTGCTAAGTTATCATTTTCAATATGCTCTAAAACGTCAAGAGCACTTATAAAATCAAATGCTTCATCTCTATATGGTAAGTTATTAAGATCTCCACACAGAGGATAACATACTTCTTTATTTTTATATTGCTTTAATGGAAGGTCTGCAATGTCAAAGAAAGATTTGTACTTTATATTATCTAGAAAAGAGAGGAATGAATTTCCAGATGAACCAAGATCAATGCCATGTGAAAATTTTCTTTTAAAATTAATATTTTCTTTCAATAAATCAAACTTACATCTTATTCCAGGAGATAGATAATACTCTGATAAAGTTCTAAAAGAAAAATTTTTGTGTTTATCGTAAAAATCCTTAAGCATCAGTTTTAGTTAAAATCATTTATTCATTATAACTTTCTTACTAAGTTTAAAAAAAAGGGAATATTAAAATTTAACATCAAATCATTATTATAAATTTAGTAAAAATGATTCAACTTAGCGTATTTTTAGAAGATCGTCCTGGAGAGCTCTCAAAATTCATAAAACTCCTAATGGATAATAAGATCTTTATCCGAGCCTTAACTGTAGCAAAAACGAGTGATTATGGGTTAATTTTAGTTTTAGTTGATAAACCAGAGGAATGTATTATTCTATTAGAACAAAAAGATTTTCTCATATCTACTACTCAAGTCATTGCAGTACGGTTAAATGATCATCCAAATGCTTTATATGAGATCCCAAAAACTTTGGGAGACAACGATATTAATATTGATTATTTTTATTCTACGCTAGTAAAAGATGAACCAATGCTCATATTGCGTGTGGAAGACACAATTCTAGAAGAAGCAGCAAATCTTTTACATAAAACAGGATTTACTATAGTAGAAAGGTAGGAAAAAATTACCATTCCTTAAATATTGCATCTCATTTTTTTCCAAAATGATTTGAAGTTTTATTTAAATAATAAAACTTAAGAATTTTTAGCAATTAGAAGGTATACAGTTTAATTATTATCAAGATGGTAAGAATTATGAGTATTAAATTTTCTGAAGAAGATGAAATGATTAGAGAATCCGTAAGAGAGTTTGCTCAGAGTAAAATTGCTCCAATTGCACTTAAAATGGAAGAAACTAAAGAAATACCGAGAGATATCGTTAAAGGAATGGCTGAATTAGGACTTATGACATGTACCGCAGATGAGAAGTATGGAGGTCCAGGATTAAGCGCTGTGAGTGCTGGGGTCATTGCAGAGGAATTAGCAAAAGCAGACTGTACCGGATCAACTTGTGTGTATTACTTAGTTCCAGCGTCTTGGGGATTTCTTCTGAACAAATATGGAACAGAAGAAGCAAAACAAGAAATTTTTCCTAAAACCGTCTCAGGAGAATGGTTCCTTGGAATAGCTACAACTGAAAGTGATGCGGGTTCTGATGTAGGCGCCACTAAGACAACTATAAAGCCAGATGGAGATGGATTTGTTGTAAATGGTGAAAAAATGTATATTAGTGGAGTAAGAGAGGCAGTAACACACGGTGGGGGACATATCACAATTGCTCATCAAACTCCTGAGCGTGGGACAAGAGGAATGACTACATTTTATTTACCATTAACCGCTGAAGGAATAACACCTACCTATATAAACGATTTAGGTAGAGAGGGGATTTCATGCGGAGGGTTCTCTATAAATAATGTAAGAATCCCAAAACATTATATATTAGGAGAAGAAAACAAAGGATTCTACATACTCCATGAAGGATATGAATATGCAAGGGCATTAATTTCTGTAATTTGCGCATCTGCTGGCTTAAAATCATTAGAAAACGGAATGAATTATATTAAAGAAAGAAAATCATTTGGAAAACCTTTAGCAGAATATCAAGAAATAAATTTTAGACTGGCTGAACACTATACAAAATTGAATATGCTAAGGGATTTGGGTTATAAAGCTTTAAAGACTATTGATTTAGAACAAGAAGGCAAGGTAAGTAGATTCGAAACAAGTAATATTGTAGCTCAAGCCAAGATGTTCTGTTCAGATTGGGCTTGTAAAGCTATAAATGATGTCATGCAATGGCAAGGTGCTTTTGGATATTCACGAGAATGCCTTGATCAAGCTGCATGGAGAGCTGTTAGATCATTTTCACTTGCAGAGGGAACAAAAGAAGTAATGAAGATGATTGTAGCGAGAGAGCTACTTGGTAAGAAACAATATTAATTAACTTTTTTTTATATTTTTAATATCTTTATTTAACTCTTAAAAGATTGAGATTGAATTTAGAATCTCATTTGAATTTTGATGAAACTATGAAATTTATTGTCTGTGTAAAACAAGTTCCAGATACTACTGAAGTTAAAATTGACCCCGAGACCAACACATTAATAAGAGAGGGTGTTCCTAGTATTCTGAATCCCTTCGACCAGTTTGCACTTGAAGAAGCTATTAAGATCAGACAAGAAGGTGATGAGATTATTGTTATTTCAATGGGACCACCTCAAGCAAAAAAAGCTTTATTGAAATGTCTAGCGTTAGGGGCAGACAAAGCCATCTTACTAAGTGATAGAGCCTTTGCTGGTGCTGATACATGGGCAACATCTTATACTTTAACTCAGTGTATCAAGAAGATTGGTGATTTTAATATCATTTTCTGTGGTTTACAAGCAATTGATGGAGACACTGCTCAGGTAGGACCTGAAATTGCGGCTCAATTAGGGATTCCACAGGTAACACATTGTGAAAGTGTTGAAAAATTAGAAGATAAAAAATTAACAGCAAAAGTTCAAACAGATGATGGGTACAAAATTGTAGAAACGAGACTCCCTGTACTAATAACTGGAATAACTCCTTCTTTTTTTGAACCAACAAATCCTCCTATGATGAGTATAATGAAAGCAAATAAAAAGCCGTTTTCTACCTGGGGTGCTGAAGAACTTGGGGGTAGTAAGGATAATTATGGATTAAATGGATCATTAACTGAAGTAATTAAAGTATATTCCCCTCCAGCAAGAGAACAAGGTGTTGTTATTAAAGAGGAAACCGCTGAGACTGCCGTCCAAAAATTAATTGATTTATTATCTAAAGATAAGGTGATTTAATTTGATAAGTGTAGATAAGGAAAAGTGTACTGGATGTGGGTTATGTGAGAAAGCATGTCCTTTTGGAGCAATATTAATTGTAGATAAAATCGCAGTAATAGGGGATGAGTGTACTCTTTGTGGAGCCTGCGTTGATAAATGTAATGTGGAAGCAATCACAATTCAAAGGAAGAAAAGAAAAGATGTTGACCTAACACTATATCAAGGTGTGTGGATCGTTGCTGAAATAAAAGATGGTAAGGTTAGAAATGTATCTTTTGAATTGCTGGGGAAAGCTATAGAGCTTGCGGATGAATTAAAACAAAAAACATGTGTCCTGCTTTTAGGAGATAATGTAAAGAAATTTTCTCAATATTTTTCAAGTAGGGGCGCTAATAAAATATATCTTGCTGAGCATGAAGCACTTAAAGATTATTATACTGAAACGTATTCTTCTGTGATCACAGGTATCATCTCAAAATACAAGCCAAATATTGTATTATACCCAGCAACTATAAATGGAAGGGATCTAGCACCAAGAGTAGCGGCTACTCTTGAATTAGGACTTACTGCTGATTGTACCGGGTTGTCTATACGAGATGGATTATTATTACAAACAAGACCAGCATTCGGTGGAAATATTATGGCAGATATTATATGCCCTGTTACACGCCCACAAATGGCAACGGTTAGACCTAATGTTATGGAAATGGCAGCAATTCAAGGCAATAATAATGCAGAAATCATTGATGTACCTGTAAAAGTAGATCTTCAAGGATTAAAGGTAAAAACCAAAGAGGTAATCCGTGGGGCTGCTTTTGAATGCGGTATTCCAGTTTGTGAAGCAGATACCATAGTATCTGGAGGAAGAGGGGTTGGAAGCAAGGAAAATTTTAAACTAATTGAGGGTTTAGCCAATGTTTTAAATGCAGCTGTAGGAGCGAGCAGAGCAGCAGTTGACTTAGGATGGATTCCAAAATCACAACAAGTAGGGCAAAGTGGAAATACAGTTTCTCCAAAGATTTACATCGCATGTGGAATATCAGGAACAATCCAACACTTAGTTGGAATGAAAAGTAGTGATATAATTATTGCAATAAATAAAGATCCTGATGCTCCGATATTTAATGTAGCCAACTATGGTATCGTTGGTGACTTATGTGAAGTTATACCTTTATTAACTGAAGCGTTAAAGAAAAAATTGAGTGAAAATTAAATTTAAAATAGATCATCATCAAGATCTTCATTCCCTTCAGGGAATCTTCCAAAATTTTGCATGAATTGTTGGAGAAGTTCACTCTCTCTTTTTGTATACATCGGATCTTCATCATAATTAAAATAACAAACCTTCAAATTTGTTGCTAAATGCTCTTCCAATGCTAAATGCATATTCTGAATTCCTTGAATTAAGATTATTTCTTGATCCTCATTTAAGATTTGAATAACACCTTCTGTTTCAGGGACATTTTGAATATTTTCAGTTGTTAATTCTAACCATTTTTGAGGTGGTAGTACCACAGGTGAGATTTCAAAGCGTAGATCACATCTTAAACATCGTTTTGCCTCTTCTAGGGCTAATTTTTCATCAAAACCAATTTCAATTTCATTAAAAGTGTTAAGACGCTCTTCTATTGATAGAAGTGGCATTTGCATACGTGTTTTACCATAAAAGCTTTCATCATTTCCTAAGTTAGGATTAGGAATATCTGTTTTAATAAGCACATCTTCAATTTCACCATTTCCTCCCAAGTATTTATCAATTGAAGAAGCTACCCTTCGTCCCATTTCAATTGCATCAACCACTGAACTCGGACTATTTACAACTTCGCCACCCGCAAAAATCCCGGGGAGATTTGTCTCTAGAGTCTCTTCTTTTACTTTTATTAAACCTGATGTGGAGACATTAATTTTATTCTCACTCCCTATTAGAGATAAATCGGGAATTTGCCCTATTGCTAGAATTATCATTTCGGTTTTAATAGATTTTATATTAGCATCGTTAAAAATAGGATTAAATAAATTGTTATCATCATAGACAGAATCACAATGAACTAACTCAACTTCCGATATATCACCATCCTTTTCAATAACCTTTTTTGGGCTCCAGGAGCAATCAAGTGTTATACCTTCATCTATTGCTTTTTGAATTTCCCATTCATGAGCAGGCATTTCTTCTCTACATTCAAGACAGGTTAGTTGCACTTCTTTAGCTCCTAGTCGTCTAGCAGTTAATGCTACATCTATAGCTACGTTCCCTCCCCCAATAACGATAACACTATCTGGAACTTTTATTTCTTCACCAAGATTAACTTTTTTCAGAAAATCAAGACCCCATAGAACATTTGGAAGATTTAAACCTTCAGTGTTAAGCTTTTTGGTATTTTGAGCACCAATAGCTAAATATATAGCATTAAAACCTTGTTCTTTCAAATCATTAATTGATAAGTGTTCACCTACAACCTTATCAGGTTGAACATCAATTCCTATACTTAAAATATGATCAAGATCTTTTTGAAGAACTGCTCGTGGTAATCGATATTCGGGAATTCCTAGTCTTAACATGCCTCCTAAATAAGAATTAGCTTCAAAAATTGTGACTAAATGTCCTAACCTCCTTAAATAATATGCTGCCGTTAATCCAGAGGGTCCTGAACCTACAACAGCAACTCTTTTCCCTGTTGAGGGTTTATTAATTATTTTTGATTTCCACAATTTACTATCATGATCCATTGCAAAACGTTTTAAAGCACAGATAGCAATAGGCTCATTAATTTGACTCCGACGACAATCAATTTCACAATCATGAAAACAAACTCTTCCTAGAACTGAAGGAAAAGGTGTTTTTTCTCGAACTACTGCTGCTGCTTCAGCATATCTTTTCTCTGAAATTAATCGAATATACCGAGGTACATCGATCCCTAATGGACAAGCGTTTCTACAAGGAACAAGCAATTTTTCGCGTTCAGCCCATAAAATATCTTTATCTGTGAGCGCTCCTGTAGGACATACTTCAACACAAGCTCCACAGAACTTACATCCAGATTCCTTAAGAGAAGGTGCAAGACTACCAACTATTGTTTCTCCGTTAGAATATACAAACCCTAAGGCTTCAATGCCACGAACATCGCGACATACTCTAACACATCTAGTACAACCAATGCATAATTCATAATTTCGAATAAAAAGTGGTTCGTCTTCAATAACCGCACGTCCTTGAGGTCTATAACGCGGAGTGTCTTCGCGAATACCAATATACTCTGCAACTTTTTGTAACTCACATCTCCCCAAGATTGGACAGCAACGCTCCTCAACTGGAACATTAGGTGAGCATGGTTCACGACTACACCCTTCACGTTGAGCGCACATTAAGCATGCATGAGGATGGTTCGAAAGTATGTTCATCAACTTTTCACGACGTAAGGTTTGAATTTCTGGTGAATCAGTTGAGATTATCATACCTTCTTCTATAATAGTACTGCAAGATGTTGCCAAGCCTTCTGTTCCTTCTATTTTTACAACACAAAGTTGACATCCTTGATGCTCTTGAGAATTAGTATTTTTGAATTTAGAAGTTCCTTGGAAAACTTCTTCAGTTGGCCTTAATCCAACTAGGGGTGGTAAATCAGGATGTGCACAGAGACTAGGAATATATATTCCAGCTTTTTGAGACGCTTCCAATATAGTACTCCCTTTCTTAGCGTCAACCTTGGTATCATTAATAGTTATTGATATTATTTCCATTTTATACACTCTTTAAAAATAATTAATTCTAGAAATAATCAAAAAAAAAATTATGGTATAATTCAGTTATCATACTTAAATAATAAATAAAAATATAGTTATGAATTACCAAGAATGAGTTATCGCACCGGGATCACAGACTTTGACACAAGGTAATTCTCTTGCTTCTCCACCCGGTTTACAAGGAGCACATGAGTATTTAATTTTCTTGCGGTGTTCTTCAGAAACAGTTGCTATAATTTCATCCCCTAGAGGATCTAACTCATCTTCTGCCATTTCGAGAACACCAGCAGGACATGCTTCTACGCATTTCCCACATGAATTGCACAGATCTGTATCGATCGTGATAAAATATTCTCCTGAACCATCCTTATAACCATAATTAGCTTTTGTCATTGAATTCCCTTTATTTTTTATTCTTTCAATATGAATTTAAGCTTTTTTTTGTTCTTTTTCAACTAGAGCTTTAGCAAATAAAGCAGCTCCAATAGCTCCTGCAAGTTGAGGATCAATACTTGGTTCAGGAGCTTTAAGTTTCAATTCATCTTCGATTCTTTTGACAACTCCAATGTTTTTAGCAATTCCACCAGTTATCGCGAATTTTTCTTCAATTCCTAGTCGTAATAAAAGAGTTACAATGCGATGTGCCATAGCTGAACAATATGCTGCTAAAACTTTTTCTTTTGGCCACCCTTTTCTTAGTAATCCCACTGCCTCTGACTTTGCAAATACTACACATGTACTACTAACTGGTTCTGGTTCTTCATCGATTTTTAAAGACATTTTTCCTACATCATTAATATGAACTTGAAGTAGATCTGCAAAAACTTCCATCCCTCTTCCTGTGCCTGCCGCACACTTATCATTCATGAGGAAAGCAGTTACTTTACCACGTTGGTCACAGCGTATTGCTTTACAATCTTGTCCACCCATGTCCAAGACAGTTCTTATTTCCGGACCATAAATAAAGTTAGCTCCCCGAGCATGACATGCAATTTCTGTAATTGCGCGTTTTGCAAAGGGAACATTAACACGACCATATCCTGTTCCAACAATATATTGAATCTTATTTAGAGATAGACCAGTACCCTCAAGAGCCCAATCCATAGCGTTATTTGCGCTATCTGGACTATTAGACCCTGTTCTCATGCTGCTATAACAATAGATTTCACCATCTACCATTATTACAGCTTGGGTGCTAACTGAACCAACATCAACTCCTGCTGAAATAATATCTCCGTCTTGCCAGTTTAGATCTGGGTTAGTATAACGAGATTCAGTCCATCTCCAATATTCCTTGTCTAATTCTACATTTGACAATATTTTAACCTCTAATTTTATCTTGTGCTATAAGTGCTGCTCCTAACGCACTAACATATTCTGGAGCTACAACATCCTTCGGTACTAAGAGATCAAATCCTAGATTTCTATTCATTGCCTCTACAAACCCAATATTTTTCGCCATACCACCTATCAATGAAATATCTTTCTCAATACCTATTTGACGAAGCATACTTGTGTTTCTATCTGCAATTGCATCATGTACGGCTCGGATTATATCCTCCTTATTAGTTTTTTGATGTATTAATGATACGACTTCTGATTCTGCAAATATTGTACATTGTGCGTTCATTGGAATTTGTTTAGTTGATTTTAAAGATAATTCTCCCATTTCTTCAATTTCTACTTCTAATGCTCTAGACATAGCTTCTATAAACGCACCAGCACCAGCAGCACATTTCTCATTTATGCCAAAATCTTTAACTTTACCATGTTCGTCAATTTTTACAACTCTTCCCTCCTCTGCTCCTATATCAACTATAGTGCGTACAGAAGGAAAAATAAAATAAGTTCCACGAGCATCGGCAGTGATTGTAGTTATATTAGTATCTGCAAACTTAATTGCATCCATCCCAGCTCCAGTAACAGTAATATGTTTAATCTCTTCTCGTTTAATTCCCGCTTTATCAAGAGCACTATTTAATACTTGCTCTGCTGATTCTTCTTGATCAAATCCACTCAATACCGAAGCTGTAGATAAAACCTTATCATCAAAAATACAAACTTTTGTATTTTTTGAACCAGCATCCAGTCCTACTGTTATCATATTAAACCACTCTTCATTCTTTTAATTTAAATTTTTAATGATAAACTTTTTTTTGATTTTAAAATTTTCGAATTTTTTCCATATCAATTGATTCCATAAAAGCATCTACACGTTTCATGGTTCGCTCAAGATCGAATTCTCTCTCATCTCCCATGTTACCTTCAAAGGGCATGTTTGGTATTCCTGCTTTTTGAATAGCTAGACGATTTTCCGCAATTCCGAGACTTAACCCCTCACATCCTCTATTAAAGTGCAAAAATACGCCATCCAGTTTCCATTCCTTGGCGATCCTAATCATCATATCAGATTTGAGCTTAGGATGGTAAAAATGTTGCCATTCTGGCTTGCTTAAATTCCAATCTGCAAGAGCTCGTAAGGCCTCATCTCTATTAGTAATCTCAATTTCAGGAATAGTCTTTGGACCCCATGTTCCATCTGCTTTTACTTCCCATAATCCAATAAGACCAAATGTGTAAAGGCTTCCTATAGAAACACACCCATATTGTTCTAAATAGCGAAAAATTCTTAAAAATGCCCATGGGGGCTGAGTATCTGTCATAATTCGACATTTTTCATTTCCTACGGCAGCTATACCTCTTGCAACACGATCTTTTACCTCAGGATATAACTCCTTTTCATAAAAATCCGCTGTCCATTGAGCTGACTTCTTTAAAGTCCCGAGAACATATAATGAATACATTGATTTCTCGTCTAATGGAGCTGGAATTGCTTTATTAAGCTCGCAAATTGCTGCCCAATAATGACACGAACGAAACTCATTTTTAACTGCTTTTATTAATAATTCATCATCATAATCTCTTCCAGTGACTTTTTCAAGCCAATTGATACCATCATGCATCTGCCCTACAATGTAGTTGATTTTGTGATCAGTTAGTTCTTCATATGGTCCCACTGAAACGTCAATTGAGAACATAGGAATTCCTCCCTCAAGTTCACTTGCTACTTGATACCATTTTGAATGGGAACAACATATATGATCTTGCCATATGAAATCTGCTTTTGGGAATTCTTCAGAAAATTGAGGCCATGCATATTTGTTGATGAGGATAGATCCCCAATAATTTCGCATATAGGAACAGAGATCTCGTGCAAATCCCCTAGCTTCAGTAGCTTCCTGACACTCTAAAGCAAATTTATCATTAAATGCAACAGTCGCACCATAAGGTTCTCCCGTTAAAGAATAAACATCATCTCCTAAACCAGCAGGAATCGCATCAAAAGACCAAGCTCCTCCTGCCCATCGAAGGCCCCCTTTTTCGTGAGCCTCAGCAAAATCTTTATAATAATTCTCTCTAAGAGTTTTAGCTTTATTCCAACATTTTAATGGTTCTGTTGGATATTTAGTTTCTAACATATTAAATCCTCCTAAAAAAGATCCTCCTCTCTTATTATTTCAAGAAATGCCTCTACACGCGTTTTAAATTGACCTATTGGAACTGTTACATCAAATTCAAGGAATATTATAGGAATCCCAACTTCTATCTCTAAAGCTTCCTTAATTGCAGGCGTATCCAATTCGTGAGGGTCACAAAACTTCATTTGCATTACGATAGCCCCTTTAACATCATAATCTTTTGCTAATTTTACTATATGGTCAAGTCTTGTTCGTTCAGGCCAATCTTTACTTGGACATGGTACACGTTTCACATACCGTTCTGCTATAGAAGCTAGCGCATCTCCATTTGTATTTACTTCCTCATAAAAATACCGAGTACCAGTACAATGTTCATCAATAACGATTCTCGCACCTAAATCTTCAACCATAGCTACAAATTCAGTATCATCATCTTCAGATCCTAATATCATTAACCGCTCCCCTGGTTCACCTAAAGTTCGTGAAGGAAGCTTTTCTAAAAGTTCTTCTAGAGCTTTATTATGTTCTCGTTTGTCGACCATTTGTGAAGATACTACCATATACATTGCCTCAAGACCAGTTAATGGTGGATTAGGACTTTTTCTCAATTCATATACTTGCCGTAAAAGTTTTCTATTTTTATTCATTATTTCTATTCCTCGTTTGATATCTCCATCTGTAATTAGTTTCCCTGTCCATTCTTCAATTGCTTTCTTAAATGCTTTTAATTCTTCTGTTAAATAAGGAATGGCATGAGGGCTTTGAACATGCATAGGATGTGGTAAATAATATTTGAAATCCACAGGTATATGGAGATCCCAACTCGTAAAAGCCTGTCTAATATGGAGACAACTTTGAGCAATTGTAATTCCATCAAGATAGTCAAATCTACCCATTAATCCTTGTGCTAAACAATCACGACAGAATGGGCAAAACATAGCAAATATGTGTTGTTCAGAAACATCTTGAGGCTCATGACTGCCTAATATCCTTACTGGCAGAATATCTGCAGCATAGAGAATCTCTTCGGGTACATATGTACAGAAAGTTCCTATTACTTTTCCACCAGTACGCTCCTTCCATTTCTTCGCATAATCATGACGGTTTTCATACCAATCTTTAAATTGTTCAAACAATCTTTATATCCCCTTGATTCATTCTATTTTGGAAAGTTAAAAATACATTAAAAATTTTATTAAACCTCTATTTTTGACATAATATTAGTATTCTAACTCCCTCTCCGCCGCGCATAACATCAAAAGCTTCATTAATTTCTGAAAGTGGGAATTTATGGGTTATTAACGGTTTAACTTGAAGGTACCCATTCTTAACCAAGTTGATAATATGAGGATAATCGACAGGGCGGCAACCAAGGCTTCCCATTATTTCCATTTCTCGAAACATTACACGACCGATATCAAATCCATCCCAACGTTGGGGTGAATATCCCACAGCAACTAAACGACCTCCAGTTCGCAAACTATTAAATGCTTGTTTCATTGTTGCAGGATGTCCAATCGCTTCAAAAGCTATGTCTGCTCCTCCTCCTGTTATTTTTCGAATTGTTCCAACAATTTCTCTCTCATCCATATCTTTTGCTAAAACTGTTTCTACAGCTCCAATTTGCTTAGCAATCTCTAGCTTGTTTGGGACAATATCAACAGCTATAGGCAAACCACCTGCAACTTTTACATTTTGAACCACATTTAAACCAATCCCACCACATCCTATAATAACTACCCAATCGCCAGGTCTTACTTGACCTCGATTTTTTACAGCATGATATGGTGTTGAAATAGCATCCGAAATGATACAACTTTCTTCTAATGACATTTCGCTTGGAAGATGAACTACATCTTTTATAGGAACCTTAATTTCTTGTGCAAATCCCCCATCAATATGATTACCAAGCATTATTTGATTAAGACATATATTTTCTCTACCAATTCTACAATTAACACAGTATCCACAGGAAAGCACAGCAGGAATGATAACATGATCTCCTTCTTTGAAGGTGGTTACATCCTCACTTACCTCTTTAATACGTCCCGAAATTTCATGACCTAAAATAAGAGGTGGCTTTTTAACCGTTGGCACACCATGTTCTAAATAACCAAAATCAGTATGACAAACACCACATGCTTCTATCTTTATTATAGTTTGACCCAACTCACCAGAAATATTTGGGTCAAGATAATTATCATCTAATTTTAAAGACTCCTTAACCTTTTCAAAAACGGCTGCTTTCATCTCAATTTCCTATAATTTGTTTTATTATTATTTTAATTTAAACCTAATTCTTATTAAATTTAATGAAATTAACGATTCTGCCAATTGGGTGATCTTTTTTCTAAGAATGCTTGTAATCCTTCATTTGCGTCATGCGTAGACATTAGTTCTTTAAGATAAAATTGTTCGATTTCATATAATTTAGCCTCAAAATCAATTCCTAAAGCTTGGTTGAATGCTTTTTTCGTGTATTGTAAAATAATGGTGCTTATATCATTAAAAGATTCAATAAATTTGGCAACCTCTTGTTCATATGATTCAAGTGGGAAAATATGATTAGAAATTCCAAGTCTTAGCGCCTCGTTAGCATCAATTATTTCCCCTAACATAATTAACTCAAATGCTTTTTTATTTCCGATGATTTGGGGAAAAGCTAAAACAGCTATAGGTGGAAATACTCCTACTTTTATTTCGGGTTGCCCAAATTTTGCTTTATCCGATGTTATTACAATATCACAGAAAATAGCAATTTCACAACCTCCACCAAGAGCAGCTCCTTTAATGCTAGCAATTGATGGACATTTTAGTTTGTTAAGCTTTCTAAAAATTCCATGAAATTCTTTTATCATTTTGGGAGCTTTATCACCTATATGATCGCCAATATCGACTCCAGCAGAAAATGCTTTTCCATTATGATTAAAAATAACTGCTTTTAATGATTTGTCTTCAAGAAAACGTTCAAGAGCTTCATTAATTTGCTCCATCATTTCTATTGTTAAGATATTTAATGGACCATTGTTGAAAATTATTTTTCCAATATTATTGGCTTTTTCCACTAAAATTAAATCATTTGACAATTTATATCATCCAATATGGCTATTTATTCCTTTTAAATACTTCTATTCTATTTTTTTTTAAAAATTTTATATTTTACTCTTCGAGTTTAGCTCCACAATTACCGCAAAACTTGAAATCAGAAGGTATGTTTTTAGCTTGACACGATGGGCATGTTACAGAAGGTGGTCCCCACAAAAATTCAGGATGAGGACTTGCTCGTACACCTCTATAGTTTGGAGGGCGTTTTTCTACAAATGCTGACATACCTTCAAGTGGCTCCCATGATGTATAATGGATGGATAACCAATCTTTCGCGTGTCCAATTGTTTGATGCCAAACGAAGTCCTTCCAAAAATTAACCTGTTGTTTTGTATATCTCATGCATTCTGGAAATTTATCAATTAATTTCTGACTCATTTTATCAATAGCCTCATCTATTTTTAAATAGGGTACAACTTCATTTACTAAACCCCATTCTAATGCCTTTTGTGCTGAAATTGGTTCGCATAAAAATAATATCTCCCTAGCACGACGATCACCAACTATTATTGGCAACCATTGAGTTGCGCCTCCACATGCCACGGAACCTACTCTTGTTCCTACTTGTCTAATTGTGGCATGATCTGCGGCTATTGCCAGATCACATGCCATTTGCCATTCATTTCCCCCACCTGCTACGATACCGTTGATTCTTGCTATTGTAGGTTTACCTATATTGCGGAAAACATCGTGAGCTTCTTGAAAAATGCTCATCCATTTCCAATATTCAGCAGGTTGGATGGTAAATCTTTCTCTATACTCTTTTACATCCCCACCTGTACAGAAAGCCTTATCACCTGCTCCTGTTAAGATAATAACTGCAACCTTATTATCCCAAGCGGCATCATGAAAAGCTTCAATCATTTCTAATAATGTAAGGGTTGAATACGCATTATATACTTCTGGACGATTAATTGTGACAGTTGCTTTCCAGTCTTTCTTTTCATAAATTATTTCTTTAAAATCAAATTCTTTTGGATCCTTAGGGGTAAAATTTGGTTCTTTTGTATAAGTCATTACAATCACTTCAAAACTTACTTTTTTGATTTCTTTTATTTTTGTTATTATTCTTAGATAATTTTCCAAATTAATATAAAATTTGTTAATAGAAAACGTTGAGTGGGAATAAAATTCCACTAAAAGCATAATTCAGATGGAATATAAAAAAGAATAATAATTAAACTGAATATTATAATTATATCTAATATAGAATCGATAAAGAAATTAGAAAATGAAACAGAATTGAGCCGTTCTTCTTTTTTGTATGGCTTAGACGGTTTTTTTATATTATTTCAATAGTATAACAAAACTTAAAACTTATTTCAACTCTTTAGGCATTTGAGGTAAGCAAATAATATCAGGTAAATTTTCATATTGCTGATCAAATGTATAGATTTCCTTAATATTATTCTCCTTCATTAATAAGTATGCGGAAATATCATTAGAATCCATATTATATTCAACCATCATATTAATAGCATTGATATACAGCATTTTTTTTACCTCAATTATTTCTACTGATTTATTAGAAATCAAACCCATAACAAATTCTTGTAAAGTTCCCCATGACATAATATTTTTTAGAAGATTGACCACTTCAGATAATTGAATTAACGAGATACAATAATCACTATCTTCTTCATTTATTTTTTGAACAATCTTTTTTGCTTCTTCTTTACACCATTTTATTTTATTTGATATAGATTTCCCTTTTTTTGGTTTAAAATAAGCATAAATGAAAATATTTGCATCAAGATATATCATTAGAATTACCTATATTTTTTATTTAAAAGATAATTTTCAAAGTCGGACCATTCTTCAAGTTTATCTATAAGATCTTCATCGAATTCTAACGAATCAAAAAATTTAGTTAAATCAATTTTTTTTTTTGGGATTATCTTAAGAATCCCCTCATCTTCAAGAATTATTACCTCATCTCCATTTTTAAGTTCTTTTTCTCTCCATTTTAGTGGTAATACAATTCTTCCTTGAGAATCAACTTTTCTTATTTCAGTATTTATTTTCAGAAGAATCATCTCCTATGTAATATATTATTCCCATATATATAATATTCAACCACAATATAAAATTATTTGGGATTTTTTTTCAATTTCCCATTTTTTTAATTAAATCAATTTTATTTTAATCTTTAATTCTACATTCAAATATTCAGGTGATTAAACCCTATTTTTGAGAGAAAACGGTTAATGGGAATAAAATTCTACTAAAAGCACAATTCAAGATGGAATGTAAAAAAGAGTAATATTTAAACTGAACATTATAATTATATCCATTGTAGAATCGGAAAAGAAAATAAAAAATTGAGTAGGAGAACTGTGGTATCAGATAAAGAAAAAAGACAAGAAGATAAAGATTTGGAAAATCCACTTAGAGGAAAAGACTGGGAGAGGGGATTTACTGTTGAAGAACATAGAGTAAATGAATATGTAGAATTATACGAATCAATTGGATATGAAGTTCGTGTTGAACCTGCTACTCCCGATGAGCAGGAGGTGTGTCAAATATGTTTTAAAGCTGATTTTAACAATTTAAAAACCATTTTTATAAAAATTAAAGATAGTAATTCTAAATTAGAAGATTTTCTATTATAGTTTTATAAGAGATCCCATTAAATAGCGCAAAATATGATTTTAATAATTATATATTATATTTATTTTTAGTCATAGTTAGAATAAGCGTTCTCATCTATACTTCGGTTCTCAAGCACTATTAATTTTTCAAATCGAAATAGAGTTTTTTATCTAATACATTTACCAAAAATAATATCCTATAATTAACAGGGAAAACATAATCCCTGTTATAGCTGATACTAAATTTGCTGTAATTGTAGACAAAATTATTGTTTTAATTCTTATTGGGGGTCTAAAAAGCATTTGTTTATTCAAACCAAAATAAAATCGTATAAAAAATCCACATTCTAACAAAATAGGAATTATTTCAATTATCATATAGAGGAAAATATATCTAATTAAAAAATCCTGATACAATGTCCAACTTGGAACATAGGTAGTAAGAAAAAAAGGTGCTAATATTTGCGTTAGGGTAAAAGTAAATAGATTAATTTTAAGGATAAATATATACAATTTTTTAGAGTTAAATTCATACTTTCTCAAAAAGGCTCTTATGATGAACCCTTCAATGATAATAGTTATCGAAAAAGCTAGAAATACAATTAAAATCCAATAAAAAAAAATAACATAATCGAAAAATCCAATAACTCCATTCGCAATGGCTCGATTTATGATTGTAAATAAAGAGATTATTAATAAAATGTGTACTAACATTAACTTTTTTGATCTCATTTAATATCAGAACCTATTATATGAACTAACCTGAATCTGAGCCTTCTAGTCTAAAATTATATTTTTAGCTTTATAAAATTTATCCATACCTATTGAATTTTACTCAATATTTTTATCTATCTTTTCATTAGGTTAATTTATGTCTAAAACAGAAATCGTTAAATTTGATGATTATGAAGAAGGAACTTCTGCTTCTTGTAGTAAGACTATTACTGAAGCGGATGTAACCTTATTTGCAGGGATCAGTGGAGACTTTAATCCTCTTCACGTAAATGAGGAATTTGCAAAAACACAGATGTTTGGTACCCGGGTAGTTCATGGTGCTTTTAGTTCAGCATTAATTTCAGCGGTACTTGGTGTTCATTTATTTGGTCCAGGAGCTCTTTATGCATCTCAAAAGGTAGTTTTTAAAAAACCAGTTTTTATTGGAGATACATTGACTGCAGTAGCAACTGTATCAAAGAAATATACCAAAGAGGGTAAAAGTGGAGTATTGCAATTTTTAGATGTAGAAACTAAAGTTCTGAACCAGAAAAATGAAGTTGTTACAGATGGAGAAGCGCAAGTATTAATCATGTAACTATTTTTTTTCTTTTTTTTTTTCTCAAATTTGGACAATAAGGCAATTATATCATCTATTTTTTAAATTATTGATTACTATTTCAATCTCATTAAAAAACAATATCTTAGCGAAATTATTGATCACCCTCTCTTAGCAAAGCTACCTCCTGTTGATTTTAGCCCTGTAAAAATTTGTTATTTAATTGTTATTATTGTGTTTTAGGAAAAACTACTTAAATCATAGCTCTTTAAGCAAAAGTTTTCGAAAAATTTTTTGTATTTGCTTTATTTTTATTAATTGGTATGAAATGTCCGAAAAAGTCGAAGATCGAATAAAAGAATTAGAAGAACGATTGGCTTCCACCAAGGTAAACAAAGCTACACAAAAAAGCATAAATTTCATTAAAGCACAATTAGCTAAACTCCGCGAAGACTTGATTCGTATCGCAAGTTCTAAGAAAGGTGGTGGTGGTGGCTTCACTATTAAAAGAACAGGAGATGCTCAAGTAGCATTCATTGGATTTCCCTCAGTTGGGAAATCTTCTTTACTAAATTTGCTGACTGAAGGTAATACTCATTCTAAAGTTGCATCCTATGATTTTACTACTGTAACAGCCATACCTGGTATGATGGATATCGAAAAAGCAAAAATTCAGCTTATTGATTTACCTGGAATAGTTTTGGGTGCTGCTGCGGGTAGAGGGCGAGGAAAGGAAGTATTAGCAGCAGTACGCTCGGCAGAGTTAGTGTTAATTATATTATGTTTTCGTTCTGATGGAACCATTAATCTTTCTGATTTGAAAACTATCAGAATGGAGTTGAACAATGCAGGAATCCGGTTAAATACAAGACCACCTAAGATTGTAATTAAAGAGCGCACAAGTGGAGGAATTCATTTTACTTATAAAGGGCACCAACTCATGGATGCTGATGAAGTTAAATCTCTAATGAATGAGCTTAAAGTCCGGAACGCGGGAGTTTATTTCTCTGAACCAGATATTACTCCCGATCAATTAATAGATTTCATATATGGAAATCGTATCTACACAAGAGAATTCGTTGTAATTAATAAATCAGATCTAATAAAAGAAAAAATACCGAATAAAGTCATTACAAAGGCAATTGGTCATGATCACTGGATATTGATCTCAGTTAAGAATCAGGATAAAATTAATGCGCTCCGCCATAAAATTTTCGAGGAATTGAATTTGATACGAGTGTTTTTGAAGCCACCAAGACAGGAAGCTGATATGGATGAGCCAATAATTCTCCATCGGGGCGATACATTAGAGAAACTCTGTCGTAAAATTCACAAACGATTCATAAGTAATTATCGCTACTCATTAATATGGGGTAAATCAGCAAAACATCCCGGTCAAAAATTTGATAACTTAGATCACGTAGTTGAGGATGGTGACATCATTTCAATTTATCTGAAGCGATAGTAGGAATTTTCATTGCTTGTATATATATAACTATAATTCTATAAATATACTAAATCCAAAATTAATCCTCTCATAAATATAAATAATTTATAATATTATTGATTTTGTAGGAAAAACAAAACTATCGGCACTAAATTGCCTTTAAGCGATAATCTCTCGTTTTTTGGTAAATTCACTAAATTTTTTGCCATTTCATTGATTGAGAGTTCAGCAGAATCAAAATTGAATAGTGTTCTGTATTTAGGATCATCTGGATTTGAAAATATTACTTTTTGCCATTTTAATCCCAAAGCATTTGCCTGTAATTGTAACCCTGCCAATGCCATCCCTGCTTCAATCTCAGCCCAATATTTTATATTCATAACTCTATGCATAAATCCGGCACATGGCTTCTTTCTATCAATACATAAAAGAATAGCATAATTAGATAAATTAACACCAAATTCCTTCTCGATTTCTACTTTAAAACTATTTGAAGCAAAATGCTGAAGAAAGTGATCATAAGTTATCTTACCATTCACCTCTATCCATCTATTTAACGCTGAATATCCGATAGGATTATAAAAATAAGATCCTTTTGGTATATTAGCAAGATCCTCCACAATAATTATTGGATAAACAGCATATCCCGCACAACCAGAAGCATGGACCCTACCATATCCATTTTTCTCTAATGCGTCTCGGTTTCCATGTGTAGCATGATCATTTTCTCCTTGGCAAGCCCATAATAATTGAGAAACCTCATATAAAGTGGTATGATTTGGAGCCTTTATTTCCACTTGATTAAATATGGCAGTATCTAATGGTATCCCTTCGTAATGTTTCTCATAAATTAGACGATCTTTATAACATACTGGAGTTTCGAGTAGCACAGTACCACGCTCCACTTCTTTTTGAAGATGTTTTAATGTATCTTCTAATAAACCTCCTCGATCTCTTTCTCGAACTGCTACAGAATACAAAAAGATATAGTTTTGATTAAGCTTATTATTGATGAGTTTATTATATTTTTTCGGAGCTCTAGCACGTTGAGATACTCCAAGCCCCTTGCTTTCCACCTTTAATGAAAGATATTGCCAATTAAGCCCTACATCAATTAATTCATTTATGTCAATTGATTCATTCCAAGTCAATTCTGGATAGAGCTCCATTGAATATTGAGTTTTGTCTTTATCTGTAATTAATCTCAACTCTTTATCATTATACAAATATATTCCTCCCGAATAATCCACTCCATCGGGTAGTACAACAAATAAAGATCTTGAAGGTGTCGCTTGGTTGGTTGATCTGCAAATATCTAAGATCTCTGTAAGCGATAATATTCTACCTTCACCTGAACAATCCTTCCGACTTGATAAACATCCTTGTAAACTCATCTTTATACCATTTCTTTTATTTTTAATGAAATTATACATTTACTTCAAATATAATTTATGAAATTTAATTTTTAGAGAAATTTCCCATAAATATGGGAAAAGGTAAAATTTTTTATATAACTTTGATGTTTAAAATAAGATTAAAATATTTTTGAAATCGTTCTGAATCATTAAAACTTAGAAATTATTTAGTTAAATGAAAAGATAAATGATAGGAGGATATTTGTATGACTTGGCTTAATATTGGTGAAATTATTAATGTGAATGCTAATAAATATCCAAATAAACTTGCTCTGAAAGATGCAACTTTATATAGCAGCTGCCAAGGGAGGATTTATAGTGGTACCATTAAATTTTCGTCTTCACCCCGACGAAATCTCTTTTATCATTAATAATTCAGATGCACAGTGGTTATTTGTAGAATATAGATTTAAGGAAGCTACAGAAAGAATTTGGGAACGAGCCAAAGAATTGGGATTTGAGAGTGTTCAACGGGTTTTGATTGCCGATAAACCAGCAGAAGGTTGGAAACTTTTTGAAGACATAGTAGAAATGGGACAAAATTCATATCCTAATATAAAAGTCAATCCAGAAGATACATGGGTTATACTCTATACATCAGGGACTACAGGGAGACCAAAGGGTGTTATTCGTTCACATCGTTCTTATGTTGCGTTCTTCTTAATTAATGAGACAGAATTTTCATTCACACCTCAAGATTATGGAATGATTCTGATGCCGTTGTCTCATGTAAATTCCACGTTCTATTCATTTGTCTTTACTTACATAGGAGCCCCAGTTTATATCCATATTGAATATAACTTTGATCCTGAAGAAGTTTTACAGATTATTGCTCAAGAGAAAATAACGTTTACATCAATGATACCTACTCATTACAATCTTATATTAAATCTACCGGAGGAAGTAAAACAAAAGTATGATCTTAGCTGCGTAACGGCATTACTAACTTCTTCAGCTCCTGCGACTAAACAAATGAAGTTAGATGTAATGAAACTCTTTAATAAAACAAAACTTTTTGAAGCTTACGGATCAACAGAAGCAGGGCTCGTAACACTCCTCAGACCTGAAGACCAAATGGATAAATTAGGTTCGATTGGAAAAGAATGTATTGGAACTGATTGCATTAAACTCTTGGATGAAGATAGAAATCCAGTACCTATAGGAGAAATTGGTGAATTATATTCCCGGAGCCCACAAATGTTTGATGAATATTATAAATTACCAGAAAAAACTAAACAAGCCTTTAAGGGAGAATTTTTTAGTGCTGGTGATATGGGTAAAAAAGATGAAGATGGTTTTTATACCCTTGTAGATAGAAAAGCTAATATGATAATTTCTGGTGGAGAACATATCTATCCTTCAGAAGTGGAAAAAGTCATTATATCACATCCCTCAGTTGTAGAATGTGCTGTAGTAGGATTAGAAGATTATAAGTGGGGTGAAAGTGTAACTGCTGTGTGTATATTAAATAAAGAGGTTGCATCTCCAGAGGCTTTTAATAAAGAAATGCACCAATATTGTGAAGATAAATTAGCTAGATTTAAGGTTCCAAAACGATTTTTATGTATTAATTCTGAAGAAATGCCTAGGACAGGTTCAGGAAAAGTAATCCATCGAAGATTAAGAGAACGATTTAATAAGCAAATTAATAATAAATAAGAAATTATCAAAATAACAATTAAATAATATAGGTTATTAAGAAAATGGTTTTTAAAAAAGCTTACATACCATATGGACAGTATTGGAGTACACCTTTTTCAAGGTGGCAAATGAGTTTTCAAAATCTCCATGCTATAACGTTTGCTGCAGATATGACTAAACGTTTTTTAAATGAAAGAGGAATTTCTCCTAATACCTTTGATGAACTCATATTTGGTATTACAATCCCCCAACTTTATTGTTTCTATGGAGGACCTTGGTTAGCAAGTATGATTGGTGCTGAGCATGTTACTGGACCTATGATTAGTCAAGCATGTGCTACTGGAACCAATACCATTTCAATTGCAGCACAAAATATTGAAACTGGAATAAATAAAAATGTTCTTGTAATAACTGCAGATAGATGTTCAAATGGACCTCATCTTGTTTATCCAAATCCAGAAGCACCAGGGAACACTTTAGATGCAGAAAATTGGGTATGGGATAATTTTGGAAGAGACCCTTTTGCCAAGAACTCAATGATACAAACAGCTGAGAATGTAGCTAAAGAAGCAGGGATAACAAAGAAGGAACAAGATCAAGTCACCATATTACGTTATAATCAATATCAAGATTCTTTAAAAAATGACAGAACATTCCAAAAGAAATATATGATAACACCAATCGAAATTAAAGATCGTTCAGGTCGAAAAGTACTTAGAACTGTAGAAGGAGATGAAGGGATTTATCCAACAACAATGGAAGGCTTATCGAAGCTTAGACCTGTACTTCCAGAAGGTACAGTTACCTATGGAACTCAAACACATCCAGGAGATGCTAATTGTGGTGTTATTGTTGCAACAAAAGAGAAAGCCGATCAATTAAGGAAAAGAGAGGATGTTGAGATTAGAATTGTATCTTATGGAGACTATAAAACAAAGACAGGATATATGGCAATGGCTATAGTTCCCGCAGCAAAGAAAGCTCTAGAAAATGCAGATATTTCTATAAAAGATATATCCGTAATTAAAACACATAATCCTTTCGCAGTTAACGATGTGTATTTCTGTAAGGAGATGGATATTGATTGGAAGGATATGAATAATTACGGAAGTTCACTTATTTATGGTCATCCCCAAGCGCCTACAATGATGAGAATCATAATTGAATTGATCGAAGAACTTGTGGAGAAAGGTGGAGGATACGGTCTAGCTGACGGTTGCGCTGCTGGTGATACTGGTGCAGCTCTAATATTAGAAGTATCAGTAGATTGAATTAACATCTCATTAATTATTTTTTAAAATTAGAACGTATTTAATGTGGAGGCATGCTTAATGCTTAGAAAAAAAATTGAGGCAGCCAAAGAGTTAAACCAAATTATGTCTGATTATTATCATGAATTAGATCATGCCTCCAAAAGTAAAGATAAAAAAGTTGCTTGGTGTTCTAGTGTTGGTCCTGCTGAAATATTAAGAAGTTTAGGATTTGAAGTTTATTTCCCAGAAAACCATAGTGCTATGTTAGGCTCTTCTAGAATGGCCACAGATTTAATTCCTTACGCCAATGCAATAGGCTATTCACCTGAAATTTGTTCTTACCTTACTGCGGACATAGGCGCATATTTAAAACAAATAACTCCATTATCAAAAGTTTATCCTGATATTAAGAGTGTTCCAAAGCCCGATGTGTTAGTATTTAACACAAATCAATGTAGAGAAGTTCAAGATTGGTTTGGTTGGTTTGCAAATGAATTTAAAGTACCATTAGTGGGTATTTCTACACCTAGGACTGTGGATGAAGTTACAAACGAACATATTACATTTATAGCACAGCAAATGGAGAATCTTGTTAAACCATTAGAAAAGATATCCTCCAATAAATTTGATATTGATATATTTAAACATATTGTAGCATTATCACGTGAGTGTTCTGAACTTTGGAAAAAAGTGTTAGAAACAGCAGCCACCATGCCATCACCTCTTACATTTTTTGATGGGACTATTCATATGGGACCTGCTGTAGTTATGAGAGGAACCCAACAAGCTGTGGATTATTATAAGATCCTATTATCAGAATTACAGGAGAGAGTGAAGAATCACATAGGAGCTGTAGATGGTGAGCGTTTTAGACTTTATTGGGAAGGGATGCCTATTTGGGGAAGATTAAGGCACTATTCTGAATTGTTTGCTAGTCTTAAAACATGTGTTGTTGCTTCAACATATTGTAATAGTTGGATTTTTAAAGCTTTTGATGAAAAAAATCCTTTTAGAAGTATGGCAAAAGCATATACAGAGCTATTTATCGTTCGCTCAGATGAAATTAAAGAAAAATATCTTAATGAAATGATAGAATTCTTTAAGATTGATGGTATCATCTTTCATGATGCAAAAACCTGTCCACATAACACTAACTCTCGGTATGGAATGCCTCAAAGGCTCGAAAAAGAAATTGGAGTACCGAATTTAGTAATAAATGGAGATTTAAACGACTTGAGATGTCTTTCAGATGATCAATCAAGAACAAGTATAGAAGCCTTTATTGAACAACTAGAAGAGAGTTAAAAGAAATTCTGTTCAAGAAAAAAATATAACATTTTTAAGTAATTGTAAATAAAAAAATTTGAAAGAAAGAACGAGATAAAAAATGGTTAATAAGATAAAAGCTATTGAAATAAAGAATTATATTGGGAAAGAATTTATTACAAAGTGGTATCAAGTTACCCAAGAAGCTATAGATAAGTTTGCAGATCTTACAAGTGATCACCAATATATTCATATCAATCCTGAATTAGCAAAAAAATCACTTTATGGAGAAACTGTGGCTCATGGTTTTTTTGTTTTGTCTATGCTTGGATTCTTTACATTACAGGATGGAGAGAAAGACTCCATGCAATTTTATGTAACAGACGCTAAAGCAATTCTAAATTATGGATTTGATAAAATTAGATTCATCTCAGCTGTTCCTGTTGGCGCATTCATTCGAGATGTTACTTATATTTCAAAAGTTGAGTTAGTAAAACAAGGTATGAAATTCACTTCTCATCACACGATCGAAATTAGAGGCCAAACGAAACCGGCTTTAGTAGCCGATTGGATTAATTTGCTTATTCTATAATTTGTTTAAAATTATCTCTTGTAATAAACTTTCAATTTTATGTTTTTCCTCTGAATCTGGACTCAAAACATATGAATCTTCTTTGTTTTTATCTCGGATTATTATCAATCCGGAGGTTTTTACTCTATCTTTAATGTGTATATTCTTATTTTTTATGGCAAAATTTAAATTCGAGATTATCCAATCATATTGTATTTTATTTAATTCTTTATTTACATATTTACCCCCATTATAGACTCCACTTGAACTAAAAGATGGCTTTACAGGTATATATTCAATGCTCTTATTACTTATTATATATTTATTACCATTTTCATCAAGATAATTATATATTTTAAGTGTAAATTTCGGATCCATTTAATGTAACTCTTTTTTATTTACAAATATCTTTATCCCCCAACTAAAGGAGGGGATATAACAATTTGATCTCCATCTTTTAATTTTGTATTTAATTCTTCTAAGAACATATAATTTCTTCCATTTACTAAAATAACTACATGAGTCTCTAATTTTCCATGTGAATCTATAAAACTCTTCCTAATTTTCTTTCCATGCTCACTCATGAATTGATTTATCACATCCCCTAGTATTTCCACATTTGAATAATTGATCTCTGTTAACCCAACCTCGGTTGAAAATATTGTCATCAATTTCAGTGTGACATTTGCCATTAAATCTCTAATATTATGATTTTGTTAAAAATTTTATCCAATAGAATTATAAAGGTTAATAGCAAGGTTAAAAACATTTTATTCAATTCTACAATCAATAGATATATTAGTTATTATATAAATCATCTTTTAAAATCATCTGATGTGAATGAATTCTAAAGATAGAATTACTGAACAATTGAAACGGGTCGTAAAAAAAGATCAAGTTCTAACAGATTTAGAAGACCGTTATGTCTATTCTTTTGAGAAAATTTTTCTTGATAGATTTGATATACAACCTGATATTATTGTTAGAGTCACTTCTTTGAAGAAAGAAAACGATGTAAAGAGATTTATCGAAAAAGAAGATGCTATTTTAATTGAAAGGGGTAAATTATTTTCGCACAATAGGAACAAATCCTCTAAAACTATAGTTTTATTAGATAATGTAGAGATTCCTACGCTTAAAAATTGTATCGATGAGATCGGAAAAAAGGACGGAAGTATAGCAAAATTTGATAAATTTGATATAAAAGGATATGGGACTTATAGAAATCTTGCTTTAGCACTACAAAATTTATTTTTAGGAAAAACACTAACTAAGTGCCAGCAGTGCACTACATGTAGTGGTTATTGCACTGTAAGCCCTTCTTTTAATGGAATCGAATCATGGTCTTCGAAAGGAAGAATGCTTATTACCAGAGGAATAATGAAAGGTGATTTAATATTTTCAGACAAGATTGTGGATATATTATATAGTTGTACAAAATGTGGACTTTGTTATGCTCAATGTTTTCAAGATTTAGAGTTTCACGAAGCAATACTTTATATGAGGCATCTCATAGCTGAAAAGAATTTGACACCACAGGTTTTTCATACTGCAGCTGATAATATTTTTGAACATGGAGACCCCTCTGCAATACCTACTAATCGGCGTCTTTTACGAGTAAAAAGCATTTCTAATTTGAATTTACCAGAAAAAGCAAATATTCTCTGTTGGTTAGGGTGTACTGTAGCAACACGAACTCCAAAAACAGCTGAAGCATTTATTAATATTTTAAACCGAAGCAATACTGAATTTACAACGTTAGGGAATAAAGAAGGATGCTGTGGTTATGTATTAATTTCATCTGGATTATGGGAAGAAGCTAAAAAAGTTGCGAACGATACTATTGAAAGGATTGAAAAAACTAAGGCTCAAACTTTAGTAACCCCTTGTTCTGGTTGCTACTATACCTTCAAAAGGCTTTATCCTGAAATCCTTGATATTAATATGCCTTGTGAGATCCTCCATACTTCTCAATTTCTTGAAAAAAAGATTAAAACTGAAGAAATTAACCTTAAACCTTTAAATTTAAATGTAACTTATCATGACCCCTGCTCACTTGGAAGACATAGTAACGTTTATGATCCACCTCGAAACGTATTAAATGCAATACCTAATCTTAATCTTGTTGAGATGCCATTGAATAGAAATTGTGCACGATGTTGCGGAGGTGGAGGTGGACTTTGGACATTTAACAATGAAGTAAGTTTAGAATCAACTCAAACAAGGTTAAAAGAAGATTTTATTCCTCTAAATGTTAATATTTTAACGACAGCTTGTCCACAATGCCAATTGAACTTCCGTTTTGCTTCTCGGACGAAAAATTTTGCTGAAAGATCATTAAAAATCTATGATATTACAGAATTATTTGAATTAGCAATGCAATTTGAATAATTTGACCTTATTTTGCCAATCCTCTGACTTTTGGTTGGCCTGGCCATGGCCAAGAAATTCTATATGTAATATTACAGCGAGGACAAGTAGCCTCTTTTGCATTTGGAGGAACTGGAAAGCGTTCAAGACAATTCATACACCTACACTTAGTCTCTTTACTCATTATGAATCACTTCTATATATGGAATAATAAGCTCGTTTAGTGGTTTTTAAGGATTTAATAATAGTTCTAATATAATTTTAATTATTAAATTTTGTTTTAAGGCTTATATTGTAATTATTTTAAAGTAAATTACTACTTATTAGTTTTTGTTGAAATATTTAAATCTAATGGATAATTTAAATAAAAAGTAAAAATTTTTAATTTTACAAGTGAATACTAGTATTAAAATTGCTTCTGAATTCAATTCTGTAGCATAAGTGGGCACGCATTCCCATCACACTAAAAAGCATAGTGATTTGCAATTAAACACCATTAAGAGTAGGGGTGGAAAATTATAGTTTGGAATAAAGAGATTGCATATATTGATTTATCTACTGGAGAAATAACAAAAAAGCAGATTCCAAAATCAATTAGAGAGCAATTTTTAGGTGGTAGAGGTATAAATATGTATCTTCTATACAATCACCTCTCACCTGGAATTGATCCTTTAAGTCCTGAAAATGTTTTACTTGTAGGTGCGGGTTTACTCACTGGAATTCCCGCGCTTGGAAGTGGAAGATGTGATATTGCGGCAAAATCTCCTATAACTGGTGCAATTGGAGATTCAAACGTTGGAGGGTTCTTCGCTCCAGAAATGAGAATGGCGGGATTTGATCATCTGGTGATAAAAGGAAAAGCTGAGAAGCCTAGTTATCTTTGGATACATGATGGGGAAATAGAAATATTAGATGCTAATCATCTATGGGGAAAGGATACATTTGAAACACAAACTATAATCCGTTCAGATCATGGAGATGAAGAAATCAAATCATTAGTAATAGGTAAAGCTGGAGAAAATCTTGTGCGCTTTGCTAATATAAGAACTGGTATGAAAAACTCTGCTGGACGAACTGGTATGGGCTGTGTTATGGGTTCAAAGAATTTAAAGGCGATAGCTGCTCGAGGAACGATGGATATTGAATTTGCGTACCCAGAGGCTTTATTAACATATTGTAAAGAAATCATCGATATGGTTATGAAGAATCGATATTCAAGAGCGGCATCAAAATGGGGGACACTCATAATATATAGTACTACAAATACCACAGGTTTAATTCGAACAAGAAATTTTCAGTTAAATCAATTAGAGCAGGGTTGGGATCTTGAACCGGAAGAAATGGATAAATATACTATTGGAATGTCGGGTTGTTATGGATGTCCTGTTAGTTGTCGTCATCGCTATACATTAAAACAAGGTTCATTTGCTCCTATTTTTGCAGAAGGTCCCGAATATACTTCTTTAGGCGCATTTGGTACGATGGTTGATTGTAAAAAAATGGAAACTGTTCTTACAGCTAACCATCTTGTTAATAAGTATGGCTTAGATACTTTAGAAACTGGGGGACTCATTGCTTGGGCTATGGAACTTTATGAGAAAGGAATCCTAACTGAAAAAGTAACAGATGGATTAAAGCTTGAGTGGGGTAGTGAAGAAGTTCTCTATGAACTAATTAGAAAAATTGTCTATCGTGAAGGTTTTGGTAATATACTTGCTGATGGATTTAAAAATGCTATAGCTAAGATAGGAAACGAATCTGAATATTATGCCATTAAAGTGAAGGGAATGAGCAATTTACATTCAGACGAACGTCCAACTCCTAGCTTAGCTTTAGGCATTGCCACATCAACGAGAGGAGCTGATCATTTAAGAAGTCGACCAGCTATCGATCTTTATGGATTACCGGAAGACTTTTTAGAAGAAATTTATGGTGGTTCTATGTCATCAGATTATAGATCTTATAAAGGGAAAAGTCGCATGGTTTGGTGGCAAGAACTTTTATACGCAATTACAGATTCGTTGGGGACATGTAAATTTCAAACGGTTTTCTTGTCAGTACATGCTCCTAAATGGGAAGAATATTCAAAACTAATCCATTTGGTTTCAGGAATGCAATATTCGACACCTCAACTTATGGAAATTGGGGAAAGAATCTATACCATTGAAAGAATGTTTAATATCAGGGAGGGATTTTCAAGAAAAGACGATACTCTACCAGAACGGTACTTTGAGGAAGCTACACCTATAGGACTTCCCAGAGTCAAAGGTCTAAAAATTGATAGAGAAAAATTTGAAAAAATGCTTGATGAGTATTATGCCCTTCATGGCTGGGATAATAATGGAGTCCCTACTAATGAAATCCTTCAAAAACTTGGAATTGAAAGAGAACCAACTAAAATTATTTAAACTGAGGTATATTGAATGCAAAAAATATTATTTGTTGACCCAGAAAAATGTACTGGATGCAGATTATGTGAAAATGCATGTTCTCTCTATCATGAAAAAGTTAGTAATCCCTCTCGAGCAAGAATTCATATCGTAAAGTGGGAAAATGCTGGATTATATATACCAATGATTTGTCAACATTGTGAAACACCCATTTGTGAAACTGTGTGTCCTATGGGTGCTATAAGTAGAAATGATAAAACAGGGGCAGTAATTATCGATGAAGATTTATGCGTAGGATGCAAACTATGTGTAATGTTCTGTCCGCTTGGTGGAGTAGGAATTGGTAAGAATAGAAAGATTTTAAAATGTGATCTTTGTGAGGGTGACCCTATATGTGTAAAATTTTGCGTTCCAAAGGCACTTCAATTTATAGATGCAAATACTATCAATCTGAATAAGAGAAGAATAGCGGCAGAAAAATTATCAGAATTAATGAAAAAATTGTTAGAGATATCAATATAGAAAATTTTTATGAGTTTTTAAAAGCGATGAAATATGGTGGAAAATTATAAATTTGGAATAATTGGTATTGGTCCTACTGGTGGAATTTTAGCAGCTCATCTTGCTAAAGCAGGACACAACGTGGTACTTGTTGATGTTAATAAGAATCATATGGATAAGATAAAAAAGAAAGGATTAACATTGACAAATTTAAAAGAATTCAATGTCAAATTCCCAAAAGAAAACATATGTTATTATATAGATGAGCTGGAAAATAAAGAAGTAGATACTGTATTTATCGCTGTGAAGGCATATTATCTTAATGAAATTTTACCAAAAATTAAAAAAGTTATGGAACCTAAAACAACTTTAATTAGTTTACAAAATGGGTTTGATACAGAGGAACTTATTGCAGAGTATGTAGGAGAAGAAAACACAGCTCGTATTGTTGTCAACTATGCTGGAAATATTATAGAGGATGGTATTATAAGAATGTCATTTTTTAACCCACCAAACTATTTAGGTGTAATATCCTCAGAAGCAGAAGATAAAACCAAACAACTAGCAGAAATCATCAACTCTACTGGATTAGGGACTATCTTTACTCCAGAAATAAAAAAGTTTGAATGGATAAAATGTATACTCAATACAATAAGTCCTGTCTGTGTTACCACGAGAACTACTATGAAGCAAACAATGGAGTTTACGGAAACGAGAGAAATATGTAGAGAAATACTACGTGAGGGAATAGAGGTTGCACAAGCACGCGGTATAAACTTCGAACCAGACTTTTTAGATAAAGGTATGAGTTATCTGGATAAAGCAGGTCACCACAGAGTTTCAATGGAGGCAGATATTAATGCGGGTCATCCATCAGAAATTGGATTTCTTAATGGAAAAATAGTTGAATATGGAGAAATTGAAGGAATACCTACACCATATAACAAAATTTTCGTATCCTTAATTAGAGGATGTGAATTACCTCCTATAAATCATGATTAGTTTATAATTCTATTATCGTATAATTATGCTTAATGAGTTTTTCTTTGTAGGTATCGATGTAGGAACTTCATATGTAAAATGTGTAATTTTAAATAATAAAAAAGAGATTGTAGGCTCTTTTATTAAGCGTACTGGTACATCTATTGAAGATTCAAGTAAAACTGCTTTTGAGAATGCCATTTCTGATGGTTCATTATCTAAAACTTTTATAAAGCATATTACAGCGACAGGGTATGGAAAAGATAAGGTTATCTTCGCTAACACTCGTAAAACTGAAATTAGTTGCCATGCAAAGGGAGCTTACCACTATTTTCCGAAGAAAATCACAATAGTTGACATAGGAGGGCAAGATACTAAGGTTATTAAACTTGATGAGCAAGGAAAAATTATAAGGTTCAAAATGAATCGAAAATGTGCCGCAGGCACAGGGGCATTCATAGAAGAAATTGCTTATCGCCTTGATCTTCCTCTGAATGAATTAAATACTTTAGCAACCAAATCTACATCAAATGTACCACTTGCTAGCTTTTGTACAGTTTTTGCCAAAACAGAAATTCTTACTCGAATTAAAGAAGGAGAAAAAGTTGAAGATTTGATTAAAAGCGCGTTTGGGTCTGTAATAAAAAGAATAATCGAAATGACAGAATTAGAGGGAACTTTAGTCCTTACTGGTGGACTTATAGCTTATAATTCCATTATTGGAGAAATATTAAAAAATGAAATTAATGGTGATATTTTAATACCACCTTATCCACAATTAACTGGAGCAGTAGGGGCTGCTTTGTTTGCTTTCGAAAACATTATTTTAAAAGGAAGATGAAAAATTAAAAAAAAGAAGGATTTTAAAAAATTCTAACTAACAAATTTCCCATGTTCTTTTCTTGCTTTCTTTGTGGTCTCATTTGTAATATAGAATCCAATAAAATAGGCAATTAACATAATTAGGAAAGATATAAGTGCTGACACATAAAACCATCGTCCTCTTTCACCCATAACATCCATAATTATCCATTTCATTAATCATGTAGCTGCACCGCCACCAATAACAAAGATTATATCAAAAAAAGCATTGACAAAAGAATCCTTTCTATTTTCGTATTTTAAACCTAATTTCAACAGTATTGTATTTTCTATTATCTCCCAGCCGACACCAATAACAAGAACAAAGATAAGAATAAAATACCATGATATTGGTGCGGGTCCAACGAACAATTCCCATAAAGTAATAATTAATGAAAAGATCGCAAAACTAGCGATTCCAAAAGCAATATGTCCCCAACTATAATAATCCATAAGAGAACGGCCAACATAATCCTCGAGAAGTCCCACAAAAGGTACATAATGTTTATCAGATTCTTCACTAGAAATTATAAATCATATAACAAATTTTGAAATAAATTTCAACCAGATATGATAATATAAAAACAATCCATTTACTTAATAAATTTAAGCGAATTTATCATTGGAGATTTATTTATATATTCTTTAAAAAAATTAAAATCAGAACTTCATAGTTAGGGCTTATTCTTCTTTAATATTTAGTCAAATATGTGTAAAATTATACCCCTTTATTTAAATATTCAAATTACTAATTATTAGCTTACAGATCGTTTTTTAGATCCATAATAAAAAATAAAATGAAAAAAAATGAAAAATTTAATTAAAAATAGAAAGGTAATTGTGATTTTAGGAATATCCCTATTTCTTTTATTCAACACTATTACGATATCTAATGTATTAGCAAGAACTATACAAGAAGATGCTGTCTTTAATCTTGATAAGGAAGACCAACTTGGCCCAGAAGGTTATGGTGCGTTAATTCCATCTCCTAATACAGTTGGTGTTTTATATGTTGATGGAACAAATCAAGGTAAATTTACAGTAACCAATTGGTTAGGAGGTACTGTTGCTGAAGAAATAGTTAATTATCCAGGTGAAGATATTTCTTTATATTATCCCACAGACTTAGCTAATTGGGGTATAGGCAGTATGTCATCTAATGATGAAATCGATCCATGGAATGAAGTTAGATGGTTAAATGTTTCTGCGTATAATGCTGAAGCTGAAACATTATCACCTTTTACAGTAAGTACTGTCTTTGATTATTATGCAATGCGAGAAGGCGGAGTTTTTTCTCAACCTTTCAATTATGAACATCCAATGCAAGTTGATCTAATTGTTAAAGGCACAGGTCCAAAGGCTTTAAAAATAGATTGGATAACGCCTATTCCGGGTTCAGTTACATATATATATTTCTTAACTTCACCCTCAGGAAAGACTGTTGATTGTTATGATGACGTAACAAATTTCATGGGAATTAATCCACTTTATGAATATATTTTATTTTCCGCAAGTGAAATCGGTGCTTATCGTTTAATTGTAGTTGTAACAGGTTATAGCGATCCTGCCTCTTTAAATCTAGAATTTTTAGATGTTGATATTTCTTCCTTATCTTTAAACTCTGTAGGATTTGGAGGTAATTTTGATGATTATGGAACTCTTGATGTGACTAAGATTGCTAATTGGCAATCACAGTGGTTTAGATTTAACGGAAAAAAAGGAGAAGTGTTTAATTTAGATATTTATCAGGAATTTTCAACTGGATTTACTCCAAGAATAGACATTTGGACTCCATGTGCTAATGGCTATATTTTAGATGGTAATGTTGGTACTGGATCTCATGAGATATATTTTCCTAAAAGTGGTGCTGCTTATGTCTCATTAACTGATGACGATTTTGGGGATTGGTATAGATATACATTATTCTTAACAAAAGCTAGTAATGAAGTGTATAGATTAGGTGATACAACCATATTTAGCATTTCTATGGAAGAAGCTAAAACAATACAATTTACGGTTCGAGAGGATTCAATTATACGCTTTAATTATACAAGTTTGCCTAATCCTCTTGGAGCCCCAGCTTTGAATTCTTTAGGAGTTGCAAACGCGTATATTTATAGAGATTCAAAAAATTTTGTGTGTTATGACATAAATACTGCTATATTGACAAGAACAGTGGATTCAACTGACTTGCGTTGGCACTACATGCCAGCTGGAACTTATATAGGTGTTATTAAAAACACCAATCCTTTTGCAAATGGCCTTTTTAAGGTTAGTTCACAAGTATATGAATGTTCTGATGAATCTATCCCAGTAAACGAATTAGTATATCCTCAAAAATCTCCTACAGAATTTCTAACTGTTGAATTTGGACCAGATTCAGTCTTCGGAAGCCTTAAGGACCCAGTAGGAATTGATATTGAGATTCCAGATATTGGCCAATTCAGATTGAATACAAGCATATGGCTTTCTGATAATCCTGGACTAAATACCTCATTTTCGCCTACGTATCTTTATTTGTATAACAGTACAGACTCAGAATTCTACAGTTATGGTTATCCTCAACCTGTTTTTTCACTTGATGGATCTAGTACTGTAAATGATTTCTTATATATTGCAGCCCCAAATGTATGGACTGGCATGACATTTGATTTCTCAGTTCCTGGAGCTGGTGGAAATATGCACTTTGATATCTATGACGGTGGATGGCCTACTCTTGATTGGGAAAGTGACGGTACTAGTCTACTTACTACGGATGGTACAGTAGAATTTGATGTGTTGGGAGATTCTGGTACTGATTTTGATGACTGGATAAGGGGAACTGGTGGTCTTGATATAGATCCAAATATTGATGAAAATGACTATTTCTGGATGAGAATAGACTGTACGAGTGATTACAGCAGTGGAACTGTTCCTGTAATACAAGAATTAACATTATTAAATGCAACCCTAGTAGGGGATTTGCAATATTGGTTGATAGGAGATTCCGGATATAAATACGATGATTATTGGGGCCCATCGGGTATAGCTCAACCATCTGATATTACAAATTTAATTATTGGTTCAGATGGAGATATTAGTGATTATGATGGTGATGTATCAGATATCATTCGAGGCACTGATCCGATGATCATTGGTATTGAACCAGGAAAATATAGACTTCTTATAATTCCTGAAATGTGGACAAATCCTGGTGCAGTATCTGTTCAATTCGCTGTAGAAAATTATTGGAGTTATGCTAACCACACCACCTACGACATTGAAGCTTTAAGCCCTGATATAAATCTTCATTCCAGAGATATAACAAACTTTACGTCTGCGGGTTATTCTAATTTAACGGGATCAATCTATAATTATGGATTAGTTACAACTATGAATTATACTGAGATGAATCCTGGAACAGTGACAAGCAATCAAGCATATTTTGTTGTCGAGGTTGAAGGAACAGCATATCAATGGACTCAGTTAGTAATTACTACTGAAAATATATCTGTTTCTGGATATGACTTATATTTAGTGCAGGATCTTCCTTGGATTGGTAGTGGGGGACCTAATACAGAAATTGTACAATTATTAAATGATGATCATAATATGACTATTGAATTTGGTGCATTTTCTGATCATTTCTATTTAATTTTTGAATTCTATGGAGCCGGAAATAACATGGCTACATTTATGCTATCAATAAGTCAATATGATACTGAAATACTCATAACAAGTGATTTACGAGCATCTTATACACCTCCACTAGATCCAGCATTAATACTTGCACTAGCAATCGGTATCCCAGCAGCAGCGGGAGCTGTCGTTGTCGTATATGTTTTGAAGAAGAAAGGGAAAATTTTAACAAAACATCCATCGTAAATTTTAACATCAAATTATATCTTTTTTTTATTTTTATTTCTAAAATTTAACAGAATTATATTGAGATTAGGTTATTCCTTTTAAGATTCTTTAGAAAAAGATTAAACAATTTATCTTAAAATCAAAAGTTAGGTGATTGAGAAGTATATTTCAAATTATAATTATAAAATTTGGAGATATAAGTCTCTTGATTGACAAATTGGGGTTTTATCCTTATTAGGATCTTAATAAAATTCAAAATTATTTTTATAAAAATGAATTAGATTAACAATTTGTGCAAAATTTCGGATAACCATTTTCATAAGAAACGATTTCTTTTCCATATTTTTTAAGAAAAATTTTGTTTTTCAATTAAGTTTATGAGTTGGTTTAGCTTTTATTTTTAAAATAAGGGTGTAATAAAGAAATATAAAAAATTCAATCTTATAATAATATCATAGCAATACAATTCACGCAATAATGGAACAGAACGTTCATTAAATTCACGAAACATTTATTAGGATGGGTGACTAGATGCATAATAGAAAAAAAAATTATTTTTTTTCTGGTAGTGGAATGTTCGTTTTTAGCCCATAATTTATTCCTCCACGAATAATACTAAAATAGCATTCCATTACTCCTTATTTTTTTTTATAATGTTCTGCAATTTCCCAAACACATCTAAATTGGGAGATATCCATTTTTTGAGCTCTGATTTCTTTAAACTTCAATTAATCCTGTTTGAATTTTTTGCTTTCTTGGTATCCAGTTCCGATTATTTCACCAATTTTGTAATAACGATTATCTAATGCGTAGATAATTGGATCTAGTTTTGCCATATCTGCAATTATCTGTCCTTCTTCGCTTTTAATCACAAAATCTTCACTCACATAAGATTGTACAACATCTCCAATAAATATCTGTCTATGTTGAATGGAGAATTCTTTGATAACTTTACATTCTAAATTCACAGGGCATTCTCGAATCATGGGTGCTGTTTCTAATTCACCATAAAATACGTTAAATAATTGTGATTTATCCACATCATTTCCAGATGCTACTCCGCAATAATCAGTTTTTACAAGAAGGTGAGTTGTTGGAAAATTTATACTAAAGGTTTTGTTTTCGAGAATTCCTTGATTTGTATAATGATTTTGACCTGAAGAAATGTAAACAAGTGGAGGTTTAATACCCATAATTCCAACGTCTCCCAATGTCTCAAAATTAGGTTGATTATTAACAAGTGCCCCAGCAAGAATGATCGGGACAGGATAGACTAAAGAAACTTTTCCGAATTTAACTTTCTCAGCAGAAGATAATGTTTTTATGAAGTGGTTATCTATTTGATTTATTAGCCAACTTTTCAAAGGATCTTGAATTGGAACTTTTTTAAGATCTTCTGGATCCTCATAACGAACTGTAATTAATTTGTTGACATTTTTAGCCTGGTAACCAACTGGACAGTTGTAATATAGATTTAATGGATAATTATAGTCAAAAGGGAGTTCATAAAGTTCAGTTCGATCCATGGTCGAGAGAATCACACCTGATAAAATTGCTTGATGAATGAAAATAGCATAAAAGTAGTTCTTATTGTAATAATCTTTAAAGCTTTGTTCATTAAATAAATATTTATAAAAATTCCACCATGACTGAAGCAGTCCTTTCTCTGGTCTAATAATTAAACAACCCGCATTAAAGTAAGGTCGAAGCTTGTTATGATCTACGTGTGTTTTCATTGGAAAAATCTGTTCTTTAGATACATTACATTTTTGATATACTTGTTCCCAAAATGGATCGATTGGTTCATCAAAAAATGACCCAATATTAGTGTGATGAACTGGTTTATATCCTAAATTCTTATGATCATCTAAAAGAAAGTGTTTTGGCTCATTGAAAATTATTGTATTTGACCCAAGCCATGCAAGAAGTTTTGTCTTTTCTTTCGCTAATAATTCAGCTTTTGCAGCAGCAAGAACATATGTAATAAATGGAAAATTTGGCTCATCCCCGGGTGAAAAAGAAATCAGTTCAACATTCAATGATAAAAATAGCTCTCTCATTTCTTTAGCAATACTTTCTACTGCTTTTGGAATTAGCACCCAAATTGGATTATCTGATAAAGAGCTTCCAAATTTACGAATACTTGCTGCAAGCATTAAATCTTTTGGATCTGAACAATCAGACATATACGCATAAATTAATTTTTTCATCCTTGATTATCTCATTTTATATTCTCATTTTTAAATGAATATAAATAGAAAAATGAATAATTAAATTATTCTAATGAAATAGATTTAATAACCAATATTATAAATTAAGGCGATATTGAAATTATTCCTCTATTTTAATCTTTTTAATCTCATCAATTAGAACTGGGATGATTTCATGTAAATCTCCCACTATCCCGTAATGAGCCCAATTAAAGATTGGAGCATTTGGGTCTTTATTAATCGCCACAATAATTTCTGAATTTTGCATTCCAACTATGTGCTGAATCGCGCCTGAAATTCCACACGCGATATATAATTTAGGAGATACAGTCTTTCCAGTTTGTCCAATTTGTCTATCTGCATCTAACCAATTTAATTCAACGGTAATTCTGGATCCTCCTAATTCAGCATCCAATACCTCTGCTAATTCTTCTATAATCCTAAACTTTTCTCTAGATCCGACACCACGACCTCCAGCAACAATAAATTTGGCATTTTCAAGATTTACAGTGTTTTTTGTTTTATTTATTACTTTTACAATTTTTGAGACAGAATCTTTTTCTTCGAATTGATAATCAATTTTCCTAATAATTGGTTTTTTATTGGTCTTCTCGGGCATTTTAAAAATACCCGCTCTTACAGTAGCCATTTGTGGTCTACTAGAAGGTGTTCTAATAGTGGCCATAATAGTTCCACCATATGTTGGACGAGTTTGAAGGAGATTTCCAGTTTCAAGATCTACCTCTAATCCGGTACAGTCTGCTGTTAACCCAGCATTGAGTCTTTTTGCTACTCTGGGAGCAAAATCTCTTCCGGTAGGGGTAGCCCCAATTAATATAATTTCCGGTTTGTTTTCTAACACTAATTCTGTAATTACTTTTGTATATAAATCTGAGTAGTAATCCTTCAAAATCGGTGATTTAATATAAATAATCTCATCCATCCCATATAGGCTAAGTTCTTCTAATTTATCATCAAAACTAGCTCCTAATAGGACAAATGATAAATTAACTTTTAAGATATCCGCTAATTCTCGTCCTTTACTCAGTAGTTGTAATGAGACATTATGGATTTTTTTATTGTAATTTTCGGCAATAATCCAAACACCCTTAAATTGGGAAATATCTATTTTTTTAGCCTCAACCTCATCCCGCTCCATAGAAATCGCTTCTTCAGGGCAGACTTCTAGGCATGCTCCACAAAGAGTACAATTTGATAGAACCTTTGCGATATTATTATCTAATTCAATAGCTCCATACATACAGCTTTCAACACAGTTAGCACACCCAGTACATAATTCTTCATCAATTATAATGCTCAAATGAATGTTCCTCTTAAAAAATTTTATCTTCTTTTAAATGTTGACATAACTTTTGAACTATTTCTTCAGTGGACCCTTCTAACATAATGGGATTTACTTTTCTTTCAGGAAAAAAAATTTTCCTAACTTCAGTCATGGAACCATTTAAACCGATTTTAGATTTATCTGCATTTAAAGCATTAGCATCTAAATATATCACATTTGCTTTATCATAAGCTTTCATAATTCCTGCCATACTCGGATATCTAGGCTTGTTTATATCACTTAATACTGAAATTACTGCAGGCAATTTAGTTTCAATAATAACAATCTCTGTAGCTTTAAATTTTCTCTCTACAAGAATTTTATCTGCGCTTAATTCAACTTTCTGAACATAAGTAATTTGCGGAATTCCCAGTTCTTCTGCTAACTCTGGTGGTACTTGACCAGTATCGCCATCTACCGCTTGAGCACCACAAATTATAAGATATTTTTCTTCCGAATTAGAATCTTTTAATAACTTTTTTATTGCAAGAGCTAGAGTGTGTGACGTAGCTAAGGTATCTGCTCCAGCAAAAACTCTGTCACTTAATAAAAATCCTTTATCTACGCCCATTGCTAAAGCTTCGCGTAAAATTTCTTCTGCTTGAGGCGGCCCCATACTTATCGCTATAACTTCTGCGCTTTGCTTTTCCTTAAGTATCAAAGCCAATTCAAGAGCGTTTCGATCATTCGGATTAAGTATTGATATAACACCTTCTCTTACAAGGGTATTTGTGTTTGGGTTTATTTTTACTTCCGAAACCCCTGGTACTTGTTTAATACACACGAATATTTTCAATCCGAAATCATTACCTCATTACCTTAACTCAAAAATCATATAACTATTTTTGAAAGGAATAAAAATTTCTAAAAAAATAAATTTTCCGATAACAAAATAAAAAATTAAGAAATTATTTAATTATTTCATATTTCCTAATTTATTTTTTTTGTTACGCTCCTTTTCTTAATAGGTGACCTGCAATTACTAATCTCTGAATTTCACTCGTTCCTTCGTAAATCTCACCCATCTTAGCATCACGGAAATATCTCTCTACAGGATATGCTTTCATTAAACCATATCCCCCATGAATTTGAACTGCTCCATGGGCAGCCTGCATTGCAGCTTCAGAAGCTACTAATTTCGCCATTGAACTAGCCATTCCAAACTCTTCACCCTTATCATGTAAATATGCTGCTTTGTATGTGAATAAACGAGCGGATTCCACAGCACATGCCATATCCGCTATTTTCCATTGTACTCCCTGAAATCTCCCTATAGGTTTTCCAAATTGGACTCTTTCATTTGAATATTTAACTGAAGCCTCTAATGCTGCTTGCCCTAGACCCACACATTGAGCAGCAATGCCTATCCTACCAAAATCTAAGATTTTCATTGCCATCTTAAAACCTTCTCCATCTTTTCCTAAAATATTTTCTTGTGGTACTCGTACATCTTCGAATACAAGTTCTGAAGTATTTGAAGCCCTTACACCTAATTTATCCTCTTTTACTCCAACAGAATAACCAGGGGTATCTCCATCTACAATAAATACCGTCATCTGTCTTCTACTGTCTTTTTCTCCTGTTTTAGCTACAACTAACAATGTTTTAGCAATACCTCCAGATGTAGCAAATATTTTAGTACCATTTAAAATATATTCATCTCCATCTTTAACTGCGGTTAATTGAACTCCTCCCGCATCAGAACCTGCATTCGCTTCAGTTAAACAAAAAGCTCCTATTTTGTTGCCTCTCGCAAGATCTTCTAAAAATCTTTGTTTTTGGTCTTCAGTTCCAAATTTATAAATAGGGTATGCTGCAACTCCATTATGCACAGCAATGACAATTCCCCATGCAGCATCAGCACGACCAATTTCTTCAATAATAATGCTAAAGCCTATTGTATCATTGTGAAGCCCAGCTCCTCCATATTCTTCTGGAAGACATGCTCCAAAATAATTCATTTCTTGCATCTTTTTAAACGCAGTTTCATCTAATTCTTGCTTCTCATCACTTTCCTTTGCTACTGGTACAAGATATTCCTCAGCAAAATCTCTGGTTATTTTTTTTAACATTTTTTGTTTTTCAGTTAAAGAAAAATCCATAATAAAATCAACATATAATTTTCTGTTTTTTAAATAATCTATTTTAAAAGATTAGTTAACAATCCTAATTATATTTTATTAAATTTTTATCAGAGTGAGAAATTGGATAATACCCATTTTTTATCAACTAAATAAAAAGACAAATTTTTTTTACAAAATTTTTAAATATTCTTAAGCTTAAACAAGACATGAAACTATTTAATTAAATAAATAGGTTTTTAAACAAAATAAAATCAAGCAAGTCATTGTTTAAAACCTTTCATAAAAATTTTTAATTAAAAAAAAAAATAACTTTAAGGAAAGAAACGTCAATGGAAATTGAACAAGTTTTTTTAAAACTCTTTGGGAGAAATCTCATAAGTTATAAAAAGCTTGAGAATGGTCAAGTCGTAGGTTCGGGGATTCTCAATCCAATTCTTGATAGGTTAAGTATTTACCGACTAATTTTTATGATTCTCTTACAAGCTAATTTTTATAAAAATATGGAAGTTGGAAGATGGAAAGGAAAGGCGGTTTCAAATACTTTTGCTCCACCAGTCGGAAGCAGACCTATGTTTCGTGCTCTAAAAGGCTTAATAAAGTCCCAATTAATGCCGTATCCATTTCCAATTGCGATGACTTTTGCAATAACTTATGAATGCCAATGCAAATGTGTTCATTGCAGTGCAGGGAGGCATCTTAGAAAAAATAAAAAAGAATTATCTACAGAAGAGGCAAAAAAGATGATTGACGATGCTCAAAAATTGGGAGTAACTATTATTGCCTTCACTGGAGGGGAACCCTTACTACGAAAAGATCTTTTTGAGCTTATTTCTCATGTAGATAAGAGAAAAGCAATGCCTGTTATGTTTACAAATGGTCAATTTCTTACAGATGAAAATGTTAACAGACTGGCTGATGCGGGGCTCTATTCGTTATTCTTGAGTATAGATTCACCTGATGCTGAAGAACATAACAACTTAAGAGGAATGCCAGGTCTTTTTGAGACTGCTATAGAAGGAATTAAGAGAGTACAATCAAAAGGGATTTTTGCAGGATTTTCTGGATATGCAACTCGTTCTGGAACAGAAAAAGGAGGATATAAGAAACTACATAAATTAGCTATGGATCTTGGTCTAAAAAATATAATCTATTTTGATTGTGTACCTACCGGAAATATGTTGCATGATACAAGTGAAATGTTAACATTTAATTTACGAGAAGAACTTCATAATTATTCTGCTGAGGCTTTTAAGAAAAAGATTGTACCTCCTCTCTCATCTCAATCGTGGCAGAATTCTGTGGAAGCATATCTTTCTGGGATAGGATGTTTAGCAGCAAATATTCAATTTTACGCTTCTGCTTATGGAGATATTTCTCCCTGTGATTTTTCACCACTCTCTTTTGGAAATGTACATAATGAATCCTTGAAAAAGATATGGATGCGAATGGTCAAACATCCAGCTTACAATCATAGAAGTCCATTCTGCCGAATGCAAGACAAAAACTTTCGCCACTTTTACATTGATCCTATTCCTGACGACGCTTATCTACCTTACCCAATTAGTAAATTACCTCGGGTAGACTATCGGAATGAAGTTATTTCTAATTCATGAATTAAAGATATATGAAATTTACCTATCTTCTGTAAAAATCAATTTAATCTTTTTCTGATTTCTTTAATTTTTTACCAGAAGTTTTAAGTTCAATTTTATCTTCATCAAGAAAAAAGGATTTTACAGGTATTGAACTATCTATGGAAGTATTGCACACCCAACATACACTTTCTAAATCACTCAACGCTCGTGCACAAATTTCACAATAAATCACATCACAGTTATAAATATATGAAAAACCTAACACTTCTCCTTTGCTCACTAAGCAAATTTTTTTATCTTTATGAACTGTAACCGTTTCTTCACTAATTTGAGTAGATACACTTAATCCTTTGCGGACTATACGTTTAATTTAATTGTTTAACTGGCTCAATTCTATACGTTCACTTATAGGTACTTTTATTTTTTATATAATCGTTATTCAATGAAATTCTTAATATAGGTTTATTATAGTTTTTCCAATTATGTAATCATATTAAAGAGTGATTTAGCAATTAAAATTAAATCTAATATAAACATTTCTTAAAATATGAGTAGTAAAAACCATCATTTTGAAATTTCAAAACATAAGGACTATTTATATGTAATTAAAGAGAATATTTCTCTTGTCCATCCCGTTTATACTAATGATCCTCTTAACATGTATTTGCTTTTAGGTTCTCATACGGCTCTTTTAATTGATACTGGATGTGGGCTTTTCCCTATAAAGCCAATAGTAGATGAGTTAATAGGAAAAAGAAAACTTTTAGTTTTCAATACTCATTATCATTGGGATCATCCTTTAGGTAATGTAGAATTTGGAGAGGTTTACATTCATGAAAATGAAGTTGAACTTGTTTCGAAACCTTATGATGTTTCATTCTTTAAAGATTCTCCAAATGAAATTGTAAAGATTTATGCAAAACAAAATTTTCTAATCTCTCCAGCAAACACTATTAAACCTTTAAAAGATGGAGATGTATTTGATTTAGGGGAAATAGAAGTAAAAGTCATTCATTGTCCTGGTCACTCTCCTGGTTCAATATGTTTGATAACATCTACAGGCGAACTTTTTACTAGTGATGTAGCTTATTATGGGGACCAGTTTTTACCTGAAAAAGATAGGTTTTCTGAAGTTCTTGAAACTCTTTCTAAATTGATTGATCTTTTTGAAAGTCATAAAAATCTTGAGTTATATCCTTCACACAGAAAATATCCATGTGATAAAACTCTTTTAACAGATCTTTACAATGGCATTGAAAATATAGAGAATCTATGGCATACTAAGATATCTTTTGATTTTTTTGAAGCATGGCAAATTGATGATGATAGTGGAAAATTTAGATATTTTATTTCAAAATCATGAAATAAATTAATTTTATTCCTCTCTAAATTTGATAAAAGGTATTTCCGAATCCAATTTACGGGAAAATTTTTCAGAACCAGCATAAACAACAACTATTAAGTATACTCCGATCATAACACCTCCACCTATATAGAATATAATAGTATATTTACAAAAATGTTTAAGCATGAATCTCAAAAAATAATTTCAGATTATCATAGATAGATTAAAAAATTGAATGATTCTATTTTTATTTTAAATTAAAAAGCTGTTAAACATATATTATTCAAATAATGTTAAAATCCTTCAAAGATAAATTTATATTCATTTGCATCTTTAATCATTACATATCCAAAAAAGTCTAATTTTAAAATAAAATGGTGTTATCATTTGGAAAGTATTGAAAACCTAGAAATAACAGCAAATAAAAATTTAGATATTGCTAAAAATGAAAAAATTTTGACCAAAGATTTCAAATTGACCATCAAACTAGAGCAAAAACGAGCTAAAGCACGAGAAACACTTGTTAAGAGTGAAATTGAATTAGCAAAAATGCGAGAACGATTAGCTGAAAAAAATATTAAATTGGTTAGAAACAAAGAGAATGTTAAAGATATTCTGAAATTCTCTGATATTGACTTAGAGATTGAAGAAAAATATATTATTTATAGCGAAAAGATCGCTGAAGCCCAAAGAAACGTTGCTGAGGTGCAAAGAAAAATAGCGCATATAGAAATAGACATTGCTGAAGATGAAATGAAAATTATAAATGAAAAGTTGAAAGTTGCTAAAGAACGTGAAGTTTTAGCAAATAAACAATTAAAGTATATTAAACTTATGAAAACTTCAGCTTTAAACGAAAAAATAACAAAAGCAGAAAAAGACTATCTAAATCAGCAACTACATTTAACTAAAGCGATGAAAGAAGTTTCTGAAAAAAGTGCTGCAATTAGAAAAAAAGAAGACAATTTAGCTAATTTAAAAAAAGCACTTTCAGAAAAATTAGCTGAGCGTGAAAAAATTAGGCCCCCAGCTGTCTAATCTCATACAATGTATAAATATACTGAAATAAATTTTTTTTATAAAAATTGCTATAGGTTTTATTGTATATGAGATCAATACCTAAGAACCCTAGATTTTAAATTAATAGATTTAGAATTAAAAAAGCAATAAATTTATTAAGTATTTTAATCTTCAAAAATGAATAAATCAAATCAAATTAAGTGTTTGAATTGGAAATAATTAGTAGTATTATTATTTTGAGTTGTTTTATAGCAGTGGTTATTTTAATTTTAACTAATAAATTAAATAGAGCAATTGCTGCGCTTGTAGGAGCATTAATTGCGTTTTTTACATTATTTTTCATTGAGGGAGAACCCTTTTCTAAAATAGTAGAATTTTTATTTGGGACTCAAGCAGAGGGTTTTGTTAATTTACATTCTTTAATATTAATTTTAAGTATGATGATTATAGTGCAAATTGCTAATGAGGCCGGATTATTTCAATTTATTGCCATAGGTTTGATAAAATTAACAGGAGAAAAACCGATTTATTTACTAATAATATTTTCAATTATAACAGTAATTCTATCTTCTATTTTAAATAATATCTTAACAGTCATTATATTAATTCCCCTTATTATAACCGTATCACGAATATTAAATATAAATCCTTCTCCATATATATTAACGCAAGCAATTTTAGTAAACATAGGTGGAACAGTTTTTTCAATATCTTCGATTCCTAACATTTTAATAACGAATTATGCAAATATCTCATTCATTGATTTTTTTATAAATGTAGGTATAATTTCATTACTAATGTTCCCCTTGACTTTAATATTCTTTATTTTTTTATATAAAAAAGACTTGGAAATACCCACAGGAGGATTTCAGATTTTAAAAGAAATAAATACCTGGAATTTTGTTCAAAATAAAATGCTTCTATATAAATCTGCGATTGCACTCATTGTTACATTTTTACTTTTTATTATAATTCCTCCCACTATTATATCAATTGATATCTTAGCTTTAACGGTGGCATTAATATTAATAATTACAAGTAAACTAAATCCTAAAGATATAATAACAAAAATCGATTTTGAACTCATTCTCTATCTTATAGGAATTTTCATTATCTCGGGTGCTCTTGAATATACTGGACTTTTATATTCAATTGGTGAAGGGATTACATATATCGTTGGAGGAAGTCCGTTAAATGAGATTTTAATAATTATATGGTTCTCTGCATATCTAAGTAGCAATATAGATAATATTCCTATTACCAAAATATTAATTCCTGTAATTGGAAGAATGCCTTTAATCCCATCAATTGAAAATGTAAATCAACCATTCTTTAGTTTAGCATTAGGAGCTAATTGGGGTGACAATTTGACTCCTATGGGTGATAATATCCTTGTTGCTAATATTGCTGAAAAGAATAAACGACCAATTAGTATGAAACAATTTTTTAAGTTAGGATTTTTTACAACAAACTACCAGTTATTAATTGTTTCTCTCTATTTTGTAATAATTTACCAATTTTTAATTGGAATGATGATTCTTTTAATCATATTCTTCATTATATTTAGTTTATCTATGCTACTAAGAATAAAATTAAAAAAAGGTAAAACCTCTAAAATACAGAACTTTATATCTAAAATTAGAAAATTAATAATAAAGTAAAGGTTTAAGCTTAAAATTAGAATAAGTTATTAAAAAATATGCAATTCATTTTAAGCTAAGTAAAAATTATAATAATGTGATAGTAAGATGGTATTTAAAAATATTCTAAGAATTAAAGCGGTTTTACCAGAAGTTAAACATATTGTTATGTTCTATAACAATGGCACGATTTTTCAAACTACATTTGAACAAGAAATTAATATACCAAAATTAGGCGAAAATTTAGCAGAAATATTAAACCACATAAGGAAACTTTACGATATTTGTAATTATACTTTTGAAAATTATAAAAAAATCATTTTTGAAGCTGATGATATGTCTATTATTATTTTGAAACTTGGTGAGGATAGTAACATCGCCCTTTTTTTCAAGAAAGAAGAAGAAAAAGAACTAAAATTAACTGCAATAAAGAGATATATGACTAGAATTGAAGAATTAATCGATATGGATGAAAAAGAACTGATATTACAAGATATATTATTAAAAGAGGAAGAAGTTAAAAATTTAAAAGATGCCCTTAAAAATAAAATGGAAAAAATAATGGATTTGCGTAATGAATTAAATGATATCGATAAAGGAATAATTGAAGGAGATCAAAAGAAACTTATGAAAGAATTAAATGATTTGGAAAGTGAATTCAGTAGTTTAGATCATGAAATAGAAAAAAAAAATAGTGAAATCCAACAATTTAAGGAAAAATTACAGAAAAGTAGTGAATAAGGTTAATTAAATTAATTTTTAATATTAGTATAATTCTTGAATCAATCCTAAAATTACAGGTATTAAAAAAGTAACTGCCATTCCTGATAGAATGATAAAGATAAAGCCATCATCTGATTTTTTTTTCAATTCTTCGATAAATGTTAATATCAGCACAATTATGGATACTATTAAAAGCCCAAATAAAAGCAATAACAAAAGTATTGATTGATTTGCTATTATAAAGTCATCCTCCTTATTACTTTCAATTATTCTAACAATAGATTTTTAAAATTAAAAGCTTATTCATTATTGTTCTTTTAAAAGATAAATAAAAAAAATTTAATTTTATGTATTTTTTTGAATCAATTTTTAAGATCTGTTTGTTGCAGGTCTTATTTTTTCGCGTTCAGCTAATCTTTCTGAGTGTTCTTTCTTAAGATCAGCTAAATTATTCTGTTTTTCCATCATATTTTTATTTATTGCCATTGCATCAAGTTCAAGCTTAGTTAATTCTTTCTGAATTTTAAGATATACTTCCTCGGCTTTTGAAATTTTCTCACCAGGAGCATTCGTATTTACCATTTTTACATAAGCTATTTGCTTTTTTGCTAAATTATCTCTTTCTTTAGCTTCTTCAAGTTTCTTATTAGCAAGTTTTACTTTCACTCCCGCAATTTCAATCTCAACATTTGCAATCTTTCGTTGAACTTCAGCAATCTTTATTTGAGCTCCAGCAACCTTTTCATTGTATATCGCCAGACTTTTCTCAGCATTTAAATTTTCATCATTAAATTTCAAAAGATTTTTTACTTTTTCTTTGCTTTGAACTAATTTCCTACTCTTCTCCGCTAATCGCTCTCGTATTTTTGCTAGATCAATTTCATTCTTAACAAGCGTTTCTCTAGCTTTAGCCCTTTTTACAGTTTGTTTAGCTAAAGCTTTCATTTCTCCTGCTGCGTCTTTTTCTTCTTTCGCAATATTCGAATTTTCTTCGGCTAATTTTTCAATATTTTTAGTTTCTTCCATATCAATCCACCATTTTTGTTTAATATTTATTTTAATTTTCTATTTGAACTTTTTTTTTAAAAATGATTTTACTTATTTTTTAATTTGAATATATTAACTATAAATTTCATCATAATTATCTAGATCTTCTTCTTCATGTTCATAATCTCCATCATCCTCCTCATCAGAATCATCACCTTTGTCATCACCATCATTTTTATCATCATTATCATCATATTCATAATCATATTTCTTCTTCTTTTTTTCGGGGTCTCCTTTCATTTTAAGTGATTTTCCTCCTAATTCTTTTAGTTATTATAGATAATTTAGTATAATGATAACATGATATTTAAATGTTATCATCTGAAAATATAAAATACAATCGACAACTTTATATACATATAAAGACATTTTATATTTATATAAATAAGTTTTAAAGAAGACACTAATAAAGAAAAAAGAGAGAAAATGGCAAAAAAACCAATAAAGAAAAAAGACAATTTTCTTGGCTTTAGACTTTCAGAAGAAGTACTCAATAAATTAGATATTATTGCAAAACAAACCAATAAAACTCGTGGATTGGTTGCGAAAAATGCCATTGAACAATGGCTTAATCTGGAATTATTTAATCAAAATAACAACTTAATTATGATATCTAAAATCGCATTCTCTAAAATTTTATCTAAAATGAATAATGAAGATTTAAATATTATAGCTAATGAAGTTTCTTCCCTATATTCTGATCTAATGAAATTCTTGGTAGCTAAACCTATGAATAACGATTCATTGGAGACTTATGCTGCCTTTTCAATTAATTTATATGGAAAAAATGGATTAAAATGGTTTAATACTATCGATATTCAGATTCGAGATAATATCTTTATCTTTAGAGGTTTGCATGATCTAGATGAAATCTTTGCAAATTACTTTTCTATGTTATATAAAAATCTGTTATCCGAATATTTTCAGTTAGAATTTATAACAACACAGGAAGAAAAAACCTCAAATTTAATTCATTTAGAGTTTGAGTTTAAATGAGATTATTAGAATCAAAGTCTTAAAATTCAATAAAATTAAAATGTTTTATTTTTTAAAATATTGAATATTTGATTATGTATTCAAAAAGCTTTTTTATATTTTTATTTATAATTCAATTATGACTATTTATAATATAAAAACAATCATATTTGATTTGGGAGGAGTCTATTTTACATTAGGTTCATTTCTAGCAATAGAGAAGATCAAAGAAATATATGATATTAAAGATGAAAAATTACTTCGGGAAATTTTTAGCGATAAACCACATTCAGAGGGTAATTTATTAAGAAGAGGGTTAATGACTATTGATGAGTTTGAAGAAAAATTATTTTTAAAATTGGATATTAATAGAAAGGAAAGAAAGCACACACGATATATATGGTTTGGGTCTTATTGTATTCACTATGGTATTGAACATTTGTTACACATATTAAAAAAAAAATATAGATTAGTGATTTTCAGTGGAAATGTAAGAGAACGCATTGAATATCTGGACAAAAAATGCGGATTTTTAAAGTATTTTGATGATATAGTATTTAGTTTTGATTATAATATGAACAAAAATGATATTGAATTCTATAAAGAACTAATAAAGCATTTAGAATGTGAGCCATCAGAAGCAATATTAATTGACGATGAGAAGAAAAATATAAAGATTGCTCGATCTTTAGGTTTTAACGGAATCCATTATTACTATACTGAAAAATTAATAGAAGATCTAAAGAAATATGGTATCATTATAAATTAATCCAGATGAAGATTTTTCGATTATAATTCCTTAATAACTTATTAAATTAGCTCTCTCTTTCAGTATGGAATTTATATATTGAAATTAAGCTTATTTAAAAGCAAATATACTATAAGTAAAACAATTTTTTAGACTCAAACTTCCTCATTGGATAAAGATTAATGGGATTACGGAAGTAATAAAAAACAATGTTATTTTTTCATGGAAATAAATATATTATTAATAAATTCTTTAAAAAATTTAGGTGAAATTTGAAATGAAATATGATATTATAATAATTGGTGCGGGACCAGGAGGTTATCATGCAGCTGTTAGGGCTGCGCAATATGACGCAAAAGTTGCTCTTATTGAAAAGGATAATGTTGGGGGAACTTGCTTAAATCGTGGATGTATCCCAACAAAAGCACTTTTTAGCTCAGCAAAATTAATTGAAAAAATTGAAAAGGATGCAAAGGACTTTGGAGTGGATATAATTGGAGAAGTTAAACCTAACTTCAAGAATGCCATAAATCGTAAGAACTTAATTGTGAATGAGTTAATAAGTGGCATTGAGACTTTAATTAAACAAAGAAAAATTGATTTATATTATGGAGCCGCTAGGATTCTTGAAGCATCCTTGGATTATGGAATAACAATTAATATTGAAGGTAAGGATACAAAACAGATAAAAGGAAAACGTTTAATAATAGCAACTGGAGCAAAACCAACTTTAATCCCCTCCTTTAATATTGACCATAAATTTATACTTACAAGTGATGATGTCTTAGCTAAAGATTTCAACAATGTCCCGGAAACTATATTGATTGTAGGTGGTGGGGTGATTGGTTGTGAATTCGCAAACATTTTCAATAGATTTGGGTCCAAAGTAAAAATTTTGGAGTATTTACCCTCAATAATCGCTATTGAAGAAGAATTGGTCGTTCGGGAATTAAAAAAGAAATTCAATGTCATGGGTATTGAGATCCATGAAAATTGTAATATTCTAAAAATAGAAATGGTTAATTCAAAAGTTATCGCAACAACTTGTGATTCCAAAGTTCCTAAAGACCAAATTGATTCTGCTGAGAAATATTTTCATGAAGCGGATCTCTGTCTTGTGTCAGTAGGACGAAAACCATGTATTGAAGGATTAGGGCTAGAAAATACTAAAATTAAAGTTAATCAAGGAAAAATAGTTGTGAACCCAAATACATTAGAAACTAATGAAAATGGAATTTATGCTATAGGGGATGTTACTGGAGGAATATTGTTAGCGCATGTGGCAAGTTATGAAGGAAATATCGCAGTATTTAATACCCTTAGCAGTATTGGAGGATTCGATACTTTTCCAGTAGTCGCAGATTATACAGTAATCCCTGCTTCAATTTTTACTGCATTTGAAATTGGATCTGTTGGATATAAATCAAAATTTCTCAAAGATCGTGGAGTTAAAATAAGGACAGGTCGATTTGGATATGCTTCATTAGCAAAAGCGAAATGTATGGGGGAAGAAGAAGGCTTTCTAATGATTATTGTTGATGAAAAAACAGATGATATATTAGGAGCTTCTTGTATTGGTGTTTCGGCATCTGAATTGATAGCAGAAATTGCTCTAGCAATGAAGAACGGACTAAGCATTCATGATATAACTAACACTGTTCATAGTCATCCTTCATTGTCCGAAATGGTTTTAGAGGCTGCAGGAGATGTCTATGGTCTTTCAATTCATAGAGCAAGAAGGAGAGTTAAGCAAAAAATAGATCTTAAAGAGGATATGATACGACAATTTGCCCAAAGCGAAAATCTGAAAAAATATGGGCTTATTTCAATAGAACCTTTACAAACTACATAATGATTTTTTAATAAAAATATCTTAAATCTTATAATATGTAAATTCCTTCTTTTTTCTCATCAATTCTTTTTCTATTTTTTATTGCGAGATAAAAATTATATGTTTAGAGGATTGCAGGAAGAAAAAACCTCAAATTTAATTCAATTAGAGTTAAAATTTAAATAGAATTATACAAAAAGTAGAAAATTTCAAAAAACTCAAAAAATAAAAATATAAATAAAAAAAGGGAGTATAAAATAACATATTTAAAAGGGGAATTATCTTAAATTTGTAATAAAAGACTAAACAAAACACATTAATATTTTTTTTACATATATTTAAAAGTAAGACGTGTCTAAAATCAAAACAATAATTATAAACAGATTAAATTTAAATACGATTTTAACTAGCTAAAATATGTTTATAAATTCATTTTTTACATCCCGTTTCAAAGGTAAAAAGATATGGAAAATTTAACACAAATTGAAAAGGAAGCTCAACACAATCGTAAAATAGCTCAATCTGAAAAAGAATTAGCCCAAAAACAAAAGATTAATGCTTTAACTGAAATTAAAAAAGCAAGAGCTAGAGAAACTTTATTAAAAATTGAATATGATCTCGCTGAAATAAAAAAAGATTTAGCGATTAAAAGAAAAGTTTTGGCGGAAGAAAAAACAGAAATTAAAAAAAATCATATTCTAGATTTTTCGGATGAAGAACTAAGAATTGAAAATGATTATGCAATTTATAATGAGAAGATAGCAAAAAATCAAACTGAAGTTGCTGAAATTAATAAAAAAATTGTCTTAGTAGAGAAACAAGTTGCTGAACAAAAATTAAAATTAGCTAAAGAAAAATTGGATGTTGCGAAAGCACGAGCAAAATTAGCTAATATGCAAACTACATATTTAAAAGTTGCTCGAGCAAATGCTTCTGAAGATAAAATTTTGAAAGTCAAAAATAATGCAGATAACCAAAAAAAGATACTATTAAAACAGAAAGATGATGTATTGGAAAAGGAAAAAGATGTAAGAAAAAAAGAAAATAAACTGGCTGATTTAAAGAAGGAACTTTCATTGATCTTTTCTGAAAGAGAAAAAATTAGACATCCTGGTGTTGTTATGGCAGGATAAATTAAATATAATTATTATAGATGTAAAAAAATTGTTTTTAACTTTTTTATATCCATTTTTTTCTTTTAAAGAAATATAACATTACAAGAGCTATTGAAGCCATTATCATTATTAGGATCGGATACGCCATTGGTTTTGATAGTTCAGGCATGTAATGAAAATTCATGCCGTAAAAACCCGCTAAAAATGATATAGGGATAAAAATTGTTGAAATAATTGTTAAAACTTTCATGATATCATTCATTCTATTGCTAACGCTTGATAAATACATATCTAACATCCCAAAAATGATATCTCGATAATTTTCTAAAAGATCACTAATTCTAAAAATATGGTCATATATATCTCTTAAATATATATGCAATTCATCACCGATTAGATTTGATTGTTCACGTTGTAATTTATTAATTACTTCTCTTATTGGCCATATTGATTTTCTCAATTCAATAGAAGATCTTTTCAATCGATATATATTTTGTAGAGTAGCGGGTTCAGGATTTTTTATTAAAATATCTTCAATATTTTCTATATTCTCACCTACTTTTTCTATTACAATAAAATAATCATCAATTATAATGTCAATTAAAACATAAAATAGGTAATCTGCCCCCATTACTCGAACTTTTCCTTTTGGAACATGAATCCTCTCATAAATAGGATTAAACAGGTTAGTATCCCGCTCTTGAAATGAAATTACATAATTCTCTCCTAATATTAAACTTATTTGCTCATAATCAAAATCTTCTTTTTCTTGATTCCAACTTAACTTTTGTAGAACTGCAAAAATATAATTCCCAAAATCCTCTAATTTAGGTGTTTGATTTGGACTTAAAATATCTTCTAGAACAAGAGGATGTAAATTAAATTGACGACCAATCTCTTCAATAACTTTTATTTGTGTAAGACCGTATATGTCAATCCATTTAATGAAAGGTTTTTCAATTTTAGTAAGGTCTATCTGAATCTCTTTAAATTCCTCTGAATTAAAACGATCAGCAGTATAATCAGTTACTTTAATTTTAGTTTCTTCTTTTACTTTATCTCCTGTATAAATTAGAGTTCCTGGAGGAAGACCAACCTTTTTCTTTCTTCTACTTGAAGGAATTGCATTTCTTAGAGGTTTAGAAAATCTTCTCAAATTATCTCACTTAAACCCTATAAAGTTAATTTAAAACAATAATTTAATAAGCCAACTTTTAAAATAAAAGTTTCCTTATATTTTTTTTAAATAAAATTAAGATTCTCAAAATAATAAAAACTTTAGAGATAAGATAAATGATTTCATATGAAGAGAATTTATAGAATAGTTATATGGATTTCAATTATAGGAATTTTTGTATTAGTTTATTTTTATTTTGGCTTTAAGAAATTATTATTGAATGTAGTGCTTTTAAATTTAGTTGTTTATGTTGCAAGATCAATAATAATTGATTTATCTCAGAGTTTGATTAAAAACTTATTAGTTCGTTATATAATCACAATAATTATAAATATCATATGGTTATTCTTTCCATTTTGGTTGATTTTTATGATTTCACCGATTTATTTTTTAGCAATTATTTCTTTTATGGTTGTAGCGATATCTTTAACCTTTCAAAATACCATAAATAATATTGTTAGTGGAATAATATTGTTATTTTCAGGCGGATTTGAAGTAGGAGATTTAATTCAAACTAATAATATTGATGGAATAATAAAAGAGATAACATTAAATCATATAAAATTAGTGGATTTTGATGGAAGCATCACATACATTCCAAATCGAGTTGTGTTTAATTCATCAGTAATTAGATACACTCATGTTGAATTGAAAAAACTTGATAAACTAGATTTGGGATCCGTCGTTAAGAAAGTGAAAAAAACTTTTATTGGGAAAGAAAAATTAACTAGATATGTTAAAGTTGTAGAACTTCTAAGAACAGTTAACGGGGAAAGAATTGATGATATTTTAGAACCTATTTTTAAAAAATATGAACCAATATTTGGAATTAAACCTTATAGTTATGTTAATAATACTATTGCTGATCGTTTAAGCATTACATTTCAGATATTATCAAAAGATCCAAATTCAATTTTAGAATATTTAGATCCTTTTCTTAAAGATGTTCTTTTTCAAATATATCACGATGAGCTTTATTTTGATTGGAATCAGAATAACAAAAACACAAATTTGGTGATATAAAATTGGAATTATTTAAAACAGATTTCGAGGCTCTAATTTATTTTATTCTAATAGGAATCGCAATATTTTTAATAAACAAGATTGTATCATCCATAGTAGGGCATATTAAAAAAATTCCATTAAAAGAAAAAATCATTATCAAGTTCTTCTTAAAAATCATCTCTATTTTTGTAATCGTATTTTTTATAATTGAAGGCTTTCCAATTTTTAGTTATATACCGCCAGAATTTGTAGCCATTTTGACAAGTTCAATAAGTATTGCAATTGCTTTTGCATCTAGTGGAATTTTCGCCAATTTAATCTCAGGAATTGTTTTGATGATTATACGTCCTTTTGATGTCGGAGATCTAGTTAAGATTCAGAACGATAAAGGAATAATAAGATCAATAGGGTTATCGAAAACCATATTAGAGACTTTTGATAATATTTTAATTGAGAAATCAAATTCTCAAATAATTTCTACTACTATTGTGAATTACACAATTAAGCTTGGGAGGAGAAAAAGTTATGAGGACTTCAAAAAAAAAATTCTTGTCCCTCAAGATAAAGGGATTTTAAAGATTGAAGAGAGTCTTGGTGATATGGATTTAGAACGCGATTTAAAAGAAGCCTATGATAAGCTTCAATCTAAATTTTATCCAAAACTCTATAACTATTCATTTAGAATGACTTTTCCCTATAAAAGGTTTAGATTGATAATAGGCAAAATAGAACAGCTGTGTTTGAAATATAAAAATAGTGGTATTTTTCGACTTAAACCACGATTTGATATTGTTGATTTTGGCTTTCAAATAACAATAAAATTCCGTCTTTTAACATTTAGTCCGCAAAAAATTTTTAATTATCAACCGAAATTTGCCAAAGATATATATAATATAGTTTATGAATATTTAGATAATTAAAAAGAAATAAGGATATTTAATTGAATTAGCTTATATATTAGAGTAGAATTACTTAAATGGAGATATTTTATAATTAATATAAATGAGCAAAAAGAAAGCAGTAATAGGCAGAAGAAATATAAACATGAAAAATCCTGTGATTTCATGTAAACGATAGTGTAATTCTATCATAATTATTCCAATATTGATAATAAAAGTTCATGTCAAAGCTATGACATAATTAGGTTTTTCTAAGATTTTCCAGGTTGTGAAGATTAATTGGAATTAAAAAGTAAATTATTTTTTTAGAAAACTAAAAAGCAAGTAAGTATAGCTAATTTAAAATAAGAAATTGATAATATATGGCTTATAATTATGCATTAATCTACTTTCTTCGAAATCTCCTTAAATATTTCGGTTTTTTTTGTTCCAAAGGGTTCACATAACCTAATAAATCGTCAAAAACTATTTTTTGTTTTAATTTTGGACGAAAAACAAACTTAAAATATTTTTTTTTCCAATAGAAACGTAAGCTATTAAGATACACTAAAATTTCTGTAATTTGTTGAGTTTTAATTTCTGTATATGAAGTTATTATATCTTCCTCGGTATTAGATTCAATATTTCTTTTCAATAGACTACCATCCGTTTTTAATATATAGATTGTTCCATTTAAATAGGCATCATTTTCCTTATTATGAGTTAACCCGAGATATTGGGAGTATAACTTAAAATTTTGATTAATCTTTGTATTTAAATAATTTTTTTGTATTACATCTCGATTCTTATTTTTTATTAATGTTTTTAGTTCTTGTTCTTCCATTTCTCCTTTGTTAGTTGGGAGTATTTCATAATATTTCACTTGGAGGTTTGTAAATATTAGCATCTCTATATCCCTATAAAAATCCTGAACTTCAACAGATAAAATCCTGTCATCTTTGAGGTGATCCCAGATTAATAAGAAAAGTACTGCAATTGAAACTGCTAAACTAACATATACAAGAATATCTTCTTGAGCCATTATATTGGAATAAATTATTGTTAATTCAAATAATTTTTTGATTTGAGATAGTTAAATTATGTAGATTATTAATGTTTTTATTAGCAATCATTAAATCTTTTATTCCTTACTTGCTGTTTTTAACTATAATAGGAGTGTTTAAAACATAATTATAGTATTAATATTTAAGTATGTTTACAATAAAATTATAATTAAAACTCATTATTTCTATAATAAATTTAAATTTTAATAATCAAGTGAAGAAATCATAAATCTAAAGAGCCGATTATCATCTATTAAGGATAAGTTACATCAAAAACTTACATCGTTCTTTAAAGAAGAGGTTGATAGTAGAGATCTGAAAAATCTTGAGAAAATTATACTCTTAATCATAGTCTTGATTTTTACACTTATAGGTTTAGATTTTAATAAATCTCAAAGTTATAATAAATATGAGAGAGTGCACTTTTACTCGGCGGGAGCGACATTATATGCGAATTTATATTATCCTGCTAAATCTTTATCCTTTCAAGAAAAGAGACCATTGATTATTTATTGTCACGGAATTGGAAGTCAGCGTGATTTCGATCTTAGAATACCTATAGAATTCTCTAAACGTGGTTTTTACGTTGCTGCTCTGGATTATCATGGACATGGCGAAAGTGGTGGTACTATTAATGATATTGACACGGCAACTAATATACCTGCTCTTGCTGAAGATTGTACAAAATTATTAGAAAAACTCAAGACTTTATCATTTTTCTCAGATGTTAATATTTCTCAGATTGGATTAATAGGTCATTCACTAGGAGGTATGGTCGTTCTCATGAATCAAGCTCTAAATCCAGAATTTAAAGCAACTGTTGCTTGGGCACCTCTTGTAAATTTCACACCACCAAAATTTGGGCTTGGATGGCAAGGATATGAGCAATATATCCCGGCTAATTTAATCAATGCTACAAATTCTGAAAATCTACTAATTATTATGCATGTAAACGATGAAGCCTTAGATTATTCTGAAAATGCATTAGTCGCAAAAAAATTGACAAATTGTATAGTAATTAATGTAACAAGGCCCCTTATTGGAGGTGGGCATCAATTATTCTCTGACCAAGCTCTTATTGATTCAATTCAATACTTCGAAACACAGTTTTTTAATTCCGAAACCATAAATGGACCAATAATAATAACCTACTTTTGGAATTATATATTAATTATCTTAAACTTAGGGCTACTAATCTCAATAATATTTCTACTTATTTCATATAGTTCAAAATTTTTTCGAATAAATTCAAAATCAAGCAATCTACTTAGTAAGAATGAAAATAAACGCTTCTCTAAAATGAGAAAGATTGGCAAAATTATAATAATATTTTTTTTCTCTTCGATTTTTCTCTTAAATTGGCAGTTTTTTGCCTCCGTTTTTGGATTAATCGGAATATTTATTGCATCACTTCTATTTAGTTTCTTCTACTTAGTAATCAAACTACTTAAATATTTTATAGGTTTTAAAAAGCAAAAAGTTGAATCTAAGTTAAGAGAAATAAAAAATCACATTAAAAAAGAATTGGATATAAGAGTTCTTATTTATTCAACGATTTGTGCTTGGTATTTTATCCTTATTTATTTAATTTTTTGCTATTTTTATCCTTTCGCCTTTATTTGGCCTTCAAATATAATAAGTATATTCATTTCGATGTTATTTTTTCCCGTTTATTATTCAATAGAAATTTTATTTAGAAAACTTATCTACCCTCAATTAAGTTTTGTAAAATCTGAAAAAACTAAAGCAAAACTAATTATACTCTATGCATTTATGATTTATGGAATCTTAATGATTTTTGCTCAAAATTTCTCCTATTTACCTTCAGTTTTATTTACTTTCTTAATTTTGCTTATAGTTACTATCGGTAACACTATTATTTTTGAACATACTAAACGATTTAGTGCAGTATTATTGAGTTCTTTTAATATAATCATATTATTCTTCTCAGCAATAATTTCAAATGTAATAGGAATAGGTATTGTTGGTAATTTGTTCTAAAAATTAAATGGTTTAGCTAAATGTTTAACTAAATTTTATTAAATTATACAAATATAATTAGTTTATTTGCGTGATTCTATATTCTTCGATAACTGTTATTTGATATAAAATAATCTAAATTTATCTCATAGTTATATTATTGATTATGGAATAATTTTAGTCTTCTATATATGCTGAAATATCCTCAAACTTTAATTTATAGATTTTAATCCAAGTATTTAGTTCTTCTTGTGTTAATAAATGAAATTCAAAAGGATTGCTAAGTGGTAATCCCGCATTTTCCTCGATTTTTGCGATTAAATCTGCTCTTTTTAAGTGTTTTTTAGGTACATCTGCTATTATCAGAATATCAATGTCACTCCCAGCTACTAAATCTCCTTTAAGTACACTTCCGAATAAAAATATTTGAGAATTGTTTAAAATAGATTTTATACTACTTACAATCTTTTTTAAATAATTTTTATAATTTTTAATCATATCATTTGTTCTTATCATAATTTCTAACATATTTGACAATTTTTTTTACCTCTTCCGCAATACTTAAAGCCTCTTTAGCGTCTTCTTTTTCATACACAAAGCTAAAATATCGAGAATTTAAATAAGCACTTTCTAGAAATATAAGCGCTTTTCTATCATAATTATATACATCATCTTTAGTTAATTGATATAATATTCCAAATAATTTCCTGATTGAATGTGTTTTGGGAATTTCACCGCCCGTTTCTAAAATTTTAGCTTTTAATAATATTTGGACAGATTGTTCTGCCATAAAACACGTTAAATCCCAATCTTCTTTCTGGAATCTCTCCTTCGCGCCATCTAAAAAATTTCTTGCTCGTTTTAGAAAAAGCTCTACTTCTTCTTTATGCATATATAATAACTTTGTTTTTTTAACTTAATATTTTTATGTCATACTGCGATCATCTTCAATTATTAGTATTTTTCCATGAAATTCTAACCAAAGCTAAAAATTGAGCTCATTTAAAAGATTAGTTAATTATTATAACTATATTTTATTAAATTACATAAGTATAATTTGCTAATTAGCGTGATTTAAGATTGTTTGATAAAAATTATTTGGAAAAAGTCAGAAAAGAAAAAGAAAAATGGGATAAACTATATGAAAGTTTGAAAGAACGAGATGTAAAATTTGTCACGGACTCTGAAATTCCTATCAAACCACTCTATACTCCTTTAGATATAAGAGAAAAAGATTATTTGAGTGATATCAGCTTTCCTGGAGTACCCCCATATACACGTGGTGTTTATCCCTCTATGTATAGAGGGAGACTTTGGACTATGAGGTTATTCTCGGGACATGGAAAAAGTATTTCAATTTAGAAATACTTCTATATCGCCCGAGGAAACCAATAAGAGATGGAAATTTCTCTATGAGAATGGAGAGACGGGATTTAGTGCTGCGGTTGATGCGTTAACTTTTAATGGCATTGATCCTACAAACAAAGATGGGGCAGCAGAAGTAGGAACATCCGGAGTCCCTCTCTATTGCATTGATAGTCTTTTTGCTCTTACTGAAGATATTCCGATCGATAAGATTAGTGTAGCTTTAGTTGTAGAACCTTTTACATCTGCTCCTGTGTGTTCTATGTATTTTAATATGGCACAAATGCGGGGTTATGATATAAAACAATTGATGGGAACAACTCAAAATGATATCTTAACTATGACAGTAGGGTATATTCCATATAAGAATAGTCCTCCTAATCATATCCTTCGTCTAGCATGTGATTTCATTGAATGGACTGTGGCTATGAAAAATGTGCCTAAATGGCATCCAATAAATTTCACTGGGTATAATTATAGAGAAGGAGGAATTGATGCAGTACAAGAATTAGGTTTTGTATTTGCAAGTGCTTGTTCCCATATTGACAATTTAATTGAAAGAGGATGGAAAGCAGATGAGTTTGTTGGGCGTTTAGCATTTCACCTGTCGGCACACAAGGATTTCTTTGAAGAAATTGCAAAATTTAGAGCTGCAAGGAGAATCTGGTATAAATTAATGAATGATAAATATGAAGTTAAAGATCCGAGGAATTTAGGTTTTCGATTTCACGTGCAAACTGCGGGATCATCTTTAACAGCACAATCACCAAAAATAAATATTGTTAGAACAGCTATTCAAGCATTAGAAGCGAATTTAGGGGGCTGTCAATCATTACATACCAACTCCTATGATGAAGCTATTTGTTTACCTTCAGAAGAAGCAGTATTGGTCGCATTAAGAACCCAACAAGTAATCTCCGATGAAACTAAAATCCATAATACTATAGATCCATTTGCAGGGTCCTATTTTATTGAATGGTTAACTGACGAAGTTGAAGATAGAGTATGGAAATATATAGATAAAATTCAAAAAGCAGGTACAATTGATAAGACTCTTTCATCAGGTTTCTTATATAAAGAAATGAGAGATGCTTTTCATAAAAGAAGAATGCGTCTTGAATCTGGCGATGAAATTATGCTAGGGGTTAATAAATATCCTGTGTCATATGATACGGTGACTGATGTATTTAGAACTAATGAAGAAGCAATAAATATTGAAATTAGGCGAATTGAGAAATTAAAAGCTCGAAGAGATAATGCAAAATTAGAGAAAATTTTAGATAAACTACGAAATGTTTGTGAAAAAGAAGAAAATGTAATGCCAGTAGTCATGGAGGCTACAAAAGAAGGAGCAACTGTCGGAGAAGTGTGTAATATTTATAGAGAAATATGGGGAACTTGGGATCCTCCATTAGCAATCTAAATATTGAGGTGTCGCTATGAGTGGGAAAAAAATAAGAGTATTAATGTCTAAACCTGGTATTGATGGACATTGGCGCGGTGGAATAGTTGTTTCAAGAGCTATTAGGGATGCTGGGATGGAGCTTATTTTCGGAGGATTTCAAAATGTAGAACAAATTGTTGAATCTGCAATTCAAGAAGATGTAGATGTCATAGGACTAAGTATTCATTCTGGTGCTCATTTTGCTTATACGCAGCAGGTAATTGATTTGTTAAAGGAACGGGGCGTCCTTGACAACTTTATGATTCTTGTCGGTGGAATCGTTCCTGCTCAAGATTTTTCTAAATTAAAAGAGATGGGCGTCGCTAATATTTATGGTCCAGGGTCAATGACATCCGATATTGTCGAATTTATTAAAACCAATGTCAAAAAATAAAAAAAACATGTAATATTTTTTTCATTAAATTATAATTAAACAGCTATTTTTTTACAGAGGAATGTATTTCATTGAAAGTTTCTTATGATCTTGATACTTTAATTAATAAGTTTAAGAAAAAAGATAAAGTTGCTTTAGCAAAGTTAATTACAACCATTGAAAATGAACCAGAAAAAGCAAATGAGATTTTCAAGCATTTTGAAGGGATCTCCCATGATTCTTATATTATTGGAATCACTGGTTCTCCTGGTGTGGGAAAAAGTACATTAACGGGTGCAATTTGTAAGAGATTATTGGAAGAAGGCAAATCAGTGGGTATTATTTGTGTCGATCCTACATCTCCATTTAGTGGAGGCGCATTTTTAGGTGATAGAGTGCGGATGACAGATATATCATTACATCCGAATGTGTTTCTAAGAAGTCTAGCGTCAAGAGGGTATAAAGGGGGAATATCGAGAGCAGTCTTTGACATAAGTCTATTATACGAAGCATTTGGAATGGATGTAATCATCATTGAAACTGTTGGTGTCGGACAAGCTGAATTTGATATTTATAATCTTGCATATTCTGTCGTTGTAGTTTTAGTTCCTGGATATGGTGATGCGATTCAAATGCAAAAAGCTGGTATTATTGAGATTGGTGATATGTATAATATAAATAAAAAAGATTTGGGTGGAGAAGATATAGCGGTTCAAATTGAAATGATGCTTGATGATACAGTATTTCATAGTGGATGGAGACCTCCAGTTTCTATGACTGATGCAATTTCGGGAGAAGGTGTTGAAGAACTTATTCAAAATTTATGGGATCATAAAGAACATCTTGAACTTTCAGAAGCAATAAATGAGAAAAAAAAGAACAGGTTTTCATACAAGATTAAGGAATTAATTTATTCAAAAATTGAAAAACTAATTTCAGAGAGTTTAATTAATGAAAACGAGATTAAAGAAATCGTAAACCATGCATTAAAAGATGGTAAATTTAAAATCTATCGAACTATTCATAACAAATTTGAAGAAGTAAACTTTGAAATTAAAAAGAAAGAATAATATAATTCATCTGAGTTCATTTAAATTTATTTCTAAATCTTCATTAACATGAATGCGCATGAAAGAATAATTAAGGCATTAAATCATGAAGAATCTGACAGAATTCCTCTTTTTTGTCAAATAATGATGTCAGAATTTAAAAAGAAACTATTGAATTATTGGGGACCATCATATAGGAAAGAAAGAAGATTTATTTTATCCTATCGAATTTATAATTTAGAGCAAAAAGTAGGATTTGATGCAGCATGGGATTTTAACATGTTCCCTGTATATATCCCACAAAAATATATACAAGACCACCCGGTCCCTCAATTAAATGAAAAGAATCAATTTGTTGATTTTAATGGTCGGATCTTCCTGAGAAAGCTGGATTCGATGGTGTGGAGTCTTTAGAGCCGATGGCAGGGATGGATTTAAAATCTCTTAAGGAAACATATGGAGATGATTTATGTTTAATTGGTAATATTGATGTATCTCAATTACTACCTTTTGGATCAAAAGAAGATGTTGTAAACGCTGTTAAGGAATGTATAATGGATGCTGGAGATGATGGTTATATTCTTAGTCCATGTACAGATATAACTAATTCTTGTAAAGTTGAAAATGTTCTTACAATGATTTCAGCTGCTAAGAAATATGGTAAATATCCACTAAATATATAGAAAAAAAAAAGAAAATTTTTGTTTATGAATTCAGATAAATGTCCATTAACTCACCAAAAGAAACAAAAAAAATAAGTTTTTTATAGTATAAGAAGAAAGATTATAATATTCATAATTGAAATCTAAAAAGTGTGAATACAATGGACTTAATAATTTTCCTAAAAGATAGTACTCAACATAAAATGCTAATTGATAGATTAATAGCATCTGGTATTAACGGGAATAACTTTTTTATTGAAAGCTATAAAGAAGGCCATCTTGAAATTCCTCTTGATTCTATTGATGGTTTTAAGCTTGAAGCCAAACGTACTTATATTCTTCATGAGAGCACTCAAACGCATTTAATTACAGCAGTTGGAATTCTTTCTAAACACTTAACATAACAATTTTTAATACAAATAATATTAAAACAATATATAAAAATAAGATAGAGTTTAAAATCAGGAAGGTTGAATCAAATGCATATAATAATTACCTTAAAGGATGGATCTGAACATTCTCTGCAAATATTTGAACTAACAGAGTGCGGAATATATAAGAAAACATTTTTTATTGGGGCCAGAAAAAAAGGACGAATAGAATTTCCCATTGACGCTTTAAGTAGTTTTAGAATCGAATCATCTAGAGGCAGAATGTGGGAGGGTGATCAATGCTCGATTTTAAATCCAGCAATTATTATTCTCTCTCAATTTTTACCTTAAAAACAATTTTTTATTTCTTTTTTTAATTTACAATTATTTAATTTAAATTTATAGGATATTAACGATATTTGTCTATTGCCTGCTTTAATGCCTTAATATTCTCCTGAGGTGCATTTAAAATATTAAAATTCAAAATTAAAATTTATTCTAACTATATATAATACTTAAATCAAATTTTATAAAGCAAATTCATTTTACTATTTTATATCATGTAGAATTATAATTGATACTAAGACCTATGAAATTTGGTATTGCCCCATTATCATTTGAATTCATGTTAAATAAAGTTGTAAAAGAGAATGGTATAGAAGGACTATCAAAATTTCGTCTCTCAGAAGTCATTGAAGAAAGGGCTAGAGAGGGTTTTAAACATTTTGAAATTACAAGTGATGTTTTTCAAATTTTACCTATTCAAATAAGCGATGAAGATATTGATGAATTAAAAAGAATCAAGCAACATTATAATATATCTTACTCAATACATTTTCCTATTTTAAGTATTGAGCTTGCAAGCCCGAATAAATTCATACAAGAAGCAAGTATTAAATCTATAATAAATGCTTATCAATCTTTTATTCAATTAAAAGATGATATTGAAATGTATATAATCCATCCAACTGGAGAATTCATCAAGAATGCAATGAGTTTCATAAGAGATCCAGGAATTAAACCTATTGTTATAAATATTTTTACTGAAACTGCAATTCAAAGTATAAAAGAAATTATTAAAAAGATAGGGATTAACCGAAATAAAATAGCAATTGAAAATATTGAGTACCCTCTTCAGGAAACTATTAAAATAGTCAAGAAATTAAAAACAAAACTATGTATTGATACAGCACATCTTTTAGGAGGATTCTCAGGAAACTATGATTTATTGGAAATTACGGAAAAATACTTAGATATAACGGGGGAGATTCATCTTCAAGATTACGTTGATGACAACCTATATGCCGATCATGGAGCTTTAGGTAAGGGTAAGAAATTTCCACCTGAGTTCTTAAATCTTATATACCAAATGGATTTTAAAGGGCCTATCGTTTTTGAATTACCCAGAAAGGACATTATTGCTTCGATTAAATATATTAAACATCATGCTCCTCAAATAGAAGTTCTAAACATATAAAACAAACTTATCGAGATAATCTATGTTTGATTGGTAATGTTGATAAATCTCAAATATTACTCTATAACACCAAGGAAGTAGTTGTTAGAACTATTAAGTAAGGTATACGATTCTTGTAAAGGGGTTGGATATATTCTTAGTCATTGTAAAGCTATTAATTTTCATTTTTTTGTTTGGTTTTTATTTCTCAGTTCTTTTCTATAATTCTTTTTAAAGGTTCTATAATCTCCTTCTGCTCCATTTCCTCCCATAAATTCTGGTATATAATAATATGCATCTAATTTCTTAAAGAACATTAAATGCATAAACAAGCCTTTGGGGTCCAACTTTTTATAGAGTTGAGATGCAAAATTAGTAGTTTCCCCTGGATTATCTACAATTAAATTTTTTCCCGCAGATTGAATTTTTTTATATAATGGTAACCATTTGTCTGAGTTAGAATTTTCCTCTCCAGCTCCAGGCGCCCATTGTATTCCTGTAATTGAGGGTTGTTGTAATATATCATCTAAATGGTTTAAAAGGAGAGGTCCATCCAAATGAAAAATCGAATAATCCAAATGTTCAGTTTGAGTTATTAGATCTGGTAATACAAATCTTCTAAAATATTTAGGTGAAAGCATGGTAGCAAAATCACATTGGATTGGATACCATCTCTTAGGACACCACACTGGTAACCATGTATTACACCCACCACCATTTCTCTCAATAATTGTTTCAAGATCATCATAAGCTTTAAGTAATTTATCAAGTATAATAGAACGACAAGTATCAATAATATCTGGTTTTCGCTTCATGGTTAAAATTATGTTAGTTGGACCTAGAAAGGAGGAAAGAATGTCCATTACTCCTCCGAGATCTGTTAAAGCTATTGAATATTGATTATTTGAGCGTTTTACAGAATATTCAGTAATTCGTATTAATCTATCATACCAAGGGTTGTTCCGATTTAACTTCACTTTTTCAAGAAGAGATACAATTTCATTTACAGGTGTATCTTTTCGAAACCACACAGTATTTGATTGGAATTTAGGAGTAATTCCAAAGACCGATGCCATAATTCCAGAACCATAATTAGGAAAAAATCGTGGAATTGCTTCACCACCCAATTCTATGTGTTTTAAATCGTGTTCAAAATTATCCAAACACGTTTCAAAATCATCCCAATGTTGCGCTAAAAACCAAGGATCGATATAATCAATAAAAGCCTTGAAATTATGGCCCTGTTTGTCAGCTATGGCTACATGGTACGCAATACAAGGGCGATCAATTATTTCGTGATCCCACCACGCCTTCAACCGCTCTTTAGCTTCATATATATCCTCTTTATAAATACTCAATACATCTCTCCATTATTAATGCTGATTATTTATAGATATTAATAGGAAAATATTAAATTTGAGAAGAGAATCTTTTCAACTTGAGTTTTTAACACGATTGTAGTATTTTGTCTTCAAAAGAGCTATAAATATTAACATACAAATTAATTGCAGTTATAATATTAGAGACTTTTTAATTAATTATACCCTATTATATACAACCATAGGTGATAATAGAATATTGGTAGAATTCTGTCCTGAATGTGGAAGTATTTTAAGGAAAAGATCTTGTAAATGTGGGTATAATAACCAAAATTCTCCTACTAAGAATGTAGATGGTACATCTTTGATTGATATATGGAAACCTCCCTCTCCAAAGGACATTTTTTGTAAATTAACGGGAACACCACAGGATAAACTCAATACAATATTAAGTAAAGGAATTTATCCTGAAAAATTAAAAGATATAACTAAAATGCTGAAAAATCGTCTTTATTCCTGTTGTAACTGTGTTTATTATAATGAGGAGATATTTCATTGCCAAATTAAGAATAAATATGTAAAAAAAGAATCTATTTGTAGAAGTTTTGAACCTTTTGAGGAACCTTAAGTTCAGTATTAGAAAAAAGATTTGACAATAAAATCTTTATATACTTAAAAATTCAAAATATAATAACTGTAATCTCACATAATTGGTGGCAGCTATAAATCAAACCAAAACCTCAAAAAAATCTGATATAAATATTAGAGCCGAGAATTTAATTAGAAATACAAAGATTCTCAATATTGCCAGATTAGCTAAAATGTTGGTTGATTTATATGGTCAAGACGAGCCCTTTAAAAAAATAGGAAAGCATAAAGGTAAAGAAATTGAATTGTACCTTAAAGAATTAGATGGATACATTACCTTTATTCTCACAACAGATCGGAATAATTTTAATTGTCATGCAGAGAAAGCTATAGATCCTGTCGCAAGAATTATTATAAATGTTAAAGAAGAGAAAATTCTTACTGTGATAAGTAGTATAATTCGTTCTAAGAGCAATATTTTTGGGTTAGCAAAACTTTTAAAATACATTATTCCCGGAAAAGCTAAAATAAAAGGATCTTATGTTGCTGCTATCAAATTGGTAAGATGTTTGATGATAGGTAAGCATGAAATGTATAAAATGAGTAAATGAGGTGTTCTTTTATAAGTTTAAATAATGATCCTTATTTATCAATCTCCTATTCTATAAAAAATTCTTACATTGATGAGTGGCAAAAAAAAGGCAAAAAAGTAGTAGGATTTTATTGCACTTATATACCAGAAGAATTACTCTATGCGGCAGATTTATTACCATTCAGAATTAGAGCAACTGGGAATAAGGATACTGACTTGGGAGATATATATATGGTTAGGTTTACTTGTTCTTTTGTTAGAGCAACATTGGATATGGCTTTAAGAGGAAAATATGATTTTTTAGACGGATTTCTGATTTGTAATAGCTGTGATCATAGTCGAAGAATGTTTGAACTATTTGATCTTAAAGTCTTTAATCGAGAGAATTTTAAGAAGAAAGTCCATAGATTTTATTTAGCCCTACCTCACGTTATTACTGATGAGGGATTTGAATGGTATAAAAAAGAGGTAGAAGAGTTTAAAGAAGAGTTAGAACTAAAATTTGAAATAAGTGAGATTACAAATGATAAATTGAAAAGATCAATAGAAATACATAATGAAAATAGAAGTCTTCTCAGAGAAATACATAAATTAAGAATTCAGAATAATCCTAAGCTTACAGGGAGTGAGGCATTACAGATAAGTATGGCAAATTCTTCAATTCCTAAAAATATTGCTAATAGTGAATTAAAAAGACTTAAGAGTCTACTTACCAAACGTGAAGATATTGATATTAGTAATAAAAAAAGAATACTTTTAGTAGGTAGTGTAGTTGATAATATTGAATTTACAGAGCTAATAGAAAATTCGGGTGGATTTTTAGCATCTGATGTACTATGCTTTGGAACTCGAAATTTTATGGATGATGTTGAATTTGAAACTAATAAATCCCCATTAGAAAGAATCACCAAACGATTATATTACAGATTGTCATGTCCGAGAATGATGGATGACCATCAAAGAAGACTTGATTTTGTAAAAGAAGAGATAAAAAGAGCTAATATTGAAGGTGTTATTTTACAAAGGATAAATAATTGTGATCTACATGGTTGCGATAATATGCTTTTTTCGCATGAATTAAAAGAAATGGAAATACCCGTTTTAAATATTGATAGAGAATTTTACCAGGCAGATACAACTCGTTTACAAACACGAATAGAAGCATTCTTAGAAATGCTTTAGCTTTCTAAAAGGAGGATGTTTCAATTGTATAACAAAAATGTTAATCAAAATCGAATTATTCCTTATAGAATATTATTAAATGCTACATCTGCTACTAAAGAATTAGTAGAACAAATATTACCTAAGAATGGTGTTCCTTCAATGCGGATTGGTCTTCAAGAGCTTGAATTGGTTCTAAAATCAACAATAAAAAAAGCAGAGGAAGGACTTCCAATTGTTGGATATCATTTTTCTTTCCCAGCTGAATATCTTCAATGTTTTGATTGCGTTCCTGTATGTGTCGAAGGTACTTCATATTTCCTTGCTGCCTTTTTAGAAGGAGGTTCTGAGAAATACTATGATCTAATGCATAATTATGGACATCCATTTCATACATGTACTTCTCAGAAGGGTACAATGGGAATGACTTTAGATGATTTATTTAAATTTGATTCATTAATTACACCTACAGCACCTTGTGACTGCACAATTGCTTCCTATCCTTTTTTTAAGCATGAAAAGGAAATACCGCTTGTATTACTTGATATGCCTTATTCACGTGAAGAGAAAAGTTATGAATATTATGCAAATCAACTTAAAGAAGGATTAATAAAACTGGGTAAGATTATAGGGCAAGAACCAGATTTTAGTAGATTAAAAAAAGCAATTGAGTTAGAAAATCAAGTTAATAACTTAAAATTGGAAATTTTTGAATTAATTAAAACTACTCCAAGTCCAATATCAAATATTTATAATGCTATATCAGCGGGATTGAGTATATTCATATCTGGTACTCCTGAAAATCTTTCGTATTATGAAAAGATGTTAGAAATAATTAAAAGAAGATATAAAACTAAAGAACACCATGGTGGAGAGGAAAAAATTCGATCCATCTGGCCTTATATGATAACTTTCTTTTCAATTGATTTGATGGAATGGTTGGATAGAGAATTGGGATTTAGTGTTTTATTCGACATTTTTAATTATAATTTTTATGATCCCATAAATACAAAATCTGATTTGGAGACAATATTTTATGGCATGAGTAAAAAGTCTATGGGTTTACCGATGGTTAGGCAATCTACAGAATTTTTTGGACCTTTTATTGAGTATTGCATAAAATTTGCTAAAGACTTTTCGGCAGATTGCTTTGTTTATACACAGAGTATAGCATGTAAACAATTCGGTTCAGTTCCTCAGCTTTTAAGAGAAGCCTTGCGCGATGAAGTGGGGATACCGATGCTATTGATTGAATTTGATGCTGGAGATGCTAGAATGACATCTCTAAAATCATTTAAAGAGAAAATTAGCATGTTTACTCAAACAATATCTTAAAATTTAATAGAATGAAAATTAAAGTTTGGGAAAAAAATATGACAAATAAAACAGAATTGGAGAATAGAATTATTCCTTATAAAATGTTATATGAATCAGTCACGTCAACTTATGAATTAATCGAAGGAGTACTCCCAGATCATGGAATTCCATCATTGAGAATTGGATTAAAACTTTTAAAATCAGTAATGAAAGAATATATTCAAAAAGCACGAGAAGGTTTACCCATAATTGGTCATCATTTCTCTTTCCCTACAGAATACCTTTCGTGCTTCGATTGTGTACCTGTGTGCATAGAAGCTGTTTCATATTTATTAGCAGCATTATTACCACATGGGTCTGAACCATATTATGATTTAATTACCAATTGGGGTCACCCATTTCACACCTGCACATCTCAGAAAGGTACAATGGGGATGACATTAGATGATTTATTCAAATTCGATGCTATTATAACTCCAACAGCTCCATGCGATAATACATATGCATCATATCCATTTTTTTCTTATTATAAAAAAATTCCAGTCATTGCACCCGATTTACCTTTTTTGAAAGAGGAAAAGAGTTATTATTATCATGGGGAGCAAATTAATTTAGGGATAGAAAAGTTAGGTAAAATTATCAATCAAGAACCTGATTATGAAAAATTACGAAAAGCTATTGAATTAGAAAATCAAGTATCTAAAATGCAATTAGAAATTTTCGAACTGAAAAAAGCAAAACCTTGTCCCGTAGAAAATATGTTTAACGCAATGTCAGCAGCAGCAGCAATTTATTTTTCGGGACGTACAGAAAAAGTAAATTATTACAATGACATGCTAGAAATTGCAAAAACACGATATAAAAATAATGAACATCATGGTGGAGAGGAAAAAGTTAGGAGCATTTGGCCATATATGATTATATTCTTTGATTTAGAACTTGGGGAATGGTTGGATCGCCATCTAGGAATGTCTATTCTGTTCGATATTTTTAATTATAATTTTGCTGAACCAATTAATACTAAATCAGATTTGGATACCATGCTTTATGGGATGGCAAAAAAGGCGATGGAGGCTCCTATGGTTAAGCAATCTGCTGAGTTTTATTACTCTTTTATTGATCAATGTGTTCAATTAGCAAAAGAATACTCGGCTGATTGTTTTATCTTTACATCACATATAGGTTGCAAGCAATTTGGCAGCGTACCTCAGATTTTAAGAGAAGCATTACGGGACGAAGTTGGTATCCCTATGCTCTTAATTGATGTAGATGTAGGTGACGCCCGATTTGCTTCTGAAAAAATTATAAGAGAGAAAATTAAGATGTTTGCTCAAACTCTAATGTAAATCTTATTATATTTGTCTTAAACTTTAAACTGCTATACGAAAATGCTTTAATATCATTAATTCAATATCTTTAATTATTATAAATATTAATTAAAATGCTTAAAAGGGCATATTTAAAATGAGTAATAGCGATATTGTAACAGAATTGGGAAAAATTGTTGGAGATAAATATGTATCTGAAGAACCAGAGATACAATTTTTATATCATTATGATTTCATAACAGCAGAACCAGAGGGGAAATGTGATATTGCCATCATGCCAGAAACAGCTGAAGAAGTTCAAGAAATTGTAAAAGTTGGGAATAAATATAAGATTCCAATTGTTCCTTGGGTATCCGGGATAAATTTTGGTTCAATTGCTACACCTCGAAAAGGAGGTATTGTTGTTGATTTACGGCGTATGAATCGAGTACTTGAGGTAAATGAAGATGATATGTATGCTGTTGTTGAGGGAGGTATTACTTGGGCTGATTTCGTAGGTTATCTTAATAAGCATCATCCCGGTTTTAGGACAGGAGTAACTTTTTCTCCCCCAGGTACAGGAGTAGTACCATCATGTTTAGCTTATGGAATGTGGGATCTCGGGATGATAGGAGGAACAGGAGCAGAATTTACTAATGGTTTAGAGGTAGTATTACCAACGGGAGAATTAATAAAGGCAGGGTCATGTAGCCTTACTGATTATTGGTATGGAAGGCAGCCTTTACCAGATATCTCAGGATTATTTATAGGATGGGAAGGCACTACTGGAATTGTAACAAAAGCAGCAATAAAAATTTGGCCAAAACTTCCATATAGGACTGATTTCCTTCCTTTTACTACTAGAATGGAGGATGGAGTTCCAATGATGCTTAAATTATCAAAAGTAGGATTAGGAATAGTTGATCTTGCATTGCTTAATCTTGGATGGGCACAATCTCTACAATGTTTTGATCAGAAAAGTGTAGCTATTGACCCCATTTCATTAGGGTTACCTGATTTTATTGGTTTAATTACGACTGAGGCATATACAGAAGAACAACATAAAGCACAGTGTGATGCGATTAAAAAAATTTGTACGGAATACAATATTGAACCACTAACAGCTGACATACAAGTTAATAATTTTCCCAAAAGCATGAGAGGTATAATGGGTCATATATTCCCGGCAACAGGAGGTCAAACTCCAATTCAATTTTGGGGATGTTGGAATTTTGCGAGAGGTGGTGGAGGAGAGTGGATTGGATGTTATAATACAACTCGAAATATTATAAAATATTACCATTTATCAAGGGATATATGTCTTAAATACGGAAAATCACCTCAATATTATTGTAGAATTATGTTTGGTGGGCATTATTGTGTTACTAGGACAAATGTGAATTTCAATAAAAATGATCCAGAAGACATAAGTAAAACAAGGCAAATTTTAAAAGAAATTCATGATGCTGTTCAACAACTCGAAGGAACAATAATGTATAAACCTCCAAAATGGGTAGTTCAACATTATAAAGATAAAACTCTTCCAGAAACAAGAAATCTAATTGAGAGAATAAAAAGATTTCTTGATCCAAATAATATTATGAATCCAGGACAAGGTATTGGAGATGATTAAAATGGTGAAAGAAGAAAAAATAAAATTTGTAGATGGTAAAGGTATAACTCGTATTGAAACCGTCCCAGATCAACAAAAACTTGATAGACATAAAAATTTAGAATATTATAAAGATATCTTATATCAATGTGGAAAATGTGGTACATGCCGAACTGGATATCAAGAAGATGGTTGGTTTCGTGTTTGTCCCTCTGGAGAATTTGGAAAATTTGAGGCTTATTATTTAGGAGGAAAAAATCTCCTTTCTTGGGCAGTTACTTCTAATCGCTTAGATTGGACCAAAAATTTAGTAAATATATTTTACCAATGTTCTGTTTGCTTAGCATGTACACAACAATGTCAAATCCCTGAAATCCATTATTATGCCGGAGAATGGTTAATGGCAATGAGAGAAAAGGCTGTTCAAAAAGGCTTAGGACCAATGCCAGAGCAAAAAAAGTATTCTGAACATGTTGCTTTGGAATACAATCCTTATATGGAAATGCATAAAAATAGAACAAACTGGTTATCCTCTAATATTAAACAATCTCCAGATTCAAAATTAGCCTATTTTGTTGGGTGTACGACTAGTTATAGGGAACAAAATATCGCAATTAACACAGCAGAAATATTGAATTCCCTAAACATTGATTTTAAACTACTTCAAGATGAGCATTGCTGTGGATCTCCTGTATATATGACAGGGCAAACTGAAGAAGCAAAGCAGATTGCTAAGGCTAATATAGATATCTTTAAAGATGAAGGGATTGAAAAAATTATAACTTCTTGTGCTGGTTGTTATCGAATGTTAAAAGAAACTTATCCTAAGAAATTCGAGCTTGAGCATGGAATTGAGATACTTCATTTACCTGAGTTTATTTTAGAGAAAATAAATAATAATGAAGTAAAATTCAATAATAATTTAAACATGAAAATAACTTATCACGATCCTTGTCATATTGGACGCCACATGGGAATCTATGAACCCCCAAGAGAAGTACTGAAAAACATTCCCGGAATTGAATTAATTGAAATGCCAAGAAATAAACAAAATGCTTGGTGTTGTGGCTCTGGGGGAGGTGTGAGATCAGCTTTTAAAGAGTTATCTAGCTTTGCTGCGAACGAAAGAATTGAAGAAGCAAAAGAGACAGCTGCTGAAGCAATAGTTTCTTGCTGTCCATTTTGTTTAAACCAATTCAAAGCAAATATTAAAGATAATGGTATTAACACCTATGATCTTTCAGAATTAATAAATAAAGCAATTAAGAGATAAAACTATAAATCCTCTCTTTTTTATTATCTTTATAGAATCATAAATGGAATTTTATGAAAACAGAATTATTTGAAGAAATTCTTGATAATTTAAGGAATTATATTATCTCAGAATCCCAACAAGGTAAAAATGTTTACATTTATCAAGAAAATCCAGATCCACTTAAATTATTTGAAAAGTCAAATATTAAAGTTGAACTAAACAAGCATAAAGAGATAGTTCTTCAAGAAGAAACAAAACTTGAACTTGGAGGTATTAATAAAAAGTCATTTTCTTTAGTATATCCCTTCTCTAATTCAGATTTTATTACTCATATAAATAACGGAGCAATTACTCTAATTGGACAAAAAATCAAAGATATAACAGATTTATCTATCGATTTTGGAATGATAATTCTAATTGGGGGAAGTTTTATTACTGAAAAAGATTGGGATTCTTTGAGGCAATTTAGTCTTATATCTAATGGAATAGAAGGTTTCTTAATAAGAACAATTCCTCGGAAATTTTGGTGTAGAATTAGTGAGACGATAATAATGAATTTTACATTTGAATTTTTGGGAAATGCGATTTTTTATTTATATGAGCAAAGATTTAAGGATTTAATTGAAACTATGGAGATTTTTTTTGTTAATACTTATCACAATGTAATAGATGAGTTTATTAAAATTACTTCTAAAATGAGTACACATATAAATGAAAAATGGTTAAAGAAAATAGAAAATTGGAAGAAAAGAATTGATTGTGAATATGATTGGGGATGTGAGGTTTGTCCTTATCAGGAAGAATGTTATGAAATTAAGCAAGTATTAGTTGAAAGAGAAAAAATTGAGAAATAATATTTTATAATTTTAGCTATTATGAAAGAAAAAAGGCATTATGAAAAACCACTAACAATTTCAGTGGTTGGAAAGGGTGGCTCTGGAAAAACACTTATAACGACTCTCTTAGCAAAGATTATTTCAAAAGGATACGATTTTAAAATGCTTTTAATTGATGCGGATCCAACGCATCCGCATTTAAGTCATATGGTAAACTTAGTCCCAGAAAAAAGTCTTGAGAAGTTAAGAACAGAAGTTATAGATGAGCTTTTAACAAAGGCAAAAGATTTCGAAAAAGTAGCAGAAAATATTGACTTTGAAGTATATAATGCTATAGCTGAAAATAAAGATTTTAGTTTATTTTCTATAGGTCAACCTGAGGGACCTGGATGTTTTTGTCCTTCAAATACTCTTTTACGAAAGGTTATTGGATCTATTTCTAAAGATTTTGATATAGTTCTAATTGATTGTGAAGCGGGGCTTGAACAGATCAATAGAATGGTAATAGAAAATGTTGATATTCTTTTAATTGTTTCAGATATTTCAATAAGAAGTATTGAAACTGCTGATGCTATTCGTAAAAGTGCTAAGAAATTTACTAAATACAAAAAACTTGGTGTTATCTTGAATAGAGTTAAAGGTAACATTGATTATATTCTCAAAAAGCTTGAAGATCTTGATTTACCTCTTTTGGGGGAAATTCCTGAAGATAATAATATTACCAAATTTGAAGTAATGGGAAAATCAATAATTGATCTCTCTGAAAATTCAAAAAGTTATCTAGCTTTAAAAAAAATAACAGAAATAATACTAAATCCAAAATTTTTATAAAGTTAAATTTCTAGTAATCTTAAATTCTATTTTAATGCTAATTTGATTAAAAAAAAATCTTTTTAAGAGTTTAAGGTATAGAAAGCAAGAATTATTAGAGAATTATTCAAGAAATTGATTTTACATTATATTTAGAATTTTAAAGTCTTTATCTTCCATGGTTCTAATTTTATGTTATTTGAATCGAAGGACGGTAATAAATCATAATTTAAATCGATCTCTTTTACTTGAATTTTTACTAACATCCCATCTATTTTAATTGCACATTCTTTATCAGTTGGATTAAATAACCTTATAAAAGACCCATTATCACGTCTCCATAGATTTATTACCGAAATAGGAGGTTCTATAGATAAGAATTTATCAAAATTTTTAGTAAAATGAACATTCTCCTCAATATCAATTCCAAAAAATTTATAGTAATATGAATTTACATAAAATAAGGGAGAAACTGAATTATTCTCATCTGTAATTGAGATGGCAAATTCATATCTTCCGTTTTTTGTTATCAGGTTTCGAATTTCAAAATTTTTCCGATCAATTTTGAATTTCTGGCTATTTTTTTGAATATATATTATTCCTTGATCAGATCCCTTTAACCACATAAAATCTAATGTTTGGATATTCGACCTTCTCGTTTCTTCAATCCCAAAAGGATAATTAATAATAGATTTTTTAATTTCAATTTTAGGTGTAAGTATTATTTCTTGTAATGAATCTGAATCAACAAAAAATTCAAGTCTATTTATTTCTCTATATTGAACTAATTCAATTTTAAAAGCATCTTTTTTTAATTTCCCGATTATCGTGTTTCTCTCAACAATATTATTTTGATATTGTTCCTCTAAATACAGCTTGTAGTTTTGTTTTGAATTAAATTTTAGTTCGAAAACCTTATTTTTCTTATAAGCTACTTTTATTGTGCTCAAATCTTCTAAGATCTCTATGTTAAATAAAAACTCTGATTCTTTATGATCTTCTGAGTTATTTTCTTTTGCATATGAAACAATTTTATATCCAAATTGTGGGATTTCTTCAATAATCTGTAATAAAGAATCTTGTTTAGAATAAACTGAAATCACATCACGTCTAGTGTAAGGTGTAGGATTAAATACAAAAATATTTTTAGATATATTCTTTAAATCATGATCTTTTTGACTTAATTCTTTTACAAAATATGAAAGTGAATCATTAATGAACTTTTGACATCGTTCTTGAATTTCTTTATGAATTTGAAGACTAAGTTCAGAAATAGTTATATTAGGGAATGTAATATCTAACTTTTCTAATTCCTCTTTGCCTAATTGAGTCTGAGTATAATCCCCTGATCGTATAAAAGGTACTGCATAACAATCATGAGCTTGAGTAACCAAAAGCTTTTTCCATAAATCTTCAAATAATAAATCATTACTTCTACACCCAAAAAACCCTAAAATAGTATTAACAACTTCTGCTGATAATAATAATATTTCTGAATTTTTATTTTGAAGGAACAATTCAGATGGTAAAAAAATAAAATTTCCAAGAAAGAATTCATCCCGTTTGTATTTGAATTCACCATTTTTTTCAATTATTTGAAAAAAATCAGAACACTGTAAAAATTTGCCAAAAATTTCTGAAATTTTAGATATACGCCAGATTTCCTCTTGAAAGGGTTGAGGATTCATAAAATCTTCAAGATTAGAATAAATAATATGTTCCATAAAAGGACGAGCAAGAGATTGGAATAATAAACTCGGAATTTCTTTAAAGAATGTTCCATGCCAATATTCTCCATTAAATACTCCTGATTGATCAACAATAGTATCAATTGAAGTATTATCTAACCCAATCCAATTAATATGTGAAGATAAAGAGGTTGGATTAACTCCTAATAACCTAGTTCTCAAAGAGCCGTATTTTATTTTAAATCCTTTTAAAATTTGAGGAATTTGTGGATGGAGTGAACTTTCAGAGCAGTAATAAATGTTGCAATCTAAACCTAATTTTCTTAATTCCTTTAAACCATATTCAAATTGCCTAATATTTGACTCGGGACCTATAATTAAATTATATGGTTGAGAATAAGAAGGATTTATAATTTCAAATTTCCCTTGTTTAAACAATTTTAAAAAATATGAAATTTTATCAGTCGAATTCTCATTTAACCATTCTAGACATGAGATTGCAATTTCAAGATTATAAGGCATGTTGGTTTCAATCGCTAATTCCATTTTTTGTAAAAGTGCATCCATAGCATGGTTAGGAGAATCAAATTCACAGAAACCAATGTTATTGATGATAATACCTCCATGTCCTCCTATAATAAAATAGATTTTTATCAGTATTTCTTGACTTATTATTGAGGATAATTTATTTAAAATACTTTTATAGAGTTTTAATTTTGGTGCTTCTTCAGTTATATTCTTAATATCATTGAATTTTTCTCTTATTCTATTTAGATTGATTTTTTTCTTTGGGATTATGTTTTTTTCAGCAAATTCTTCAACTAAATCAATAGCTTTACCCAATGCTGAAATTTCTTCTGGCTTCATATTCTAATCTTATGACATTTGTAATGTAATTAAAGTTTATGGTAATGGCTTTTCTTTTTCAATTTCTTCTGGTTTACGTCCTTTTTCTAACTGTTCAAACCACCATTTATCCGTAGAAATAATTTCTTTTGCTTTTTCTAGAACAGTTTCAATGTTTTCATACTTTACAATTACAACTCCGTTAATATCTCCAAAAATTAGGTCTCCTGTTTTAATTTTTCTTTCGCCACATTGAATTGGTTTCATCACAGATTCCAAATCTATTGCCATTCTACCGCGAATTGAAGAACTTATTGTACCTCTCGCAAAAATGGGAAATTTTAAATCAATTACCTGTGCAAGATCTCGAATAGGTCCATCAACTAAACCCCCACTAAATCCTAACTTCATAAGAATTCTGCTTGTACTCTGACCTAATCCCGCAGCTATCATTTGATTTGACATATCAACGCACATTATTGGAAATTTAGGAATTTTTCTCATAAATTTTACTAGACGAGCTATGATATTTCTATCAAGTGGTTCCTCAGAAGGAATCATCTTCATAGTTCCTGCAAAACCTAATAATCTCGCACCAGACCACATAGGTCTGATCCCTGCATCCACATAACCCGGTTCAAATCCTAATTCATCGATTGCATCTGAAACAGCACAAGTGTACAATCTGGAATACTCATTTAGTATAGATTGCATTTGTTTTTCATCCATGATTTTCACTGATTAAGATTAAACTTGTATAGTATGTAAAAAATTATTTTTTTAATGATATTAATTTGATTGTAACACATAAAAATAAATATTTACATGAACGTAGGATATAAACATGGATGAGAAAGAAATTGATTTAAAGAAAAGAAGTAAGACGATTTTTGAAGGTGTCAAAGATACACCTTTCAGATATGTCACATCTGGAATAATTCAAGGTTTAGGACTTGAGGAAAAAGATATATATGAAAAGCCTTTTATTGGAGTTGTAAATACATGGAATGAAGTAAATCCTGGGCATAAACATTTAAGAGATCTTGCAGAAGCAGTGAAATATGGTGTGATTGAAGCAGGAGGACTCCCATTTGAGTTTTGTACAGTTGCACCTTGTGATGGATGGGCAAATGGGAACGAAGGAATGCGTTACATTCTTCCGCAAAGAGAAACGATCGCAGATTCCATAGAATTAATGGTCCAAGCACATAGATTGGATGCTATGGTAACTATTTCTAGCTGTGATAAAATAAATCCAGCAGTATTAATGGCTGCTGTTCGATTAAATATTCCAACTATTTGTGTTCCAGGAGGCCCTAACTTCTATGAAATTAGATTTAAACCTGATTTTAAGGGAATTGAGCAAAGTAATTATGGAGATTTTATTCATAAATTAGATTGTATATCATGTGCCTCCTATGGTGCATGTGAATTAATGGGAACGGCTAATACAATACAATGTTTAATGGAAGCTTTTGGAATGACATTACCTAACGCTGCTACAATTCCAGCAATGACGAGAATGAAATATATAACTGCTAAAAATTCTGGAAGACAAATAATAGAATTGTTGAAAAAAGGATTAACTCCATCTAAAATCATGACTAAAGAATCCTTAGAGAATGCTATCATGGTGGACGTAGCTATCGGGGGATCCACAAATTCAACACTTCATCTCCCTGCTATCGCCCATGAAATGGGGATAGATTTTGATTTGGAAATCTTTAATGAATATAGTAAAAAGATTCCAACAATTGTAAATGTTTCTCCATCAGGCAATTATGGAATTGTAGATTTATATAAAGCAGGAGGGATCCCAGCAGTTTTGAAAAGATTGAAAGACTTTATTCATTTGGATTGCTTAACTGTTTCTGGAAACACAATTGGAAAAGAAATTCGCAAATCTAAAGTATTAGATGATAAAATAATAACACCTATTGACAAACCTGTTTATCCAGAGGGAGGAACTGTGATACTGAAAGGAAATTTAGCACCTGAAGGCGCAGTAGTTAAACAATCCGCAGTAAAAAATAGAGATATGTTAAAATTTAAAGGGGCTGCTATTTGTTTTAACTTTGAACAAGATGCAATTAATGCTTTAGCTTTAAATAAAATAATAAATGATTCGGTTATTATAATTAGATATGAAGGACCAAAAGGGGGACCAGGTATGCCAGAGTTGTTAGCAGTTACAGCAAATCTTATGACACGGCGTAAACTGAACAGAGTGGCATTAATTACTGATGGACGATTTTCTGGAGGTACGTCAGGTCCTTGTATAGGGCACGTAAGCCCAGAAGCTTATGTTGGCGGACCTATTGCTGTAGTAAAAGATGGAGATCTAATTTATATTGATATTCCTAATAGAATTCTTGAAGTGGAACTTTCAGAAGAAGAATTACAGGAACGATTCAAGAGTTGGAAGCCACTTGAAAAGGAGATTAGAAGCATAGCTCTCTTAAAATATAAAAAACTTGTAACTTCTGCTGCAAAAGGGGCTATTCTTGAAATATAAATAATAAAGAAAATAAAAAAATTAATTTTATTTTACATTCCAATCTTAGATTTCTTTTCTGTATGTATCTCAGTTAATTTTTCTTTAATAACTTTCAAACGATCACCATGTAGGGGATATTTGTACATTGCTAAAATAATGATTGATAAAGCAATTGCTGGAAAAACAAAACCTAATAATCTCAATCCTAAAATTTGTTCCTGCGAAACTATTGTTGGTTCATAAATCCTCCATCCTATATTAGTGAATACAAGACTAATTGCAAGAAACACAAAAATATATCCAACTCTTAAAAAGAATATATAAATACCAAAGTAGCTTGCATCTCGCTTCGTGCCCGTGTTTACCTCATCTTCATCGATTATATCAGAAACAATAAGATCTTTTGAATATAAGGATCCCGCTAAACCTATTCCAACTAAAAAGAATACAATTAATCCAGACCATCTATCCGAAATAAACATTAAAGGTGCTAATGTTATTATCCATACTGCTGAGGAAATCATCCACATCTTCCTTATTCCTATTTTAGTAGCAAGAGGTTTCCACAAAAAAGTAATGAATATTGCTGCTGATAAAAAGGTTAAACCTAATAATATAGATATGAAAATTGAATCCCCTTCACCAATACCCAAAACATATTTTCCATATAAGGGTAATATTGTTGGAAGTATTGTATCTACAAAAAAATCTCCCATAAAAGCCGGAATTGCCCATCGAAAAGATTTATTTTTCAGACATATTTTAAATGAGGTTAAGAAGCCTGGTACATTTTTATGATCTTGTTGGAATTCTTTTCTTTCGCGTGGGGAGAATTTTAAAAATATTATACCAACAATTAAGATAATTACAGTCAAAATGATGCCAAAAATTGCATATCGGGTTAGATACAATGGATCTGAGTAGTCGGGAATAAAAAAACTGGGTAAAATAAAAGCAAAAATTAATCCAAATATCGCAAAAACTTGACGAATATTATTTGCTTTTATGCGAGATTCTTTTGTTATAAATATTTCGGGGAGCATAGATGTAAGATTAATGTCATATGTAGTATAGCACAGCTCAAAAATTAAAATTATGATGATGAAATAAATGAAATTACTTGTTTGGTTAACTATCCCATATGAGAGTGGCGGAAAGAATAAAAAGAACATTACAAGACTAAGTGGAACAAGTGCAATCATAATATAAGGTCTTCTACGACCCCATTTAGTATGTGTTCTATCACTAATATAACCCATTAGAGGATCATTGAAAGCATTCCATATCGACCATATCAAAAATCCAATTGATATCAATACAACATCGAGTCCAACTACAGCGTAATAGAATGTAAAAATTAAAAATGTAAATGCTTGGTAAGCAGTAATCAAGGAGATTTGTCCAAAACTATAGAACGCAGCATCTTTATTTGAATATTCTTTTGATCGGTTCTCTTCCATTTTAAACACATTTTAATTTAAATTTTTATAAAAACTTTAGATTAAGGTCATATAAATACCTATCTAATAAGGAGATTATTTTTTGGTAATTGAATACTACATGGAAAAATACCAACTTTAGGAGTTTCTCCATAAATATCTTCTAATGCAGTAATCATTTCATTGAAGTTTTTCCTAAATATTGTTTCAGAGGGGTAAAAATGTAAGACATCCGCTTCGTTAATATTAGGTGAAAAGATTCCAAAATTTTTATTCTTCATGAATCCTTTAAACCAAAGTATATCCCCCCAATTTTTATATAATTTGGCACCTGTTTCTGCTTGTAAGGAATGAAATCCCCTCCCCTCACTAGCAGCTGTTAAAAAGATTATAGCACCCTTCCTTTTTATTAATCCCTTAGTACTAAATATAAAATTAAATCCTTTAATTGCTTGAGATAATTCAGTATCTTCAGGGTACAAATTAAAAAATCCTATATCTAAATTTAAGTCAGATATCACATCAGTAGAATATACTTTTTTTGCGGACTCCATGGCTTTTCTATGGGCTTCGATAAAATTTCCAGTATACACTCCTGCAATTCCTCTTTTCATTGTAGATACTATATTTATAGAAAAATCTAATCCTACTTTCTTACAGACATCTTCAATATCTTTTCTTAATTCTGTTACGATACCAACCCCAATTCCTACTCCTTTAACTCCTGCCTTATGATTTTCCTCAAGAGTTTTAATTCCACATATACCTGGTAAAATAACTTTGGCTCCACCACCAAACCCTGCTAATGGATGAGGGATTACAGTTCCAATGGAAATTCTCACATCAGCACTATGGTAAGTTTTATTCAAATAAATTGGGGTTCCAAAATTAGATTCTCCTAAATAAATTAAATTTTCATAAGGATGATGGTTTTCGATATTAATCCTTTCCACAATACTTAAACCCAATTTTTTGATAGAATCCCGTCTGTCTAAGGGGCGGTGAGAACCAAGAGCATAAATTATAGTGATTTTCCCATCATCTATCCCTGCATTATTTAACTGATCTAAAACAATATTTAATAGTTCTTCTAGAGAGGAAGGTCTTGAAATATCTTCAACAACAATCACAGCATTTTGTTTTCCTTCAGCAATTTCCATGATTGTTGGTGTTCCTACAGGATTATTGATTGCAGTTTTAATTTCTTCTCTCGATATTTCAGGTGCATCTTCCATTTTAAATAATTTAACATTCCAAGAATCTGGAAATTCAAGATTGAAATCCTCATCCCCATACCATGCAGCCCAAGGTATATTGAAAGTTTGAACCATTATTACCACTTTCTCAATAGTTATTAATATTTAGTTCTTTTAATTTATTAATTGTTGGGATACCATTATCGTCCCACCCTCTAAATTTATAATATTCTTCCAGCATATTATCAATTGTGAGTATTTTATTCTTAGTTATACCCCTTTCTAAAGGAAACTTCAATCGTGGAGGAATTCTGTCATCTTTTTTCGTAATTCCACACTTGGTATTAAAAACTCTTTTTAAATTAAATATTCTCTCTCCAATTTTTAATAATTCCTTTAATGAAATCTTCATGCCAGTTAAATAGTAAATTGAATCTAGAATTTTGTCAAATAGATTTTCTACAATCTGAGTTCCGGAAGTTATTGTTTGTTTACATATCCCTAAAGAATTAACTACTTCAGATAAATTTTGAGTAATAGCAATATCCCTTGCAAATTGAGGGTTATCAAAAGTACGATCTCGGATGCGTTTCTCTTTGGTTATTTTTAAAATATCATTAAAACCAGTAAAACCAGAATATTGGTCATTTGCATAACCCCTTCCATGGCATGCACCACGATTGGATGTAGCATATTGCAAACCAAGGGGAAAGATTGCACGAGGGTCATGCATTGGCGCTTCTAAACCCTTAACATCAGACAATAATTCTTCAGATCCTTTACCTAGTATTTCAGATGCTTTTCTAGAACCATTACTTAATATTTCCCCCATTCCTTCCTTCTTACAAATTAATTCTGTTAGTTTTATGATTGCATCAGCATCTCCCCATTCCAAAGGAAATCCAATATCCTCTTGAGTGATAATTCCCTTCTCATAACAATCTAAAGCAAATGCTATTGTACATCCCGTTGAAATAGTGTCTACCCCAAATTTATTACAGAGATCATTTAAATAAGCAATAGTTTCAACATTAGAAATTAAGCACATAGCTCCAAATGCAGCTGTAGTTTCATATTCCGCTCCCGCTGCATTTTTGATCTTATATGGACCTTCGGTTATTTCTATTTCTCTACCGCAACTAAATGGGCACATAAAGCAAGGTTTATTCCTTACGTGTAATTTTTCAAGCACAATTGCCCCAGAAATATCATTCACACCTCTCCATTTATGCAAGGTCCAATTTTTATGAGGTACATCAGACAATCTTTCAAAGTAATCGATATTATTTGTCCCTAGGCTTTTTAATATTTCTGCCATTGGTGATTCTTTGAAAGCTTTAAAGATCAACCTTGACATTTCATTGAATTTTTTCTCATCAAAATACTCAATTTTTTTAGTACTCTTTACAGCAATCGCTTTTAGATTTTTTGATCCCATTATTGCTCCCATACCGGTTCTTCCTATTGCTCTATGATGATCATTCATTATAGATGCTAACCTTACTACCTTTTCTCCAGAAGGACCAATACAAGCAACTTTAAATTGTTTTCCTAATTTTTTTTGTAACTCATGGATAGTTTTATCTGTTGTTAATCCCCATAAATCGGACGCATCTTTAAATTCATAATGATCATCCTCTATTATTAGGTAAACTGGAGAATCAGATTTATTTTTAAATATGATTCCACTTAGATTTTTCCTTAATTCTGCTGCAAAAAAACCTCCAGACAATCCTTCTCCATAAATATTTGTCAATGGAGATCGAGCCGAAACTGAATAAAACCCAGAACAAGGATAAGTTGTTCCCGTTAAAAGACCATTCATAAAAATCAATGAGTTTTTTTCAGTTAGGGGATCGTTCTCGTATAATTTTTCTCGCATTAAATAATTAATAGCAAAACCTGGACCACCTAAGAACTTTTTAATAAAATCTTTATTATAAAAATTATTGGTAAATGATTTTTTCTTTAGATCTACTTCCAAAACCTTTCCATACTTTTCTTTTATCGTCTGAAGTTCACCTATTAGATTCTTTTTTTAAAATATTCAGTTATATTTATTTTTTTGTCTGACAAAATTGTACTTCTATAAGAGAAATTAAATTGAAAAATTAATTTAATTTAAAACAATTCAATACAGTAAATAGATATCGTCTATCAAGATCTCTAAAAACTAAATTAATGGGATATGATTAATTTATGGTAGAAAAACTTAATAAAAAATCTATTTTATCAATTTATCTTGTAGCATTTGGTGGAAACATAGCTTTTGCAGTTGAAAACCAATTCTACAATGTATTCTTATATAATGAAATTGCACCCGTTCCTATGTATATATCACTAATGGTGATGATTACAGCATTTGTATCTACAATCACTGCGATTGTAATGGGGGCAATAAGTGATGTTAAAGGAAAAAGAAGATCTTTTATGGTGTATGGATTTATCTTATGGGCATTTACAACAGCAATTTTTCCATTTGCGGCTTTGGTACGACCTGTTATAATGGCAGTCTTTACTGCTATTTTGTTTGATTCAATTATGAGTTACTTTGGTGCAACTGCATATGATGCGGCATTAAAAGCCCATGTTATTGACATAACCACTTTAGAGAACCGGGGTAAAGCCACTGCGATAATAGAAATAATGACACTTCTATCTACCCTAATAATTTATGGGGCATCAGGGCTTATCGTGTTAGCTATTGGTTATTATGCTTTTTTTATTCTTATAGGCATTTTAACTGGAGTTATCGGGCTTGCAGGGTCTTTTTTAGTGGAGGATTCAGAGGATTTAAGACCATTAGGCACGAGTGTATTAAAACATCTTAAAAGCACTTTTAATATCAACTTTTTAAAAGCAAATAAAGATTGCTTCTTAGTATTACTAGGGATTGGAATATGGGCGATAGGATTTAATGTTTATTTTCCCTTTATCTTGATTTACTTAGAGCATTATGTTGGTCTAGAATTATTGCTGGCTTCCTTAGTTATCTTCATTGCATTAATGGTTTCGATTCTTTCAGGTGTTTTTATTGGCAAGTTTATTGATAAAGTTGGAAGGAAGAAAATTGCGCTTGGTTCTGTTGTGTTGTTAAGTATTTCTTTAGTTCTTTTTTCATTTACTACAGATTTAGTTCTTTTAATTATCACGGGAATACTTTGGGTTCTGTTTATGTCGACGTTTCATATCTCTTCTCAGACCTGGGTAAATGATTTATATCCTAAAGAAAAAACTGGTCAATTTACAGGGTATTTCTTGATTTTTAATGTCTTAGTTGGTATGTTAATAGGTCCTTGGATTGGAAACGTAATCGCCGAACAATGGGGTCGTCCAATCGTAATTGATGGCATACCTGGATTAGTACCACCACCATTAATATATTCAATCGCAGCAATTATAATGCTTTTTTCAATTATTCCAATTCTTTTAGCAAAAGAATTAAAAAAAACATAGAAATATATTAAATTTTGAATTTTATTTTTTTTTAAATATCATTTTAGCTACATTTCTAGCTCCAACCGCAACCCCGGTAACTCCCCCTCCTGACTCACTATATGCTCCGATATACCATAAACCCTCTATTGGTGTTTTATGTGGGGGATTAGATTGTCCTAATACTGGAGCTGTGCCTCCAAAGGAATGACGTAATACATTTATCCGCTTTTTAAAATCATCTGGTGTCATAATTTTCCTAGTTTCAGATCCTTCATATAATCCAGGAATTATCTTCTCTGCCTCCATAATCAATTTATCAGCAAATTCTTCTCTCTTTTCCTCCCATGTTCCTTCTTTTAACTTGTGAGGCCCAACCGTGTAAATCGTAATAGCATGTTTTCCTGGGGGTGCCATCTCAGGAGAATGCATTGTTGGGATATATATTAAAAACCCATCAGATCCTTCATGATAATGACCATCTCTCATTTCTTTAATGGCCCCTTCAATATCATAAGTTAGATAATAATAACATAATGCTGCTCTTTGAAAACGTGAAGGATCAAAATCTATGCCAAGATGAACCATAAAAACAGATTCCATTAATGTAATACCCTCAATATTTTTAATAAAATCCTCAGACAAATATTCTTTTCCTACTAAGTCATAGAATGTATTAAACATACCTCCGCTTGCTAAAACTAAATCAGTCTCAATAATTTCTCCATTTTCAAGTTGAATTCCCTCAACCTTGGCGTCTTTAATTATGATTTTTTGGACTTTACTATTGGTGTAAATTTTACCACCATTTTCAGTAATAAAATCGGCTAAAGCTTTTACTAGTTCTCCACAACCATTTTTTATATAATGGTAAACTGGAAATTTACCTCCTTGAAATTTTATTGGGATCCGTTTATCAAAAGCAGTTTCTACATTAAAAAATGGAACTCCTAATCCAAAGAATTCACTTGGTTTTACAACCATATCTGCTAAAATTCCTAGATATACAGCTTTTAATTTTTGCTCTTTAAAGAAATAGTCTGTTATCTGAGAAGCACTCCAATCTTTAAATTTCTTAACTTTCAGAAATTTAAATAAAAGTTTTAATTTAATTCCTATAGCTTTTAAGCCTTTAACAAATGGTAACTGATTTCCAAGATATGCAATTGCCATCATACGATCATAGAATTTATAATAGTTGTCCAAGCCTTCACTTTCCTCAGGAAAAAGTCTCTTGAAATAATCGCGTCTCCAGTAAGGTCCCTCATATTTCTGTGGTCTCCATACTTGAAAATCTGGAAATGATTGACCGCGATCTTCTTTAATCACTTCAATCTTTTTATATATTCCCAGTTCCATCAAAATTTTGGCTAGTTTCTCATGAGGTGCAAGTCCTTCTAATAATAGTGGACCAATATCCCAAGAATATCCATCTTGAGTTATAGTTGCTGTTACACCACCAATCTCAGAAAACTGTTCATAAACATTAACTTCATAGTTCTCACGAGCTAAACAAGCTGCAGCTGTTAAACCTGCCATCCCAGATCCAATTACAATAGCCTTCATAATCTAATATTGTCTTAATTTCTTTAAATTATAATTTATTTTCAATTAAAATGGGGATGAAAAATAAATCTTTTGAATAAAGTATTTAGGATTGTTCTAAAAGAAATTTCATAACAATTTCATTAAATTCCTTAGGTTTCTCCATTGGAACAGCATGTCTGGCATCCTTAATCTCTATAAATTTAGCATTAGGGATTAATGCAGTATATTCTTCTTTAATTGATGAAGGAGCATAATCTTCATCTGATCCGATAATAAGTGTTGGAAATTTAACTTTATAAAGTTGATCCCGAATACTCCAACCGATTAACGCCCGCATTGCAGAGAGATAAGCTTTTTTATCATTTTCTGCCCATCTTTCTATTAGTTTTTCACGTAAATCTTCTTGTTCAGGTTTTATGAACAATCTAGGGGCAAGAACTTTACCCATTTTTTTCATTCCAACTAACTTGACTATAAACGTACGTTTAAACGCTTCTAACTTCATCTTAAACGAATCTACTGGTACTTCTATACCAGCATTCACAATTATAAGACTTTTTACCAATTCGGGATAATCCACCGCAAATTGAAATGCAATACCACCACCTAAAGAGATCCCTAAAACATGAGTTGTCTTTACTCCCAATTTTTTAAGTAATTCAGCGATATCTTCAGCAAAAATCCGCATGCTGTAAGGACCTTTTGGTTTATCTGTTTTTCCATGACCCCTAAGATCAATAGTAATAACTTGATATTTTTGAGCAAAAGTAGGAACCTGCTCTTCCCAATCACGTGTGCTTGATCCTAACCCATGGATAAGGAGTAACTTTTCTCCCTCGCCAGTTATTTCATAATAAATCTCAATATCTTTAACCTTTTCTTTTGGCATAATAATATTACTCAATAAATATTTGATTAATATTTAAACAATATTAGAACTTTTAAAATGTTCGAAAAATGCACCTTAAACGTTTAAAAACAGATTTATTTCTTTTTTTATAAAAAATACTCAAAATTAAAAGGTAAATTTGAATGAAGCTTTTTATTATTGAGCAACGTAAAGATATTAAATCTATATAAAAAGAAATTTAATATACTAATATTATTAATTTGGTGTTGTATAAAATGGTTGAAATTGATAAAACAAAAAAAATATTTGGAATAATTTGGATTCCTATTTTAGTAATTTTATGGATTGCTTATCCATACTTTCCTGGTGATATCTTCTTTTGGATGTGGTTGGCAATAATTTGGAGTATAATCGGTGGTGTCATAGGTACAATATTTTTCATGACTGAACGTAAAAAAAATGAAAAAATAATTGGAACTATTTGGGCAGCCATCTTGGTACTTCTATGGATTTTTTATCCTTATTTCCCTAGTAATGTATTAGTCTGGATGTGGACTGCAATAATCTGGAGTATAATTGGCGGTATCATGGCTTTAAGTCTTTTCATTATTAAAAGAATAAAAAAATGAAAAATTGCGCATTTTTTCTTATACTTTTTTAAATTAGCTTTTTTTTAAGTTTTATTCAAATATAAGATTTAAATTATTTACTTAGTTCTAAAGACAAACGATAAGTCTCAGATGTAATTTTGTGATAAATCGCTCTTAAAACGATTTCAAAAGCTTTATTTTCAACAATTTGTGGTATACCTAAATTTTCCAAAGTTTCTATGATATTTCCTGGTTTTTTAAGGTTAAAATGAATAATATATTCATCAAATCCAGTTGTTTTTTTTTCAGTGGATAAATCTTGAATGGAGATTTGTGGTACATTAAATTTAAAATCAAATTTATGTAACTCTGGGTCTTTTTCAATTCTTAGTTCACTTTCTACTGATTGTGATAAACTTAAATCAGTTAGAATTTCACTCTTAGTTTTTCCTTTTAATTCTAATAACAGAAATGGATTATAGTCTATAACTCGAGCAAGATACAAAATAACAGCAGCAATATGTTTGCAGGGGATCGCCTTATCAGGACAAGAGCAAGTAGCATTTAATCCTTTTGAGGCATCTGGGAATAATGAATATTCGGTGTTATTAAAAATCGTAATTAAATCTTCTGGTAAGAAACCCTCTAATAATTCAATCAGATTGATGGTTTTATTTTTAAGATTAGTTAATATTGATTTCCATCCTTCCTTGGGGATAGTTTCAAAATTTATTTTCACACGATACGGTGTTGGAGCAGTACCTTGAACAGTTGCGAAAATTTGACCTGGATTGATGGAAAGATTATCTATTCGGCGTTCGTCTTTAACATACTCAATTCCTCTTTGCATTCTAAAAGGGCGTCCAATTTTTAGATTTGATTGAATCCATTGTTTTCCCCATGATGTTTGAGCAAAATTTATAAGATCTCCCTTTATCTGTTCAACTTCTTCATGAGTACGTTGTTTCTCGTATTCAGTCTTTCTTTGAGGTACAGATGGTCTTTTTTGTTTAAGTCTTCGACTATCCATAAATTCTTTTTTGCGATTGCTTATTTTTACCACTTTTTTTTTAATTACTTAAAATTAATAATTCTCTTAATTTTTCATCATTTAGATCTGAAATCCAAGATTCTCCTGTAGATGTTATAATTTTATCGGCTAAATTTCGCTTTTCTTCTAATAAGGTATCAATTTTTTCTTCAATTGTGCCTTTTGTAATAAATTTATAAACATTTACTATTGATTTTTGGCCAATTCGATAAGCTCGATCAGTAGCTTGATCTTCAACTGCAGGGTTCCACCAGCGATCAAAATGAATGACAGTTGTACCTCGAGTAAGATTTAATCCTGTCCCTCCTGCTTTTAGTGATAAAATTAGGATTGGAGGACTTTCAATATCTCCTGATTGAAATTCATCAATAATTTCTTTTCTTTTTTTTTCTGGTACACTACCATGAAAGTAAAGGATTTTAAATTTGTATTTCCATTCAAATAATTTTTGTATAATATCTCCCATTTGGGTAAATTGAGTGAATATTAAAACCTTTTCTCCATTAGAAATAACTTCATCTGTCATTTCTATTAATCTCTTCAACTTTTTTGACTGAGAAACAATTTCTTTCATTTCCTCATTTAAATCCCTTGTTTTAATATCAATTTTAAGATATTGATAAGGATGGTTACAAATTTGTTTCAATTTTACCAATAATCCTAAGATTAAGCCCCTTTTCTTTCTTTCATTAGATGAAGTAGTCTGAATTTCATTTAACGATTTTTCTACAAGTTCTTGATAAAGTTTCACTTGGTTTTTACTCAATTGAACTAGAATTTTAATTTCATTTTTTTCAGGTAAATCCTTAATAATAGATTTATCTGATTTAACACGGCGCATAATAAATGGAGATATAATTGCTTTTAAATTATCAATTAATTCTTGATTTTGAAATCGTTCAATTGGTAAAACAAATTTGTCTTGAAATTCACCGACACTTCCCAAAAGACCAGGATTTAAAAAGTTAAATAATGACCAGAGCTCAAGTAAACGATTTTCTATGGGTGTTCCACTTAAACAAATTCTATATTGACTTTTTAATTTGTATATTGCTTGGGTTTGTTTTGAATAATAGTTTTTCATATTTTGACTTTCATCTATGATAATTCCACTGAAGTGAATTGTTTCTAAAAAATCAATATCATTTCTAATAGTTCCATAAGACGTTAGAAATATGCGATGTGGTGTTAAGAACTCCGGAATTTGTGTAGCTTTTTTATATCTTTTAACTCCGTGATGAAGAATTACATCTAATTCAGGAGCAAATTTTTTTAATTCACGGTACCAATTAAACAATATTGAGGTAGGACACACAATCAAAACACTCCCAGAATTATTAGGATTGTTTTCTTTAAGAAATAGTAATAATGCAATGATTTGAATTGTTTTTCCAAGTCCCATGTCGTCAGCTAAACATAATCCAAAATTAAATTTTATCATATTTCCCATCCACGTAAGGCTTTCCTGCTGATAATGACGCAGATTCCCTTTAAACGAAGATGGACAAGAAATATCCTCAAAAGAATCTATTGATTGTATCTTTTTAATAATTTCACTTAATTCTCCTTCAACAACTACATCATACTTATGACCATTTTCTTTTAATTGAATCTCTCCCATTAAACCAAGCTTTAAAGCATCTATATAACTTTTTGTTTCAGATTGATTAATATTTTTCAAATCTTCAAGATCTTGTTGGTCTACTAAAATCCATTCTCCTCTTAGATTAATCAGAGGTTCGTTAGAGTTAATTAAATTTTGGAATTCATTTTCTGTGATTGTTTTTCCTCCAAGTCGGGCTTCCCATCTCGCCTCTAGAATTGAATTGATATCGAATATTGATGGTAAAACAGTAGATTTTCCTTTTATAAGCTTTTTACCTTCTTTTGATCGAATTATCAGCCTAGCTGTTAAACGTTGTTTTCCTCCTCTTGTAAAGACATTAGGTAGAACAATATTAAATCCAATTTGAATTAGTAGATCTTTTGGATATTTCAAAAAATCAATTACTTCACTGAAAGAAAGTTTGATTTCATGTTGAATTTTTTTTAAAAAAACTCTTTTGATTGGTGGAAAAATCTTTGAAGCTGTACCTAATGCTCTTAAAATTGTTTCTAAATAGTGTTCATCGCTTTCAAGAATTTTAGAAAATTCTCCTTCTTTCAATTTATTTCCTTCCCAGAACTCATTTAAAGGAATAGTTTTATTTCCATCCTGTAATAAAAGGGAGAATATTAATAACCAATCATCTTCATTCTGTTCAGGATATTTTAATTCTAAACTCAAAGTAAATTCATGCTTTAATTGAATACTTTGAGCCGATTGAGTCCAATTCTTAAGTAAGGTGGGTAGTATTGTTTCATAAAATTCATCAACTTTAAAACCTGAATCTTTTTTGATAAGTGATTTAAGAAATTTATAATCCCACCTTACTATATAGTCTTGTTTCGCTTCATTTTTTAATTCTGTACTATAAAATTCTTCGAAAGTTTGAAATTTGCTTTTATTCAATGTAGAACGTATTAAAAAATCTCCAACACTATCAATGAATGTTGAAAAAATGTAAGATGGGTGCCAAAGACCATTTGTTTTAATCACCCCTTCTTCATGGAAAGAGTTTATAGGAAGACAAAAGGCTGTCCAAGAACTATGATTTAAAATAGAATTAAAACGATCTTTATCATACTGAGACTTTAAAATTAAACGCCATTCACTAGTATAACTCTTATCTGTACTTGGTTCTAACACAGGTACAAATTGACCTTTATTTAATAATTCGAATAATAATTTAGTTAGTAAAGCCCATGTTTTTATAGAATTACTATATTGTAATCTACTTCGATCAGGATTATCAATTATTTCCAATTGATAAAGTAATTTGGTTGCTGGTAAAATGGGAATGATTTTTCCTACGTGTGTAACAATTTCAAAAAACGGTGTCGAAGATTTACTATTTTCTTTTACATTGGTTGAGCTATGAGGAATTGCTAAGTTAATTTTACAGGATAGAAGCTTTTGAGTTGGAATACTTGGAAAAATAAGTTTGATTTTCTCAGTTAGCTCTTTTTCAGATTGATTCAAAGGAATCCATAAAAGGAAAAAGTTAGTATTTTGAGGAAGTTGTTTTCCTTCAGAAATCAATTCAAAACCACTTGAACGTTCATTCCAATAAGTTGTTGGAATATAAATCAATTCAAGTGTATTAACTAATTTCATATATTTATATCGCTCAAATACAATGAAAATTATTTTCTTTACTATTAATTATTAATTAATTGATTTTGGGAACTTATTTTCTATATATAATTCTATCTTTATAATTTCATCTAACAATTCTTCACGTTCTTTTCAATCAAGTACGTACAATTTTCTAATTCCAAATGGAACTACCTTTTCCTTTGATAGTTTAATTTCCTTTGCGGTAGGATGTTTGAATTGCTTCTTATTTTTAAAATGATTAAATCCAACTTTTTAAAGTTTTCAACTTTTCTTTTACAATTTTATTTATAACTTAGCTAATATCGCTTCCCTAAAAGAATAAAAATCTTTTAAATCATTTTGTAAAACATTATAGATAATTTCATTGTCACTTTCTAAATAAAAATGTCCTAATAAATTGCGAAATCTTGCCATTTTAATTAATCGAGTTGAAAGTTCCTCGTTTATAATATTATGTTTAGCTAAAATTTTTATCACCTCGCTAAATGTTTCAGGCTTTTCTGTATTATTGAGAGAGACAATATGATTTCCGATATCAATACATATGTTTATACAAATTTCTAAAGTTCTCTGAGCTGTAAAATAGTTCTTATAATTAGATAGAAACGCTCCTTTTTTGATACTTTTGAGCTCATTTAATATATCTAATAGCTCAATTAACTTATTAAACCTAGTAATTACTAAATCACGATTTATTTTAATTTTTTAACGCCTCCATGATGGATATCTTATCATACATGTCTAACATTGGCTTGATATCTAAATAATAATATAAAATTCTTATCTCAAACTCATGCTGGATTTTCTTTTCCTTTGAATAGATATTCCGCCCCCCTTTTATAACATTGTATAAAAATCGAGGCGTAGCATCGTTTAAAATGCATGTATCTATTTCAATCTTCTTATTGAAATCTTTTTCAATTTCTAAGCTTAATTCGACTTGATATAAATAGGGTTTTTTGAATGTTTTATCAAGGAAAATTCCAATATCAATATCACTGAATTCTGTTCTGTTCCCTGATACATAAGAACCATATAAATAACATAGTAATATCTCATTATGATTTTCAAATATGTTATTTATTGCTCTTTCCAACTCATCTATATCTATAATGTCGTGTTTTACTCTTTCCATCTTATTTTAAATAACTTTTTTTATTAAATGCAAAATTAACTAATTATTATATGCCTTAATAATCTAATAATTTTTTATTATAATACATTAAACTTATTGTTATTTTTTAGATATTTTTGAACTACTAAATCTAATAGTAAAAAAAAATATGATTTTGTGATATTTTTAGATGTTTTTAACTATTGACTTAGAACAATAATTTAGGAAATTTATTTTTCATTGCTAATTCCCTTTGAATGATCTCATCTAATAATTCTTCACGTTCTTTGCCAGAGAGCACTTCTAATTGTCTAATATTTAATGGATCAACTTTTTCTTGTAGTAATTTAAGTTCTTTTATTGTTGGAGGTTTAGTTTCTTTTAAATTCTGGGGAATAACTAATTCAAAACCAGTTGAATCTTTTACAGTTTTAAGTTCAATACCAGGATGGATTGAATTTAATCTCATCTTTTTTGTTTTTTCATCAAAATCTAAATAAGCAAGATTGGTAATGACGCATTGTGGGCCTGAACCACCACATATCGAAGGTTTTCCTTCAGGAAATCCAACACCAGAGATGAAATATATATCTTCTGTTGGTACAAAAGTTCTTTTATCGTGACGAGGAGTATAAAGAAAAGAACCACGAGAATAAAACATACTAAAATCAAGAATTCCTGCAGCACCAGGAAGTCTTATTTTAGGTTTTTCCCAATCACCTATACACACATTATTTGTATTTCCATATTGATCAATTTGAGCTGGTCTAAAGAATTCAATGGTTGTAAGCTTATCGGAAGGAAGAGATTCTAAAGTACATTCTACACTATCTTGAAATCGATACGTCCGAGCGGTATTCATCTCAAGATAAAGTAAACTTACTTGTCGAGGCTCTAATACAAATGTATTCCCCATAATATAATGATATATTGCATCAGGAGCATGAGTTACTTTTGCTAATGTGAATGCTGCCCAAACCATTGGAGTTGCCACGCCAACAATCATTACATCATCGTTTCTGACTTCTCTTGCCATTAAAACAGTCATCATTTCATCAAATGTATAATCTTTTGAATATTCACTCATTAGTTTATCCTCCTATAATAATATATTAAAAATGGTTTGTACTCCACCAGTTTCTTCGAAATATTGAATAGGTGATTTATCTAATATGAATTTTTTCTTATATTCTTCAAAATCGTTTTTTAAATAACATTGAATGTGCCGCGGATCGAATGTATAGATAGGATAACATGAGGTTGGATGCGCTCCAAAAGGAACTTTAACAACCGCACTGGTGGTTTGAAGGGGTAATTGGGCTTTTCCTGATAAGTAGCGTATATCTTCTGTTTCTACTAATTTTTCGCAAGTAATTATTGTTTTTTTCGCTGTTTTTCCCATATCAGCGTCCATCCATACAGCTCCAGCAATATTACCATTTCCAAATTCATCAGCATATGGTACATGAATTATGGCTACATCTAAATCTATCTTAGGTACTGCCATAACTTGAGTTCCAGAACCAAGAGGGTCTTCGATCTGTTTAATATCATTCCTTACTTTCGGCATATCGGTTCCAATAAGACCTTTTAGAGGCATAAAAGGTACTTTTAAATATGAGGCTCTTAATCCTAAAGCAATACTAGCCTCACTTTCTTCGGATATTTTGATGGAACCAGATTCTACCGCTTTTCGGAAATGTGGAGCCATCCCAAAAATCTCCATCCCTACAAAACATGAACGGACTTCCGAAACACATCCTCCAGCAATTAACATATCAACTTCAATACCACCGACAAATGTACATAAAGATAGATCCTTTATATTTTGTTTAATTATTTCTCTACAAGCACTTATTGGTTTTCTCCAGAAAGATAACCCTCCTATCCCTACTAGATCACCATCTTGTATATATGTAGATATAGCCTCTTCTAATGACATTAATTTACTAGTTCTCATGAAAACTCTCTTTATTTATTTAAATAGCTATAACTCAATACTTTAAAATTATAATTGTTTATTGAATTAAAATTAATATAATCCTAAATTATTAAAAAAAGTAATTGGGTAAGAATTCTAGCAATTGTCTATTTATTACATAAGACAGAAAGTAAAAGAGATTACTCATGAATTTTAATGGTTATATTTAAATAATTTTCAATTATAAAAAGAAATTATAAAGAAAATCATTAATTTTTCATTGCTTTATACTTTTAAGTACGATATACACTATTTTATAGCAATAGTTGCTTTTCCTGATTATCTACATTAATAGAAACAAATACTTAAATACGAAATTAATCCTAATAATCCTCATGAAATTATCAAGTAATGATTTCAAACATAATCAATTATTAGATAGAAAATTCTCATTACGAGAAGGGAATAAATCTCCTCATCTGAAATGGGAGAAAGTCCCTCTAAATGCTAAGAGTTTTGCTATTTCATGTAATGACCCAGATGCTCCTGCAGGCGATTGGATCCATTGGCTTGTTGTGAATATACCAAAAAATGTTACCGAAATCCCTCAAGGAGGCCCAATTCCAGGTGATCAGCTACAAAATGATTTTGGAAAAACTGGTTATGGTGGTCCAGCCCCCCCTAGTGGCACACACAGATATGTATTCAAGATCTATGCATTAGATGTTGATAAATTAAAAGGAGTCAATAAGAAGAATTTCTCCGAAGAAATGGAAGATCACAACATAATATCTGCTGAAATAGTTGGATTGTATAAAAGTAGAAAATAAAATACATTAAAAAATAATTAAAAATCTTTTTTTTAAACTTTTGAATCATTTAAAGAAAACACACCATCTAGATCATTTTTATTTCAATTAAAGCTCTCGGATTTACAAGCATAATACTGTAATTACTTTTACTGCTAAAAACTACTTGTTGATATTGGATTAGTTTTTTTTTGCTTTATCTAATTGTTTTTTTAATTTTATAAAAAATTCAGGTGCAGATAATTGAAAAGGTATTGGATACCTTGTACCTGCTTTATGAGTTTTTTCCATACCTTCTATTATTTCATTAATAATTCCAAATGGTATAGAAGCGATTAAATCAGTATCTAATGCCATTCCGAAGCGACGATCACCAAGGCAAGGGAAGGCAATTTGCAAATCTCCTGTTAAAATTGCTTTAGTTATTGTATCAGCACAGACTCCATCACAAAAAGTTGACATTGAAACTCTTCCACCCTTCTTCCATAAATATCCTTGAATGATTCTCATTATTTGAGCGGAATTCCCCCAGATTAAAATTAAATCAGGTTTAAAATCTATACGTTCCAATGCTCCGGACACAATAGCGGAATATTTACCATAGGGAATTTTAGGCATAGAAGCAGTCGTCTTTTTAGCTGCTTCTTTAGTTTCATTATATCTTCCAATAAAGAATGCTCCTTCTTCAAAAAGTTTATGAGATGCTTCAAAGCCTATAGAAATTCCTGCTAATGGGCATAAATTATCTTCTTTTGTACATCCCATCGTCCAACCATAATATCTAGCATAACTAAATATCTGACAGAGTGCAATTTTATGTTCCAGTTTTTTTAAAAACTTGATAGTTTTTAAATCTTCAGAGTTTTGAAGTAATTTTATACCAATTGGAAATGTAGCTAATCTCAAATATTTATTCAGTTGATTATTTAAAATCTCATATTTGCCCATGAAATAACACCGATCTAGCATTAAAAACTAATTAAATAATAGAGTATTTCAAAATATAATAAATTAATAGATTAAAAAACAATGACTATGAATAGAAAAAGATTAAAGCAAGGCTTAGTTCAAGTATACTTTGGACGAGGAAAAGGCAAGACCACTGCTGCAATAGGGCAAGGTGTACGTGCAACGGGACATGGTTTAAAAGTATATATGATTCAATTCATGAAGGGTAATTATAAATATGGTGAAATAGAAGCTATTAAAAGTATTTCTAATTTTGAATTAAAACAATTTGGTAGTCCAGATCTAATCGCTGAACCAGGAGAATTTGATTTAGAAGAAGGTAAAAAGGCATTAACCTTCGCTAAAGAAATTATCATGAGTGATGAATATGATATAGTTATACTTGATGAAGTAGGAGTTGCAATATCGATGAATGTTATATCTATTGAACCTATATTAGACATAATAAAAAATAAACCAGAAAAAGTTGAATTAATCTTAACAGGAGGTCCAAAAATGCATCCGAAGCTAAAAGAGTTAGCAGATTTAGTCACAGAAATGCGAATGATAAAACATTATTATTCCTCTCAAGGAATTACTGCTCGATATGGAATTGAATATTAAAGTAAATCCTAATTTTGTAAAAAAAAATAAAAAAAAGGAAAAGCAAACATAATTATTTCGATTTCTCCAAAATCGTAAGTTTTCTTTTTCTGATCGGATAAAATCATAATATTCTTGTCTAATTACATATTTTTAAAGTATTATATCTAAATTATAATTACAAATTTTGAATAACCGATGAGACTTGATAGTTTGGATACAAGGATGCGTAGGAATTTGATAGTTTTAGTAATTACTAGACTAATTCATGGATTTGGTACAAGTATATTTACCATTATTTATCAACCATTTCTATTAGAACTTACAAATTCAATAGTATTGACAGGATTATTTATTTCAATAGGATCAATAATACAATTTATACCAATGCCCTTAATAGGGAAAATTTCTGATAGGTTTAACCGTCAATACATTCTTATTTCAAGTATTCCAATATATATTATAGGTCTTTTATTTTTTATATTTGCAAACCAGAGTAGTTTATATTTTGTTGTTTTTGGGATAATATTTTACTTTTTGGGATTTATTTTGAATAATATAAATGCTCAATTTTTAGTTGCTGAAAATACTAATGAATCCAAAGGAATAATTTTTGGTTTTATGTTTTTTTCTTATTTTGGTGGAACTATTGCAGGATCTTTATTGATAATTTTTGGACAAGGATTAAATTCTAAATTTTATCTGATGTTTTTTATTATATTATTACTTGTTGAAGAAGTATTTTTCATATTTTTTCTTACTCCTCAGACTCTGTATAAACAAAATCAAAAAATTCAGAAGAATAATTATAAAAAAGAAAATATGTGGGTTAAGATTTTCAAAACTAAAACACTAAGAATGATCTTAATTTTTTTCACATTAGACCTATTTGTATATAGTATATCTCTTTCAATTTATACTGGAGGATTAAACGATTACTATAATCTCACTAAAGAAAATATAGCCTTCATTACATTGTGGTTTAATATAGCGAATGCCATATTCCAAATTCCCGCGGGTCATATAACTGATAAAATTGGCAATAAAAAAACATTAATCTTGAGTCAATTCTTTGGGTTTGGATTTTTTTTCATGAACATATTATCTGTTATTCTTTGGATGAATTATATTAGACATACATTAATTATAACATTAAGTATTGGATATGTTCTATTTGCTTTATCTGTCTGCACATTTATACCTGCTGAGCAAGTAATTCTAACCAATTTAGGTGAAGATCAGAAAGCTGAATCTTATGGAATAGTATCATTCTTTAGAGGTATTGGATTGATTCCTACTGGAATTATAGGGGGCTTAATCGTAGAAAATGTTCATTATATCGCACCATTTATCTTTAGCACCATAGGAATTCTATTGAGTTGTTATTTCTTATAAAATATTTTCATGATTAACAATAGATCGTTAAAGAAAACTAAAAGCATTATATTTAATTAAAAATTCAATCTTAAGGTTATCGTAGGAAAAACTAAAAAAGAATATTTAAAATTTCCATTATTATTAATATAGAAATGAAAAAAGATTTATTTACGAGATTAGGGATAATACCACCTAGGAAAAAAATAACATTTTATATATTTATAATAATACCTCTGTGTTATCCATTTCTTATACTATATATGAAATATAATGGAATTATGCCTCAACTTTTTATGCCTAATGATTTTCAAGCTTATTATCATGCATCTCAACTAATTTTTAAAGATATCACATCCTTATATTATGATCCAGGATTTGTAATGCCGTATCGTTATTTTCCTCTTTCACCTCTATTTCACATTATATATGGGCTGTTTCCATATGAAACTTCTTATATAATTGGATTATTTCTAATTTATCTCCAATCTGTAATAGCTTATTTATTAGTTCTCAAAATCACAAAAGAGTATTTCAATCATAATGATAAAGAATATGTATGGTTATTTTATTGCATTGGGTTTATAATACTAGTACCTTACAACATTATATTATACCTTCAAATTCAAACGTCAATTACTGTTATGCTAACCGTTCTATTAGGATATTTTTATTTTAAAAAGAAAGAAAACGAATTTCGTAACAATCTAATTGGTGGAATTTTTATAGCTATAGCAATAATGCTTAAACCAACAGTTTTAATTGTGTTACCTTTTCTAATTGATGTAAAAATTAATAAGTCTCAAATACAGATTAAAACATCTTCATTTCTTAGAATTATACCAAGTTTTGTTATGTTATGTCTAAATATAATATTTTTTGTAATATACCCATCCTTACTTTTTGGATTTATTCAAAATAATTTCCATCACATATACATATTTAATGTTTTATCAGATAGTTTGACCACATTTCTCTCAAGAATTTTCAATATTCCTGCTGCAATTTTATTTTTAATAATATGTGGACTTTTATTTTCAATTCTTTATTATCATTTTTTGACCAAAAGAAATGATTTAATTTATTATTTAGCACTTTCAATTTTAATATCTTTGATTAGTTATATTGATATATGGAATCACTCTATTCTTTACCTACTTCCTTTAATTCTATTTATAGTTATGAAAACAAGATCTCCTGAGGATAAATTGAAGTTAAAGTTAATATATTATCTTACTTTTGGAATAAGTTGGCTAAATGTCTTTAATTTCTATTATAGTGTGACATTTTTTCCATGGTACTATTCATTATTTACAATATATTATCCCATTCTCTTTCTTTACTTATATGTTAATTGTCACCCTAGTTCTTTTTATGTGGAAGAACAAGAATTCATATTTTCGTAAATAGAATTAAGTAAATTAAATGATAGTTTAAAAATTTAATTTAATTATAAACTAATGATAATTAAATTGAATTTTTAAAAAAGAGACAACAAATGGCTCATGGAATTAAAGTGGAGAGATTTAAAATCCAAAAAAAAACTGATTTTTGTCTTAATAATTTCAATTTGTATTCAGATTACTATTTTTCTAATAATCCAACTTTCGAATTGGATATCTCAAAAACCGATTGATGAACCTTGGTTTACTTTTTTGACACAAACGATAGAACCATATTCAGATTATAAAATATGGTATCAAACGTTTGTTAAACAAACTTTATACGAAGATTGGCTACCATACATGGATATTTTAAGAATTAACGTTCCAGAGGCAGAATGGTATCATTATTGGTTCATTGAAAATAAGGAATTATTCCTAAATTTCATATATCCTCCTTTTTTCTTTTACATTTTAATTCTTCCATCATTTATTAGTATTGAATTAGTTTTTCTTCCATTACTTTTAACTAACGTTTTATTACCAATAGTAGTATATAAATTTTTAAGTAATAATTTTACTCAAAAAGTAGCAGAATGGGGTTTTATTGCCACTGCAGTGAATCCATTATATATTTTCTATAGTGGGGGTTTGGCTTTAAATACCTCTTTAATGACATTTTTTTTTGTTTTAAGCCTTTACTTTATCTCAACTAATCGATTTAGTTTATCAATTATATTTTTGGCAATAACTATTCTCATTAAACAAATAATTATCTTTTTTGTTCCACCAATTATGATTTATATTATTTTAAAGTCTTTTACTGATAAGGAAAAAGCGTCTTTTTACCTTTACGTAAAAAAGTTTATTATTTATTTTGGAATCTTAATTACTATTTTATTTCTGGGGTCTTTACCTTGGATTTTAATTACACCTAGTAATTATTTAATTTCAATATTAACTCCTGAAATACAAGTACCAACTTTTCTTCCACCTTTTCACTTTCCTTACCCACATTATAATTATCCCATATTTTGGTATGATTTTTTGTACAGTTTAAAAGCTCCTTATCTAGTATTTTGGTTTTTTGGATTTCTAAATTTTACCTATATAGGAATAATTAGCCTAGAAATTGTTGTGATATCTATGCTCATATATTGGCATAATAAAAATATCCTGAATTGGGTAAAATTTCTTGATATAATTATATATACTGCATTTTTAAGCTACCTTTTTTTTCCGAGAGGACTTTATAAATATTATTTTTCATTCTACGTACCTCTTGTTGTTCTATGGATATGTTTTCATTTTGGGTATAGATTATCAAATAATAAATCAAAAAGGACAAATTGGATTTTAATAATTGTATTAATTTCAATAATATTTATGCTTTTACCTCGTACCTATTATCTGATTTTAATTTGGGGTTTGTTTTTTTATATCTTAAATCAAAATCATATCTTTACAGATAAAATGATGAGTGATATTTCTATTTAGATACTTGGAGTAAATCCTAAAAATAATCTAATAAAACAAAAAATTAAATAAAAGTAAAGAAAATTTATTAAATAATTTCTGGTTCATTTTTACCCATAAGAATCATTCTTTTTCTTAAAAAGTAAAAAGCTACTACACCTGCTGCAGCTACAGAAATTATACTTATCACTATAGCGAAAATAATAATTGGATCCATGCCAGCATCTGTAATTTCGACAAGATTGATTGTTATAAATTTCACAGATTCAATATTGTTTACTTTATCTATAGAATAATAATATATTATATGAGATCCTATGACATAATTTGATAAATTAAATGGATAAATATAGTCATTCCAGGTATTGTTGTCAATCTTATACTTGATACTTGCGACACCAGAACCGAATATATCACTTGCAGTTAAAGTAAAGGTTGTAGACTCCAAAACTTTACCGATTCCACTATAAGGCACAAAAATAATTGTTGTTATAGGGGGAATAATGTCTTTTTGAACGGTTAAAATGTCAGAAAATTCTCTACTCATTGAATCATTGATATAAAAGGTGATTAATACAGTATCATTTCCAAATTTATCCCATTCTGTCTGATCTATCTCTCCGGTCAACCCAACAAAGGTTATATTTTTTTGTCCGACACCCAATGAATACCAAGAAGTATTTAAATCGTCTTCAAGATTGATTAAAATTTCAAAATTAAATGTGGTATCTCCGAAAAATTGATATTGATTTGGTGAAACAATAATAATTCCATAACCGATTTTAAAGCTAACTTGTACCTCTCGTACGTTAATATGTTGATCTGATCCAAGCATAGGATACCCTGTATCATTAGCCCATACATATAAAATATATTCTCCATCTTCAAGCTCCCAACTATCGGGTCCATTTTCATATATTTGTGCCCCCACTTCTCCCCCCTGGCTAGTTAAATCCACCCAATCGCTAGAATCTACATTCCAAAACTGATACCATATTGTATCTGTATCTAAGTCTGGACTAGTAATATTTACTTCTAAAATGTTAGCTGTAAATGATTTATTTATAGGGGAGAGTACATTAATTGTAGGTGGCGTTATATCAATTCTATCTGCATCATAAGTGAGTCCTGGAGCATTATATTCCCATATTATATCATTAGTGGAATTAACTTCGATTATTCGATTATTACCCGAATCTGCAATAAGTATGTTTCCATTAGGCAATAAATCGGCATCACGTGGCCAAACTAAACTTATTTGAGAAGAGTTCAGTTCCCATACTATATTACCAAGTTCATCAACTTGTATTATTCTGTCATTCTTAGAATCTGCAATCATAGTGTTTCCGTTAGCAAGCCTATCTGCATTGTGAGGACCCCATAGTTCTGTGTGATTCTCAGCTTCTGGAGATACATCATATTCTAATAATCCATATTGCCAAACGATATCACCTACAGTATTGATTTCAATTACACTATCATAATTTCGAAGGGTAATTAATGTGTTCCCGTTTGGTAATCGATCAACGTCATTTAAATGCGTCCAGTCTTCTTCAGGTATCGGATCAGGAGCAACAAGATAGTCAATGGCACGCCATTCCCAAACTATTTCCTTTTCAAAATTAACTTCAATGATCCTATCTTGACTCATATCTGCAATTAAATAATTTCCATTTGATAATTTATCCACATCATGGGGATTTAACCCTACAATAGAATAATTCCACACTTCTACATAATCTGGAGTCATTTCAATTATGTTATTTCCATATTCTGGACCAACTTTTAATAAATCACCAATACTAAAAAGATAATTCCCATTTGGTA
>Ga0307426_1000003_pt1 | contig 166552 bp, 147 predicted proteins | sample SalMarWE160340MG_FD_202165 | JGI IMG/M metagenome (GOLD analysis project Ga0307426, IMG submission 202165) | Salt marsh sediment microbial communities from the Plum Island Ecosystem LTER, Massachusetts, United States - WE1603-40 | ecosystem: Environmental > Aquatic > Marine > Intertidal zone >... | reverse complement strand
CAGCAAGCCCGCGGGCAAGGACGATCCGGAGACCTGGGTCGCCGAGGATCCTCCGGTCACGCGCTGGATGCGGCGGCACTACGAGGCCATGCTGCGCAAGATCGTGGCGCGGCCGCGCACCACCATGGCGGCGGCGGCCACCTTCACGCTCGTCGGCTGCGCCGCTCTGCCGTTCTTCGGGGCCGAGTTCCTGCCCGAGCTCAAGGAAGGCCACTTCACGCTGCACATGGCGGCGGTGCCGGGAACCTCGATCGAGGAATCGCAGCGCATGGGCGCGCTCGTCACCAAGGCGCTACTGGAGCTGCCCGTGGTTCGCGTCATCTCGCAGCGCATCGGCCGCGCCGAGAAGGCGGACGACACCTGGGGCACCAACTACTCCGAGTTCGAGGTGGGCCTCAAACGCAACCTGTCGGGTGCGGAGTCCGACGAGGCGCAGGCGGCGATGCGCAAGGTTCTCTCCGGCTTCCCCGGCGTCAACTTCGCGCTGAAGCCGTTCCTGACCGAGCGCGTGGAGGAATCGCTGTCGGGCTATACCGCCTCGGTCATCATCAATATCCACGGCAACGATCTCGACGTGCTCGACGACACGGCGCGCCTGGTGGCGCGCGGGCTGGGCGAGGTGCCGGGGGCGACCGAGGTTCAGCTGCAGTCCCCGCCGGGCATGCCGCAGCTCACCATCCGCCCGCGCAAGGACGATCTGGAGCGCTGGGGCATGGACGCCGTCGACGTGCTCAACGTTCTGCGCGGCGCCTACCAGGGCGACATCGTCGGTCAAAGCTACGAGGGCAATCGCGTGTTCAACGTGATCACCATCCTCGACCGGGAGAGCCGCAATAGCGTGGCCAAGGTGGCCAACCTGCCGCTGCGCACGCCGTCCGGCAACTTCGTGCTGCTGCATCAGATCGCCGAGGTCTATCAGACGGCCGGGCGCGACCAGGTGCTCCACCTCGGCGGCCAGCGCGTGCAAACGGTGACCGCCAACGTCATCGGGCGCGACGTGAGCTCGTTCGTGGCGGATGCCCGCGAGGCGCTGGCTGCCAACGTGCCGCTGCCGCCGGGTGTGCATCTGGAGTTTGCGGGCTCGGCCCGGGCGCAGACGGAGGCCAGGCGCAATCTGCTGATAAACTCCCTCGTTGCAGGCCTCGGCATCCTGCTGCTGTTGCTGGTCGTCACGGGCAACTGGCGCAACGTGCTGCTCGTTCTGGCCAACATGCCGTTCGCGCTGGTGGGCGGCGTGCTGGCGATCTTCGCCACCGGGGGCGTGCTCAATCTCGGCGCCATGGTCGGCTTCGTGACGCTATTTGGCATCACGCTCAGGAACTCGATCATGATGGTCTCCCACTTCGAGCACCTCGTCGATCGCGAGGGCGTGCCGTGGGGCGAGGAGGCGGCCATCAAGGGTGCCGGCGACCGCCTGGCGCCGGTCCTGATGACGTCGATCGTGACGACGCTGGGGCTGTTGCCGCTGGCGATCGGCATGAACGAGCCGGGCCGCGAGATCGAGGGGCCGATGGCGCTCGTCATCGTCGGCGGCCTCATCACCTCGATGGCGCTCAATCTGCTGGTGCTGCCCACGCTGGCGCTGCGGTTCGGCCGCTTTCAGCCGCCGAGCGACGACCTCACCACGGTCCCCACCGATCTGGCGAGCCGCCGCCGCGTGGCGTAATGCGGGTCAGATCCGACTTGCGGCTCTCTGCGTCGGAGTGCGTGCCTATGATCGGCAGAAGCGAATGTTGAGGCTGGCGTGGGCCCCGCTTTGCAGCGGGGTGACGTTTGAGACTGGGCAAGCCGATCGCCTCCCCACACCGTCATCCCGGCGAAGGCCGGGACCCACGCAAGTCGCCACAATGACGACGGCGAAGGAGGCAAATTTCGGCGTGCGCGGCAATGGTGTCAGACCCGGAGGGTCAGACACCTCGACCGGCCGCAAGGCTGAGAGCCGGATACGCGTCAGAGCTGGCCCAGGTAGGCGCGGCCCTCGATCACGTCGTACTCGCACACGGGCAGAGCCGCGCCGGACGTTGCCGTCAGCACCACGTGCGGGTGCTTGAAGCGGGCCGGCCACAGGGCGTTGTCGTACTCCCAGATGTTCACGTCGGCATCGCGGCGCCCGATGACGAGCTTGACCGAGGCCGGGCGCGTCCACAGGGGTGAGGGCGTGTTGGCGCGCAGCGGCTGCTGGCTCTGGCAGGCGGCAATGGCGCGTTCGCGGTAGGCGCGGATCAGCGCGTCCTGCGCGCCCTCGCGGTAGAGGTGCTGCTGGGTCCAGACTTTGACGCCCGCCAGCACGGCGAGCAGGATGACGAGCGCTCTCATCATGGCGGCTTGCTCCCCCGGATCGGGATCGACCCTGTGCGCCGCGGCGGTTGGTGGCGTGCGCAGGGTCCTGGCTGCCGCCGGAGTATGGCGCTGTATGGTGAATAAAGCCTTGCCGGGCGTGCCGTAGCGGCTTGTCAGCGGCGCCTGCTTGCGGCAAAAGCGGCAGGCATCGACCGAGGGGCCGTCAATCAAGTCCGGGGAGCAACGCCAAGCATGAAGAAACGTATCCTGATCACCTGGCCTCTGCCCGAGGCCGTCATGACCCGCGCCCGGGACTCCTATGACGTTGTCGCCCACGGGGACGACCCCAAGATCACCGTCGAGGAGATGCTCGAGACGGCAAAGTCGGTCGACGCCATTCTTCTCACGCTCAATGAGAAATGCCCCAAGGCGGTGATCGACAAGATCCCCGAGAACATCAAGTGCATCTCCACGTTCTCGATCGGCTTCGATCACATCGACCTGGAGGCGTGCAAGGCGCGCGGCATCAAGGTCGGCAACGCGCCGCACGGCGTGACGGTGGCGACCGCCGAGATCGCCATGCTGCTGCTCTTAGGGAGCGCGCGGCGTGCCTCGGAAGGCGAGCGCATGATCCGCACGCGCTCCTGGCCCGGCTGGCAGCCGCTGCAGCTGGTTGGCCAGCGCCTCGACGGCAAGGTTCTCGGCATCTACGGCTTCGGCAAGATCGGGCAGGCGCTGGCCAAGCGCGCGCGCGGCTTCGACATGGACATCCACTACTACGACATCTTCCGCCAGCCGCCGGAGAAGGAGAAAGAGCTGGGCGCCACCTACCACGACTCACTCGACAGCCTGCTCAAGGTCTCGCAGTTCTTCTCCATCAACGCGCCGCTGACGCCGGAGACGCGCCACTTCTTCAACAAGGACGTGATCGAGAAGATGCCCCAAGGCGCCATTGTGGTGAACTCGGCGCGCGGCGACCTAGTCAAGGACGAGGACCTGATCGCGGCCTTGAAATCGGGCCGCCTCGCCTATGCCGGCCTCGACGTGTTTGCCGGCGAGCCCAAGATCAACGAGGGCTACTACGACCTGCCCAATACGTTCCTGTTTCCGCATCTGGGGTCGGCTGCCATCGAGGCGCGCAACCAGATGGGCTTTGAGGCGCTCGACAACATCGACGCCTTCTTCGCCGGCAAGGACATGCCCTTCAAGCTCAACTGACGCGCGGGCACGTTGTCGTCAAGTTCGATTGATGGAGACGCCGCCGTCGACCGATACGGCCGTGCCCGTGGTGAAACAGGACGCATCCGACGCGAGGTGCAGGAGCGAAAGCGCAATCTCCTCGGGCGTGGCGATGCGCTTGGGGGCGTGGAGCCCCTCGACGAATGCGCGCGCTTCCGGGGTATTCGCCACCGCGCGGCCCATCGCCGTATCGGTTCCGCCGGGAAGGATCGCATTGGCGCGTATGCCCTTGGGTCCGAACTCCACCGCGATCGTTGGGGCGAGGGCAATCAGGGCAGTCTTGCTTGCCGCGTAGGCGGCCATGCCGGGAAAGCCCACGGTGGTGCCAACGAAGGAGGATGTGAAGACCATGGAGCCGCCGCCGCGTGCGACCATGGCCGGCAACTGATACTTGGCGCCGAGAAATGCGCTCGTGAGGTTCGTGTTGAGCGTTTCGCGCCAATCCTCCAGCGTCAGATCGGGGACGGACGCCATTGCTCCGAGCGTGCCCGCGTTGTTTACGGCGATGTCGAGCCCACCAAATCGATCCAGGGCCGTATCGACCAGAGATCTGACCAGCACCTCGTCGCGCACGTCGCCCGCCACGGCTACGGCTCGGCCGCCCGCCTCCTCGATTTCGGCCACGAGCGCATCGAGCTCGCCTTGTCGCCTGGCGGTCACGACGACTTTGGCGCCTTCGCGCGCGAACAGTCTCGCCGTTGCATGTCCGATGCCCGAGCTCGCGCCCGTGACGATGGCAATCTTATTGGCCAGCTGCGCCATGCGTCGTCTCCTCACGATCCTCACCGGCGAAGATGATGCATTTCGCGTCGGCCAATGCGCCTCGCTTCTTGCGGTGGAATTGGCGCGCGTGCCGCGGTCCGCAATGAGAGGCGCTGCGTCAAGCGCGCTCAGGCAAGGGGACGCCGTCGGCCGGACCCGTCGCGTTGCCGCCCATGCGCAGGCGATGCCCGTCGGGATCCTCGACGTTCATCTCGCGCATGCCCCAGGGAAAGTTCGTCGGTGGCTGGCGGATGGTGATGCCGCGCTCCCGGTAGACCTCGTAAAGGGCGTCGATGTCCTGCACGTTGATGGCGATCCAGGTGCCGGGTTTCCCTTGCGCGCCCTGGCAGAGAAATATCCGCACCTTGTCGCGGAAGACGCAGGCGAAGGTCGGCGGGTCGCCCCAGTCCCAGTGGAGATGGAAGCCGAGCTTATCGACGTAATAGGCGATGGAGGCCGGCACGTTTCTCACGTTGAGGATGGGAACGGCCGAGTCGAAATAGTTCTGCGCCCGGTCGTGCGGCTTGGCGCCGGCCGCCAGCAGCAGCTTGGGAATCGCAGGGTCGGTCTTGGCGCAAGCGTAGTCGAGCGCCGTGTTGCCGAGGCCGTCCCTGTTTGCAACGTCGGCGCCGAGCTTCAAGAGCTCGTCGACGACTGCCGGCCGGTTCTTGAGCACGGCGAAATGCAAAGGCGTGCGGTTGTCTTCGAATCTGCTCATCTGCCGCGCAATGAGCGCGGGCTTGGCGGCAACGAGCGTGCGCACCGCTTCGGGCCTGCCGAGCGCGATGGCGGCGAATAGGCTGGGGTTGGCGCCGCGTGCGAGCAGGAGATCGGCCACCGCCTCGTGCACATCGTCGAAACAGGTCGCCCAGCCGATCACGCCGAGCCCGTGCTCGTCGCCCGCGCCGTCGATGTCGGCCCCGGCGTCGAACAGGCGCTTTACGATCTCGACATGGCCACCGGCCGCGGCCCAATGCAGCGCGCTCGCGTGGTCGAATGGATCGAGCGTGGCGACGTCGAACCCGCGGTCAAGCAGCAGCTCGACGCACGAAAGATGGCCATTGGCGGCGGCGTGGTGCAGCAGCGGCAGCTTCCACCGGCCGCCGGTGACGCGGATCTTGGCGGGATGCTCGGTGAGCAGGCGCCCGAGCTTTTCGGTGTCGCCGTCGCTTGCCGCCGCGATGATCTGGCTGTCGAGGCTCACGGTGTCGACGTGGGCCTTGAGCGCACGCCAGCTCGCAAAGCCGTAGTCCCTGGCTATGTCGAGTTGGGCCTGATGCAGCTTGGCCGATGGGTCTTGCCGGCGCAACTCGGCGAGCCGTTCCTTGGCGGCCTTCCTGAGCCAGTCGAGGTCGGGACGTGCGGGAAGCGTCTTGGGTTGAGGAGACTGGGGCATCGGACACCTTCTTTCTCGAGCGCCCGGCGTCCGCAGCTCACGGGCTGGAAAGAAGATGCGATAGAGAGCATCGTCGTGACGAGGTGGGTTCAACCCTTTACGCGGACCGTCGGTCACCTGCTCGACCGGGCGCGATTATCGCGTGGCTGGCCCGCGAGTCAAACACGGTCAAGAGTGACGGCGTCGCGTACGCGCATGTGCCAATCCCAAGCCGATCGCTGTTGCGGCCTTGACACACGAGCAAGCTGCGCGCTTGCTGGGCCGGCATGCCGTTAGGCAATCGCTCTCCTCCAATCCAGCCAATAGGAGGTCAAGATGGTACCCGAAAGCTACCCGCAAGAAGGCGAGGTTCGCTCGGGCAAGTCCGCCGTGTGGATGCGCGGGCTGTTCATGCTGCTGCTCATGATCGCATTTTGGGTTGCGCAGTGGCTGTTGTGGCTCGTCGCCATCGTGCAGTTTCTGTGGCTGTTCTTTGCCGCCGAGCCCAATGGTTTCCTGGTTCGCTTCGGCAAGTCGCTCTCCCTCTGGCTGGCCGAGACGGTGCGGTTCGTATCGTGTGCGACCGATGACAAGCCGTTTCCCTGGGCGGCGTGGCCGCCGGCGGAGTGAACCGGCGCTGTACACAAGTACGTGCGCGGAACTTATCGGCGACGCAATCGTTACATAAGTGACGGCGCCAGAGCGGCGCTCTGCCTAGTCCTGCGCTCCATTGCGAGCGCGATAGAGGCGCTGCGCACATATTTGAGGAGATTGACCAATGAACGAGATGATCCTGTTCCGCGCTGCCATGACCCGCCCCGGCCAGATGGCCAAGCCCCAGCCCGCGGATCAGAAGCGCTAAGACCGCAGGCGCCCGTAGGCGCCTTATTACAAACGCAAGATGAAAGGGCGGACCGGCGAGGCCGGTCCGCCCTTTGCGCGTTGGGCCCAGGGGGGCCTTTACCGGATCTCTAAACGCCGCAGCTGCGCCCCCTTTGGGCGCGTGCTAGATTGCGCCGCGGTATCCTCTGCGAGAAAAAAAGATGCGGCCGGGCCGGATGCGTTCGCTGACGTGCGGGGCGGGACTGCTTGCGCTTGCGCTGCTGGCGTCATTATCGACTGCGTCTCTTGCAGGTGCGCGTCAGCCGGATCGCGATGCGGCGCAGGGCCCGGCGGCTCTCGAGCTGTTGCAACGGCCCGGCGGCCTCGAGCTGCGCGGGGCAGCGCAGCCGGCGCCGTTCATCAGGGCCACGTCGCGCTCGCAGGCCGGCATCAGAGGCCGGCCGCTCCCCCGGCAAAAAGCGGGCGGCCATGACGCGCATGTGTGGACATGGCCGCTTCCGCCCATGGCCGGCGCAGTCTTGCGCCGCATGGAGCAGGCGCACGCCTGCCGCTTCATCGCTCTACGCGCGCTCGGCCCGCGCGCGCCTCCCGGCTCCCCAACGCTGACGTCCTAACGGCCCGCAGGACGGGCCACCGCAACGTTGTCGGACGGCAGCGCGCGTGCGCGCGCCTGTCGCCCAGTGCAAGGGCTTACCCATATGGACCTGGAAATCGAACCATCCGGCGCCGCGGCGCCGGCGGGCTCGCAGCGCGAGATCGAGCTGCAGACAAAGCTTGAAAAGCGAACGCTGCTGCTAGCCTTGTTTGTCGTGCTTTCACTGACGGAGCTGCTGGTCATGATCGAGCTGGTGCGTCAGGCAAGCTGAGGCGACAGCTCATGCAGCAGCGACGGCCGGCGGCAATGTCCCGCCGCCGGCCGTTAAAGCTTTCGCTCAGTGGTGCTCGTGCATCTCAGAGGCGCCCGCGGCGGCAGGCTTTCCAACGGTGACCTCCACCGGCACCTCGCCCTGGTTCTCGAACACCAGCGTCATGGGGAAGGTGTCGCCGGCTTTGAGCGGCTCCTTGAGCCCCATCAGCATCACGTGCAGGCCGAGCGGTTTCAACTCGGCCGTCCCGTGTGCCGGCACCGCGATGCCCCCGTCGACATGCACCATCTTCATCACGTCGCCTACCAACCGGCTCTCGTGCAGCATGACGTGGCCGGCAACGCCCGACTTCACGGCCATCAGCCTGTCGGGCGCATCGCCGCCGTTGGAGATCTTCATGTAGGCCGCCGTGCTCTTGGCGCTGCCGATGGTCGGCCGCGCCCAAAGCTGGTCAACCGTGATCGGCCCGGCCCGGAACTCTGCAGCGACGCTCACGCCGGCAAGCAAGGCGGCGACCGCGGCGACGCAAAGCGAAGCCGAGAGGTATCGGAGGACATTTTTCATTGTTCGAGCTTCTCTCCTAGAAGGCTTTTTGCCAGCCGACGGTGAGCGTCCAGTCGGTTTCCAGCTGCGGTCCGTTGAGATCTTGGTAGATGGGCGCGCCCACCTCCAATGCAAGGCGATGGCCGCGAAGGGCGCCCGTCTGTCCGGCGAGGTTAACGCCAAAGTAGGCATCGACTCGCTCGCCGCCGTAGAACAGCGGGTTGGCGGTCTGCACCGGGAGGGCGATCGCGGGGTCGATGCCGTCGATTGCGGCCTGCGTCGTGGCGTCGAGGCGCGCCGATGTCGAGATCCACGGTGCCCATTGGTAGGCGATCCAGCCGGTGACGGCGTGCTTGTCGCCCCAGGCGTAGCCCTCGTCGTTCTCGTCCTCGAGCCGGACCTCGGCGCGATACTGCACGCCCCAGGAGAGATCGCCTGTGCGCCCCGTATAGGTGAGCCCCGGCAACAGGTCGAAGGTGCCGGTGCCGAGCTGCATGGCATAGGGCACGCGCGTCTCCGCGGTGGTGTTGTTGGGCCGCAGCACGGTGCCGCGTTCGGTGATGCTGCCGGTGGGCAGGCTCAGCCCCAGATTGAGATGGACGTGGTTGTGGTGGCGATCGTCATAGAGCCGCAAGAGTCCCGAGATCTTGGTGTCGCTGAAACCCTGCGTCTCCGTTGTGAAGCCGCCGATCACGTCCGTTCCCGCCATATTGTAGGTCAGGTGGTCCATCTCCTTTTCCAGGTAGTTGGCCATGACCATGAGGGTCAGGTCGTCGGTCGGGGCGTACATGGCGCCGAGCATGTGCATGTCCATGGTCATCCGTGTCGGGACTACGCGCAGGAACGGCGGCTGCATGGGTGCGCCGAAGAAGCGGTTGGGCACCTGCAGGATTTGTGCGTCGGACACCTCGTCGGTGCCGATGCGGTTGCCGTCCATGTCCATGCGCATGTAGCGGTAGGAGAGCATCCACTCGCCCTTGTGGTGCATGTGGTCTCCCATGACGCCGATTGGCGCATGGCCGTCGGCGCGGACGGGTCCGCCCGAGCCCCCCGAGACGGAGAGAGGCACATCGTCGGCGGCGGCAGGGCCGAGCGGGACGAGAAGCAGGGCGGCGGCGGCGATGGCGGGGCGGATGGCGCGCCAGCTAGGCTGCGCGCACGTTGTGCGGGATACGGTCGTCATCTGCGAACTCCAAACTAAAGCGAAGAGACGGTGCCGCGCGGCTTTGAGGTGCAATCCTCAAGACGCCGGGCGGCCGGTCAAAATTCCATGCTTCAGGCTTGGATCGGTGGGTCGCGTCCGCGTGCGACGAGCGGCCTGTGCCCGACGACGAGCGGCGAGCGCCGCCGGTGCGCGGTAACGATCACCACGCGCGGCGTTGGGAGGCTGAGCTCGGTCGGTGCCGGCGCCATCGGCGTTGCCGACAGCGTCATGCACACCGGGCAGCTGTTTCCGGCGTTGAGCGGCGGCGACGAGTCGGGCTCGACCGGCTGCCCGTTCTCGTCGAGCTGCACCACGCGGTAGCCCGAGGCGGTGCACAGGATGATCTGTGAGAATGGGGAGGCCGCTTCCGGATTGGGGGCCGCTATCGCCGGCGGCACGTGCACGGCGGCGATGAGGAGCCTGAAAGCCAGGCCCATCAACGCCAGCACGGTCCCGTAGCGACGCCAGACTTTACGCTTCAACGCGGTTCCCCCCGAACCCCACGAGTGGGAATGCTAGGCGCCAGACGGGCGAGGGCCTAGTGCCCTGATGTCACAGATCGAGGGCTAATGCGGCAGGCGGCTGATGCGGATTTGGCGGCCTTAGAGGGGGCTTGCGAGCCGGCGGGGTGCCACGGACGGTCCTGCTGCCGATTGGGCCGTACTTCCCTTACCCGTCCGGGGCGCAGGGCTCAATGGCAGCCGCCGACGGGCTTGACGCGCTTTCGCTTTCCTCCTTATAGCTGCTGGCTCTGCCGACAAAAGAAAGCCTTCAAGGGCCGTCTCGATGCTCGGTTTCGGGCGGCATGGGCGCCTTGGGGAAGAAGCTTGCGGCACGCGTAAGAGGAACGCTTGAGGGAACGACGATGCTCACCAATCAGAGCGGCCAGGTTGGCCGCCACTTTCTGCAAATTCCCGGGCCGACGCCCATCCCCGAGCGCGTTCTCAACGCCATGTCGCGGCAGATGCTTGACCACCGCGGGCCCCAGTTCCAGGAGTTCGCCGTGCGCCTGCTCGCCGGCGTGAGGTCGCTGTTCAAGACCGCCAATCCGGTCGTCATCTTCCCGTCCTCGGGAACGGGCGCGTGGGAGGCGGCGCTGGTCAACACGCTGTCGCCCGGCGACGACATTCTCGTGGTCGAGACGGGCCAGTTCGCGGTTCTGTGGCGCAACATGGCTGCAAAGCTCGGCCTGCGGCCTGAGGTGCTGGCGAACGATTGGCATGCGGGCGCCGATGCGAACGCGATCGAGGCGCGGCTCAAGAAGGACAGGAGCCACGCCATCAAAGCGGTGTGCGTCGTCCACAACGAGACGTCGACGGGCACGCGTGCCTGGATCGACGAGGTCCGCCGGGCGCTGGACGGTGCGCGCCACCCGGCCCTGCTGATGGTGGATACGGTCTCCTCGCTGGCGGTGATGGACTACCGTCACGACGAATGGGGCGTCGACGTCGCGGTCAGCGGCTCGCAGAAGGGACTAATGCTGCCGCCGGGGCTTTCGTTCACGGCGCTGAGCCAGAGAGCGATCGCCGCCACCAAGACGGCGAATCTGCCGCGCTCCTACTGGTCGTGGGACGAGATGCTGGCCATGAACGGCAAGGGCGCCTTCCCCTACACGCCGGCGACGGGCCACCTGTTCGGGCTCGCGGAGGTGATCGACATGCTGCACGAGGAAGGCCTCGACAACGTGTTTGAGCGCCACGAGCGTTTGAGCGAGACGGTGCGCCGCGCGGTCGGGGCCTGGGGGCTGGAGATCTGGTGCCGCGATCCGAGGGCCTACTCGCCGGCGGTGACGTCGGTCGCGATGCCCGACGGTCACAACGCCGATGCCTTCCGCAAGCTCGTGCTCGAGCACTTCAACATGTCGCTCGGCACCGGTCTCAACAAGCTCGCGGGCAAGGCGTTTCGTATCGGTCACCTCGGCTACACCAACGAGCTCACGATCCTTGCGGCGCTATCGGGCATCGAGATGGGGCTGGAGCTTGCCGGCGTCGCCCACCAGAAGGGCGGGGTCGACGCGGCGATGGCGTATCTTACCGAGACGGTGCGGCCCGCAGCGGCACAAGCTGCCTGAGCGCGGGCCGCGGAGCTGCTGTCCTAGAAGCCTGAGAACCCGGCCGAGGCCAGCTCGACCTGGCAGCGCCGCCCCAGCTGCGAGAACTTGGTCGCAACGCAACGCTTGACCTTGGCGAACGTCGGCTTCGCCCCGATGCACAGGCGCCGCACGTCGCTCTCGCAGGCTGCGCGCAAAGCCGGCGTGACCTCGGGCGGGAGCTGCAGTTGCTCGGCACTTGCGGCGGAGCTTGCCGCCAGAATGGTACACACGACAGCGACGCGTGATTTCTTCATGTTTCCCTCTGTCTTAGTGAACTGAGCGGAGGCGGGATGACCACGTGCTTGGAGCGGAATCAAGGCGCTGCCCGGGTTGCGACAGGTCACCGCACGGATAGGGCAACGCACGCAAGAGACGTGCCGAAGCGGCCGGGCCTCGCGCGAGCGCACGTTAAGCATGCACACTTGCAACAGATGTCGTGGGGCCGGAAAGCGCGGGCGCCGGTCAGACGGCCTTGATGCCGCGGGCGCGGCCTTCGTCGCCGAGCACGGCGCGGCGGAAAGAAGTGTAGCCCGCATTGACGCGCTGCGCTTGCACGTCCAAGGCGGCGACATGGGCGACGACCGCGTCGGCGACGCGCGTGACCGTGCGCGCCAGATCCTGCGCGATCGGCCACGTCCTGGCCGCGGGCGCGTCGGGCGCCAGCAGGCGGCGGTGCGATTCGTCCTCCGCCAGCGCCAGCTGCAGCTCGGCGGCGGCGGCCGTCGTCACGATCGTCTGGTCGGTGGCGCTCAGGCCGTCCCACAGCGCGCGGCGCATGCCGAGCGAAAGCGCCGACCCGTGCCTGTTGATGCTCGTGCCGGCCCAGTAGGGCGCCGCGCCGACGAGACCCATGGCGTGGATGGTGATGGCGCCGCCCAATTCGGCACCGAGAATGTCGCCGCGGGCCAACGCGCCGGCGAGCCCCGATGGCGCAACCGCGACGGGTTCCAAACCGAACCCGCGCACGACGTCGCGCGCCAGGCCCACCACGGATACCTTTTGGCCCGCGAGCCCGCCCATGGTGTCGATGCGGCGCGTTGCCAGGAAGCGGGCCTGATCGCCCGTGTGGCCGGCGAGGATCGCCTTCACGCCGAAGTCGCCGGCAAGATCATCCCACAGCGTCTGGCCGCCGCCGACGAGCAACCAGGCCGCCAGGTGGCGCGGATGCATGCCGCGGTCGCCGGGAAGGCCGGCGAAATAGGCGAGAGCCCGGTTTGCGTCGAGGTGATCGTGCTCGCTCGAGAAATAGAGATCGGCGTCGCCGCTGCGCACGGCCTCGAGCCCGCTGCCGACGCCCGCAGCAAAGGTGATGCGATAGCGGCCCTCGCTCAGGGACCCGATGCGTTGTGCAAGGCGGCGCGCCTGATCGGCGGGACCGGACACCGCGTCGGGCCACGGCATGGCGAGCCGCAGCTCTTTTGCACCCTTCGCCACGGCCGGTGCGGCAACCGCGCGCGCGTCCGTCTGCACGCCTGCGTGTGCGGTGCCCGACACCGTGGTTGCCGCCGCTGCGGCGGCGCCCGTCGTCTTCAGGAAATCGCGCCGGCGCATGATGCTTCCCCCGTGCGGATGCTCGGCCCCATCAAAGCCGATCGGTCGAGAATTGACAACGGCGCGGACCAGCGGCCCATCGACTTTGCTTGACCGTTGCTGACGAGCAAGATCTTGATGCTGCGAAAGAAATTCGAACGACCAGGCAGCCGGGCTACCCGCGGCCAGAGGCCGGGCATCGGGCGGTCAGGACTTGGCGCACGTGATGGCCACGGTCTGGTTCGTCCCGGCGCCCAGCGTACCGCCGTTGCCCATTACGCTGGAGAAGGCCTGGTTGAGCTGCTCGGCCTCGTCGTCCGCCATCGGGTCCTTGATGACCACCTTGCAGGCCGGCGGCGCCCCGTCGCCGAGCTTGACCGGGTCGCCCTTTGCGAGCTCGAAGGCGATGAAGAAACTCGGGTCGTAGACGGAGAACGTGAAGCCCGCAGCCTCGGCGAGCACGCCGTGCTCCAGCGGCAGCGTGAAGTGCAGCGTGAGGATGCCCTTGTCGGTGTAGTCGAGCCAGTAGTCAACCGGGGCGGTGAACTTCAGGTCGCCTTCGCCGAGCTTCGCAAAGGTGAAGTAGCCGAACTCCGAGAGTCCGTCGATGTTGACCTTAGCCAGCTCCTGCAGCTCCTGGCGGTCGTACTTGCCATCGCCGTTGGCATCGAGACCTTCGATGGCTTGCGCGGTGTAGAACTCGTCAAAAGTCCACGCCTCCTGCAGCCCGGTGATGGTGCCGCCGGCGTAAAGGACCGTCGCCTTTACGCTCACCCATACGTGCGGGTGGGCAGCAGCGCGCCCCGGCGCCAAGGCAAGTGCGCTCGCCAATGCAAGGCTCGACAGAAGCAGGTTCAGGGTGCGCAAGCCGATTGGTCCTTTGCCGGTTCACCTAGGGGCGCATCCGCGTGGCCGATGCGCTTCACCCGATTCGCCCTCCAATCCTGTTGCCCGATTGGCGCACGAAGGTGGCGGTTGCGTGGCTGATGCGGGCGAACTAGGGTGCCGGCGCGGATATTATCACAAATGGCGCCGGCGCGCGCGGCATCCCTGTCCACCGCAGGGCTAATGTGGGAGGGCATCGATGAAGAGATGGCGGTGGCTCGTTGCCGTGGCCATGACGGGGGTGGCGGTCCTTGCACCGGCCGCAGCGGCCAACGGCGATCTCAACGTCGTCGTCACGATCAAGCCCATCCACTCGCTCGTCACGCGGCTGATGGAGGGCGTCGGCACGCCGGCCCTGCTCGTCGACGGCGCGGCCTCCCCGCATGCCTTCGCGCTGAAGCCGTCGGGCGCCCGCGCGATCAATGCGGCCGACGTTTTCATCCGCGTGGCGGAGACGGTGGAGCCGTTCACGAGGAGGATCGTGAAGGCGCTGCCGCAAAGCGTTGAAGTGGTAACGCTGGAGGAGACGCCGGGGCTCAAGCTGAGAAGGCTGCGCACCAGCGGCACCTTCGAGCGGCACGATCACGATGGCGTCGAGGAGGGGCGCGTCTCCCGCGGCGACACGGACGGCCACGTCTGGCTCGACCCCGACAACGCCAAGGCGATCGTTGCGCACCTTGCCGATGTCTTGAGCCGACGCGCGCCCGCGCACGCGCACACGATAAGAGCCAACGCCGGCAGGCTCAGCGCCGACATCGATGCGTTGACCGCCGCCATCGAGCGCGAGACGGGGCCGCTACGGGACAAGCCGTTCGTGGTCTTTCACGACGCCTATCAGTACTTCGAAAAGAGGTTCGGCCTCGATGCCGTCGGCTCGATCACAATGAGCCCGCAAGTCCAGCCGAGCGCCAGGCGCCTGACCGAGCTGCGCCGCAAGATCCGCTCGCTCGAAGCCGTGTGCGTGTTTGCCGAGCCGTCGTTCCAGCCCAATCTGATCGCCGCCGTGACCGAGGGGACGCGGGCGCGCGCGGGCACGCTCGATCCCATCGGCACGATGCTCGAGCCGGGGCCCGAGCTCTACTTTACGCTGATGCGCAACCTGGCGGACGGGCTGAGCCTCTGTCTCAGGCAGGGCTCGTAGGCGGAAGGCGCAATGAAACGCCGGCGAAAAAGACGAAGGGGCAGCGACTGACTCGCTGCCCGTTCGGTCGTGCAATTGAAGGCAAATGTCGTTTTGCCTGGCGGCGTGCTGCCCGTCGCGTCAGAGAGCCGCGCTGCTGGTTCCCGGCGCGGGCTTGCGCTGCTCGTCGGCAGCACCCGTGATCGAAGAGGTGGCCTTCTTGGCGTCCGCTGCCGCCTTCTTGGCGGCCTCGGCGGCCTTGCGTGCTGCCTCAGCAGCCCTCGTCGCTGCGTCAGCCGCTTTTCTGGCCGCTTCGGCAGCGCTTGCTACGCTGGCGCTCGTTGCTGCCGCGGCAGGATCGGGCTTGGCCGTCGGCTCCGGTTTGCGCTCAGGCTTGGCGTTGACAGCGACGTCCGGCGCCTTCTTTTTCTCGGCTGCTTTCTTGCCGGCGGGCTCGGAGCTCTTGGCCGTCGCCTGCGGCTCGTCCTTGCTGTCCTTGGCGGGCTTCGCGGCGGCAGCAGGGGGCTCCTGTTCGGTTCTCGTGAAGGCGCCGCGCACAGCGGCCGTCTGGGCGTCGGCAACGGCCGGCCGGGGCAGCGGCGGCAGATTGCGAATCGTGGTGCGGCGGCCCGGCTGCTTGTAGGCGGTCAATCCAAACGAAGGCGTCTCGTCGGTCGATGCGACGGCCTGACTGTTGAACCGTTCCCACGTGACGGTCACCTTGGTGCCGACGCGAATGCGCGGATAGAGATCGAGCACATCCTCGTTGAACATGCGGATGCAGCCCTTGGAGACCGCCTGGCCGATGGTCCAGGGCGCATCGGTTCCGTGGATCCGGTAGGTGCTCGCACCGAGATAGAGGGCGCGCACGCCGAGCGGGTTCATAGGATGGCCGCCTGGGACCCAGGTCGGAAGCTTGGGGTTCTCGCGCAGCATCTCCGGTGTCGGGCGCCAGGAAGGGTTCTCGCGCTTGCTGGAGACGGTGGTCGTTCCTTGCCAGCGGCTCTGCTCGCGCGGCACCGCGATCGGGTAGCTGACCGCCTTGCCCTTGGCGGTGATGTGATAAAGGCGCCGGTCGCCGAAGCTGACGATGATCTGGCCGGGCGTGTATTTGGGATTGAAGCTGACCGTCTGGCGGCCGCCGCCCCACTCCGAGTCGCCGCCCCATAGGAAGTCGATCAGACCCTGGGCATTGGCGGTCGACGAAGCTGCGATGGGGAGGATTGCCGCCAGACCTGCAAAGGCAACGGAACGCGCGAGGCTGCGATGGGGCATACTGAAGAAGGCTCCGGTCTTTGAAGCTCAAACGTGCTCAAAACTCACGGGCCAATTTGCTCCATGAGGATGAACGAAGCGTATATACCAGTCCCATTTTTGGCGGCAGAGCATGAGAGACACACTGAATAGAGGAACGTATTGGAAATGTGTGGCCCGGACGCCCGTGTATGAGATTGGTCGGTTGCCGGGAGGTGCTGTGGATCACTGTCAACATAATGATCCAGATTGCTTTTCTTTACCGTGGGAAGCCCGTCTGGCTGGCGTTGCGCCGCTCTGTTGATGTCTTGTGGATAAGTGCTGATTTTCTTGGAGCTGCATCGGCTTGGCGGCTGTTTGCGCCGGCGTGTATGTGGAACATTTGATCTCTTTTCGTTCTATTTTTGATCTTGACCTGGGCGGCGACCCTGTGTAGAACAAAAAACGAACACGGCGCATCCCCCCGAGTGCCGTTGTCCCCCATGTTGCGAGAGCGTTCCCCGTGGACCAGACGGCCCCATCCCCCACCCCACCGTCTCGTCTACGGCGGATCTCGCGGCCAGGGCCGAGCCCAAGTTGGAGTTCGCGTTCGCGTTTTGGTGGCGTAGGGCTTTGGCCTTCATGCCCGAACCGGAACGGCGAGTCCCTCCTCGCCGTTCCGGAGGGGGCCCGCGCGGCCCTCCTGGCGGATTTGCGCGCTCGCATTGCCGCGCTCGAACGCCATCCCCTCTCGCAGACCTCCCCCGGCCTCGCCTCAAGTGTGCTTGGCCCCGATTCCGCTCGACCTGCAGCGCACGCCCCTTCGCCGCCGTGGACGCTGGGTGCGTCCGAGATCGACCGGCGCTTTGCCGGCGGTCTCGATGCCGCCGCGGTGCACGAGGTGAAGTGTGATCGCTGCGCTTCCGCCGCAGGCGGCTGGGCGGCGGCCCTCGGCTTTGCTGTGCGGCTTGCCGTGCGGCGCTTGGCAACGCTTGGCGCGCGCCCCTCGGCGGCGCCGGCGCAGGTCTTGTGGTGCTGGCCGTCCGCGCTCGCCCGCGAGCTCGGCGCACCTTACGGACACGGCCTGGGCTTTCTGGGGCTCGATCCGTCCTCTTGCCTTTTCGTCGAGACGGCACGCGCGGCAGACGCGTTGTGGGCGATGGAGGAGGGTTTGAAATCGGCGAGCCTGGCGCTCGTCATCGGGGCGCTGCCCGAGGTGGCGCTGACGCCGGCGCGCCGCCTGAGTCTGGCCGCCACCGGTCATCTGACGCCGTGCCTCATCGTCACCGATCCGCGTACGCCCGCTGCCGGGGCTACCGCAACCCGCTGGCGCATCGGCGCGCGAGCAAGTGCGGCGCATCCTTTCGAGGCGGGCGCCCCCGGTGCCGCCCGGTATGCCGTCGCGCTCGAGCGCTGCCGCGAAAGTGCGGCGAGGACGCAGGCTTTGTCGCTGCTTGTGGAATGGTCCGATGAGACGCATCGTTTCCGTGTGGCTCCCGCTGTGGCCCATCGAGCGCATGGCCCGCGCCGAGCCGTCGGCGGTGCCGGGTGACGCGCCGCTCGCGCTCGTCGAGGCGGGCAGCCACGGCATCCGCATCACCGCCGTCAATGCGCACGCGGCGGCCGAGGGCGTGCGCATCGGGCAAGCGCTTGCCGATGCGCGCGCAGGCCTGCCTTTGCTCATGTCGCGTCCCGCCGAGCCGCGCCGCGACCGCTTGAGCCTTTTGAAGCTTGCGCGCTGGTGCGGCCGCTATGGTCCGGGCCGCAACGCCGACGCTGCGGACGGGCTGTGGATCGACGTGACGGGCGTTGCCCATCTCTACGGCGGAGAGGCGCGCCTCATCGATGACCTGTGCGCAAGGCTTGCCCGTTTCGGACTGACGGTGCGGGTGGGGCTTGCCGATACGCTCGGCGCCGCCCACGCGCTCGCGCGCTTCGCGCCCCGGCCCGCTATTGCACCCGTGGGCGAGACCGAGGCGCGTCTGGCCGCGCTGCCCGTCGCCGCCTTGCGGCTCGCGCCCGAGGCCGTGCTGCTCCTGAGGCGGCTGGGCCTCAAACGCATCGGCCAGCTCTATTCCCTGCCGCGCGCAGCGCTCGAGCGCCGCTTCCGCTCCTCCGACATCGCCGCGGCGGTGCTGTCCCGCCTCGATCAGGCCTTGGGTGCGGCGCCGGAGCCCGCGCCTCCGCTCGCCGAGCCGCCGGCCCTCTACGTGCAGCGCCCTTTCGCCGATCCGCTCGTCTCGGCGCAAGGGCTCGCAGCGGAGACGGCGCGGCTCAGCGAGGAGCTGTGCGCGGTGCTCGATCAGCGAGGCTTGGGCGCGCGCCGCGTCTGCCTCTCGCTCTATCGCGCCGACGGCACGGTGGCGGAAGCGCGCGCCGGCTTGAGCTTCGCCTGCCGCAGCCCGGAGCATCTGACGGCGCTTCTGGGCGAGAAGCTGCAAGATCTCGACGCCGGTTTCGGGGTCGATGCGCTCGTTTTGGCGGCGCTCCACGTGGAGGCGCGTGCTGCGCATCAGCAAGCGCTCGCGCCCCGGCTCGATGGGCCCGCGCGCGGCAAGCTTGCGGTTCTCATCGATCGTCTGACCAACCGTTTAGGCGCTGCCCGCGTGAGCCGTTTGCAGCCGCGCGCGAGCCATGTCCCTGAGCGGGCGCAAGCGCAGGCTCCGGCGCTCAACGTTTGTTCGCCGGGCTCGCGCAAGGACTCACCGTGGCCGCTTGCAGGCGCGCCGCCCCGGCCGCCGCTGCTGCTCGCGCACCCCGAGCCCATCCGCGTCATCGCCGAGGTGCCCGAGGGCCCGCCCGCCCGCTTCACCTGGCGCCGCGTGGAGCGCCGCGTTGCGCGCGCGCAAGGGCCCGAGCGCATCGCGCCGGAGTGGTGGCGCGAGATCGGCGCAAGGAAGAGCCGCACGCGCGATTACTACCGGCTCGAGGACGAAGGGGGTGCCGGCTACTGGGTGTTCCGCGAGGGGCTTTACGGGGGCGAGGAGGAGCCGTTGTGGTTCCTGCACGGGCTGTTCGGATAGGAGCGATAGCATTTGTCCGCTGAGTACGCCGAGCTGCAGGTGACGACCAACTTCTCGTTTTTGCGCGGGGCCGCGCATGGCGAGGAGCTCATCGCGCAGGCGAAGGCGCTGGGGCTTGCCGCCATCGCCGTCACCGACCGCAACACGCTTGCAGGCGTCGTGCGCGCGCATACCGCTGCCAAGCAGGTGGGCGTGCGGCTCATCGTCGGTGCGCGTCTCGACTTGCAGGAGGGCCTGAGCCTGTTGTGCCTGCCGCGCGACCGCGCCGCCTACGGCCGTCTGTCGCGTTTGCTGTCCGTCGGCCAGATGCGCGCCGAGAAAGGGGAATGCACGCTGTTCCTCAATGACGTCGCTAGTCACGCCGAGGGACAAATCTTTATCGCGCTGGCGCCGGACGATTGGGATTGGCGCGAGGTGCAAGCCGTACCTGCAACACGCCCTGGCGCCGACATCATTCCCTTCCACGGGCACGATGCCTCCCCGCTTCCCATGCCCTCTTGCGACGAAGCGACGGGAACGTTCGAGGCCGATCTGCGCCGCATCAAGGCGGCGCTGGGGCAGGCCCCGCTCTATCTGGCGGCGAGCCATGCCTATCGCGGCGACGACCGCGCGCGCATCGCGGCCCTTGCCGCACTGGCCGAGCGCTGCGCCACGCCGCTCGTCGCCACCCAAGACGTGCTCTATCACGCCCCCCACCGCCGCCCCTTGCAGGACGTGCTGACCTGCGTGCGCGAGAAGACGACCATCTCAGCAGCGGGCTTGAAGCTCGAGGCCAACGCCGAGCGGCACCCGAAGCCCGCTGCTGAGATGGCGCGCCTGTTCAAGGGCTACGAGGCGGCGATCGCGCGCACGCTCGACATCGCCGACGCCTGCCGCTTCTCGCTCGACGAGCTCGTCTACGAGTACCCCGACGAGCCGACGCCGCCGGGCAAAAGCCCGCAGGCGCATCTGCAGGATCTCACCTGGGAGGGCGCGCACTGGCGCTTTCCCGACGGCATCCCGGACAAGGTGCACGCGCTCATTGAGCGCGAATTGGAGCTGATCGGCCAGCTCAACTACGCGCCTTACTTTCTCACCGTGCACGATATTGTGCAGTTTGCGCGCTCGCGCGACATCCTGTGCCAGGGGCGCGGCTCGGCCGCCAACTCCGCCGTCTGCTACTGCCTCGCCATCACGGCGGTGAACCCCACCGAGATCGACGTGCTGTTTGAGCGCTTCGTCTCGCCGGAACGCCGCGAGCCGCCCGACATCGACGTCGACTTCGAGCACGAGCGGCGCGAGGAGGTGATCCAGTACATCTACGCGCGCTATGGGCGCGACCGCGCCGGGCTCGCCGCCACGGTGATCAGCTATCGCGCGCGCTCGGCCGTGCGCGACGTCGGCAAGGCGATGGGCTTGTCGGAGGATACGGTTGCCGCACTTGCCGGCATGGTGTGGGGCACGCGCTCAGGCGGCGTGCTGCCCGAGAAGCACGTGCGCGAGGCCGGGCTCGATCCGTCAGATCCCCTGCTCGCCACCGTGCTGGAATTGACCCAGGAATTGATGGGTTTCCCGCGCCATCTGTCGCAGCACGTCGGCGGGTTCGTGCTGACGCGCGGGCCCCTGGTCGAGGTCGTGCCCGTCGGCAACGCGGCCATGGAGAAGCGCACCTTCATCGAGTGGGACAAGGACGACATCGCAGCACTCGGTCTGCTCAAGGTCGACGTCTTGGGTCTCGGCATGCTCACCTGCATCCGCCGCGCCTTCGACCTCATCGCGCAGCACCACGAGCGGCCGCTGACGCTCGCCGCCGTCCCGCGCGAGGATGAAGCCGTCTACGACATGCTGTGCAACGCGGATAGTATCGGCGTGTTCCAGGTGGAGAGCCGCGCGCAGATGAACATGCTGCCGCGCCTGAAGCCCCGCACCTTCTACGACCTCGTCATCGAGGTGGCGATCGTGCGTCCGGGGCCCATCCAGGGCGACATGGTGCACCCCTATCTGCGCCGCCGCGACGGGGTCGAGGCCGAGCATTATCCCTCGCCGGCACCGGAGCACGGGCCTGCCGACGAGCTCAAAGCCATCCTCGGCAAGACCAAGGGCGTGCCGCTGTTCCAGGAGCAGGCCATGCGCATCGCGCTGGTCGCGGCGAGGTTCTCCGACGCCGAGGTCAACGAGTTGCGCAAGGCCATGGCCACCTTCCGCCGCCGCGGCACCATCGGGCTGTTGGAGGAGAAGATGGTGTCGCGCATGGTGTCGCGCGGCTACGCGCAAGAGTTCGCGCAGCGCTGCTTCAACCAGATCAAGGGCTTCGGCGAGTACGGCTTCCCCGAGAGCCACGCGGCGAGCTTCGCCCACCTGGTCTACGTGTCGGCGTGGATCAAGTGTCATTATCCGGCGGCGTTTGCGGCAGCGCTCCTCAATTCGCAGCCCATGGGCTTTTACGCGCCGGCGCAGATCGTGCGCGATGCAAGAGAGCACGGCGTGGAGGCGCGCTGCGCCGACGTGAACCTGTCCGACTGGGACTGCACGCTGGAGCCTGGCGGCGCCGCGCCCGCGCTGCGCCTCGGCCTGCGCCAGATCGACGGCCTGCAGGAGGAGGAGATCAACAAGCTCGTGGCCGCGAGGCCGTTCCGCGATGTGCACGACCTGTGGCTGAGAGCGGGGGTGAAGCTTGCGACCTTGGAGAAGCTCGCCGCGGCGGATGCGTTTCGTTCCATCCAAGCGGAGCTTGGCTCCGCCAAGACGGGCCTCGACCGCCGCCAGGCGCTGTGGGAGGTGAAGGCGCTGAAATCCACCGAGCCGTTGCCGCTCTTCACCTACGCCGAGACGCGCGAGGCGGGTCCGGAGCCCGCCGTGACGCTGCCGCAGATGGCGCTGTCGGAGCACGTGGTCAACGACTACCAGACGCTGCGGCTGTCGCTCAAAGCGCACCCCATGAGCTTCCTGCGCGATCGGTTCAGCGTACGCCGTGTGCGCGCCTGCCACGAGCTGCGCGGCCTGAAGGACGGCGCCTACGTTTCGGTTGCCGGCGTGGTGCTGGTGCGCCAGCGCCCGGGCTCGACCAAGGGCGTGGTGTTCATGACCATCGAGGACGAGACCGGCGTCGCCAACGCGGTGGTGTGGCCCAAGACGCTGGAACGCTTCCGCAAGGTGGTGATGGGCGCACGCCTCATCGTCATCCACGGGCGCATCCAGCGCCACGAGGACATTATTCATGTCGTTTCTGCGCGGCTGGAGGACCGCAGCGACTGGCTGGCGCTGCTGTCAGAGCAGGCCGAGAGCATGAAAGTGCCGGTCGCCAACGCCGACCACGTGCGCAGTCCCGAGCAGGGCTCGCGCGGACCCGGCCACCCGCGCGACACGCGGATCATCCCCAAATCCCGGGATTTTCATTGAGGGGGCTCGGCGTGCACCGTATCCGCCATGCCGTCGGCCCCCAGGAACACCGCGAACATGCGCACGGGGGTCTTTCCGCTGTTGTGCCCGTTGTGCGCCGTGCCGATCGCCTCGATGATCACGTCGCCCGCGCGATAGTGGTGGGTGCCGTCCGGTCCGTAGTCGACGGTCAGCTCGCCTTCGAGCATGTAGGCGAGCAGCGGCACGCCGTGCTCGTGCCAGCCCGTCTGCGCCCCCGGCGCAATGGTGATGATGTCGGCCGTCACATGAGCGGGTGCGCCCACCGGATAGGAAATGGGCTGGCCCAGCAGGGTCTTGCCCGTCGACAGCAAGGTCTCCACCGCCTCACCCTTGCTGCCCCGCCGGGCGCTGCGTGAATGCGCGCCGGAAGCGAGCGGTGCCGCGGCGGGCGCGGCAAGAAGCCACGCTGTTAGAAAGCGCATGGGCGATGTCGAGAGCATGGGAGCACCTTTTTTTCTCGCGGCCCGGCAAAGCCAAGCGGCGTCAAGCCAAGTCTACGGCGCCAATAGTATGAAGAGTGTGAGCCGCTTGCCGGTTAACGTTCCCCCATGCCGGGTCCTGATCCGGCTTGGTCCATCGGGCTCGACAGCGCCGGCCCCGGCGACGATAAAGGGCAGCCTTGCGTAACCAAGCCGGCTCGATGCCTCATCTGAACAGACCCTGGTCTGCCCCGCGCCCATCCGGCTGCCGCCATCGGGCGCGCGCTGGCGCCCTTCTGCTGGCGGCCCTTGGCGCCATTGCTCCGCTGCAATGGGCGTTGGCACAGGAATCGCGCAGTGCGCCCGAGCCGCCGACGGGAACGATGGAAAAGTCGTTCGCGCCGGGCGAGCGCCACATGGTCTCCGCCGCCAACAGGTACGCGGCGGAAGCCGGCCGCGAGATCCTACGCGCCGGGGGCTCGGCCATCGATGCCGCCATTGCAACGCAACTCGTGCTCAATCTGGTTGAGCCGCAATCCTCCGGCATCGGCGGCGGCGCCTTTATTCTCTATTGGGACGCGGCATCCAAATCGCTGAAGGCCTACGACGGGCGCGAGACGGCGCCGGCCTCCGCCGAGCCGGACCGCTTTCTCGTCGAGGGAAAGCCCATGCCGTTCGGCGCGGCGGTGCTCTCGGGGCTGAGCATCGGCGTGCCGGGCCTCGTGCGCCTGATGGAGACCGTGCACCAGCGCCACGGCAAGCTGCCGTGGCCACGCCTGTTCGAGCCCGCCATCAAGCTTGCCGAAAAGGGCTTCGATGTCTCGCCGCGGCTGCACCTGATGCTGCGCTGGCAGGGACCGCAGAGCTTCGTCCCGGCCGCGCGCCGCTATTTCTTCACCGAGACGGGCAGCGCCTGGCCGATCGGGTTCACGCTCAAGAACCCGCAGTTTGCCGCAACGCTCAAGCGCATCGCCGCGGAAGGTGCTTCCGGCTTCTACAAAGGGCCGGTGGCGGAGGCGGTAGTTTCCGCCGTCGCCGCGGCGCCCATCGCGCCCGGCGGCATGACGCTTGCGGACCTTGCAGGCTACACGGTCAAGGAGCGCGTGCCCGTCTGCGTCACCTACCGCACCTACAAGATCTGCGGCGTCGGGCCGCCCTCCTCCGGCGGACCGACCGTGGCGCAGACCTTGAAGCTGTTGGAGCCCTTCGACCTCGGCTCCGGTCCCGGCGCCGCGCTGCAGCCGCAAGCGCTGCACTTGATTGCGGAAGCGGAGAAGCTCAGCTTTGCCGACCGCAACCGCTACCTCGCCGACCCCGATTTCGTGACGATCCCCGACGGGCTGCTGGACCCCGGCTATCTCGACGGGCGCCGCGCCCTGATCGATCCCTTGCGGGCGATGGACAAGGTTGAGCCGGGCGTTCCGCCGGGGGTCGAGCGGCAGTCGTTCGGCCGCGATGCGACGGTCGAGCGCGCCGGCACCAGCCACATTTCCATCATCGACGAGGACGGCAACGCGCTCGCCATGACCACGACCATCGAAGGTGCGTTTGGCTCGCACAACTGGGCGGCAGGCTTCCTGCTCAACAACGAGCTGACCGACTTCTCCTTCAGGCCCACCGACGCCGAAGGGCGCTCCGTCGCCAACGCCGTCGGTCCGGGCAAGCGCCCGCGCAGCTCCATGGCGCCCACCATCGTGTTCGACGACAAAGGCGGCGTTAGAGCCGTGCTGGGCTCGCCCGGCGGCAGCCGCATCATCCTCTATGTGGTCAAGACGCTTGTGGCGCTCATTGACTGGGGCATGGACCCGCAGGAAGCTGCCGACCTGTTGAACTTCGGCAGCCGCGGGTCCGACTTCGAGATCGAGGTTGCCGGGCCGGCAGTGTGGACCGCGCTCAAGCTCAAGGCCTTCGGGCACACGATCGCGCCGGCGCTGATGAACTCGGGCACCCACATCGTCGTGCGGGAGGGAAACCGCCTGGAAGGTGCCGCCGACTTCCGCCGCGAGGGCGCAGCACTCGGAGACTGAGCGAGACCGTGTCGGACCGGGAGGTCGGACACCCCTAACTGAGATGAGACAAGCCGCATGTCCCCTCGCTCCATCACCGTCGTCGGGGCCGGCGTCCTCGGCCTTTGGCAGGCGCTGACGCTCGCCCGCGCGGGCCACCGCGTGCGCCTCGTCGAAGCGAGTGCGGAGCCGTTTGCGCGCTCAACCAGCCTCTATGGCGGCGTCATGCTGGCGCCCGAGCGCGAGGCGGAAACGGCGCCCGCCGCCTTGCGCGAGCTGGGCCGCGAAGGCGTCGCCATGTGGCGCGACCTCTATCCCGACCTCGTCTGTGCCGGCAGCCTCGTCGTGGCGAGCGGGCGCGACAGGGCCGATCTGGAGCGCTTCGCCCGGCGCACACAAGGCCACGATACGGTCGACGCGGGCCGGCTCCGCGAGCTGGAGCCCGATCTCGAGGGGCGCTTTGCCTCCGCGCTCTACTTTGCCGGGGAGGCGCACATGGCGGCACCCGCCGCGCTGTCTTTTCTGCTCGAAGTGGTTCGCCGCGCCGGCGTCCAGGTCGCGTTCGGCGAGACGGCGACGGGGCATGACGGCGCCACCATCGTCGACTGCCGCGGGATCGCCGCGCGTGACAGCCTCGCCAACCTGCGCGGCGTGCGCGGCGAGCGGCTCATCGTGCGCACGCGCGAGATTGTGCTGCGCCGGCCCGTGCAGCTCCTGCACCCGCGCCACCCGCTCTACATCGTGCCGTGGGGCGACGGGCGCTACATGATCGGCGCCACCGTCCTGGAGACGGAGGACGACGGGCCCGTGACGGTGCGTTCCGCGCTCGAGCTGCTGGGTGCGGCCTATGCCGTGCATCCTGCGTTCGGGGAGGCGCAGATCCTCGATCTGGGGGCCAGCTTGCGGCCGGCGTTTCCCGACAACATGCCGCGCATCATCGTGCGCGAGGAGGGCCGGCGCATTCACGTCAACGGCGCCTACCGCCACGGGTTTCTGCTGGCGCCGGTGCTGGCCAAGGCGCTCGCCAACTATCTGGAGACCGGCGCGCGCTCGGAGCTGCTCGTCGCGGCGTGAGTGCGAACGCGCGTCAGGCCGCGGCGCGCAAAGGCGCCGTGTAATGCCAGGCCAGGCGCACGAACTCGAGCACGATGACGGCGACCAGGATGCGGTACGCCCACGTTTTGGCGCGCACGTGATTGGCGGTGGCGACGCCCAGGTGCGCACCGACGACGCTGCCGAACGACAGCACGGTCCCTTCCATCCACGCCACGTCTTGAAGCTTCTCGCTGAGGATAACCAGCGTCACCAGCATGGTCACCGCCATCAGCAGGACCTTCAGCGCGTTGGCGTTGGGGAATGCGTAGCCGCAGGTGAGCATCAAGACGAGCAGGAGATACGTCCCGCCTTCGATGGTGATCAGCCCGATCCAGAAGCCGATGGCGAACACCAGCGCGATGGCGCGCCACGTCACCGCCTGCTGCGCGGGAGACACCTGCGCCAGCGCCTTCTTGATTTTGGTGAAGAGCAGCAGAATGGCGATCAGCACCGCGCCGGTGATCAGGATGCCGGTCTCGCGGTTGGTGAGCTGCCCCGCAAGCATGGCACCGCCCACGCTGCCGAGCGCGGCCGCCGGCACCAGGCGGGCTGCGGCGTGCCAGTCGAGCTGGCCGCGGCGGCTGTAGGAGACCGTCGCCATCAGCGAGCCGATCAGGACGGGGATGCGGTTGGTGGCGTTGGCGACGGTCTCGGGCATGCCGAGCATCACCAGCGCCGGCAGGCTCAGAGCCGAGCCCGATGAGGCCATGGCATAGAGGAAGCCGGTGCCCATGCCGATGATCAGCATGAGTGCCCAATAGCCGGCAGAGAACAAGAGATCCACGTGGCCCCCCCCAGCGATGACGGGCGGCAATGCTAGCGGGGCGATGCTTAGATTCCGTTGTCAGGGGGAAACAACCGGCGGACCCCTTACATCGGCGCCGCCGCCAGCTATCTATGGGGAGGTGCGCCTTGAGGTTCGGTAGCGAATTCTATTGAATTGGCGCGCAGCGGCTGTCTGAGGCCAAGGAGCCGACCGTGACGGTGGAGACCAAGCTCGCAGTCGAGATCCGCGTCAACGGCAAGGCCGTGTCGACGCGGGCTGCGACGCTTGCCGAGCTGTTGGCCGAGCAGGAGTTGACCGGCCGTATCGCCACCGCCCGCAACGGCGACTTCGTGCCCGAGCGTGCGCGTGCTACGACGCGGCTGGAGCCGGGCGACAGGATTGAGATCGTCTCGCCGCGTCACGGCGGGTAGACCGAAAGCGCGTGAACAAGAGACAATGAACGCGATCGAACCAGCGGCCAAGCCTTCGGCCCCGCTCACGCTCTACGGCGTGTCGCTGGGCTCGCGGCTGCTGCTGGGCACCGCGCAGTATCCTTCGCCCCATGTGTTGTCGCGTGCGGTCGAGGCCTCGGGAGCGGGTATCGTCACCGTTTCCGTGCGGCGCGAGCAGGCGCGCGGGCGCACGGGCGAGCGCTTCATCGAGCTCATTCGTTCGCTGGGCGTGCGCGTGCTGCCCAACACCGCCGGCTGCCGCACCGTGAAGGAGGCGGTCACCACGGCGCAGATGGCGCGCGAGCTGTTCGATACGGATTGGGTGAAGCTGGAGGTCATCGCCAACGACGACACGCTGCAGCCCGACGTGTTTGGTCTCGTGGAGGCTGCAGACATTCTGACGCGCGATGGCTTCAAGGTGCTGCCCTATACGACCGAGGACCTGTCGGTCGCCGAGCGGCTGCTGGCCGCCGGTTGCGAGGTGCTGATGCCGTGGGCGGCGCCGATCGGCTCGGGCCGCGGCCTTGCCAACCCCTACGCGCTGCAAAGCCTGCGCGCCTACCACCCGCACGTGCCGCTCATCGTCGATGCCGGCATCGGCGCGCCCTCGCACGCGGCCGCGGCGATGGAGTTGGGCTACGATGCGGTGCTGCTCAACACGGCAGTCGCCAAGGCGGGTGATCCCGTGCAGATGGCCGTCGCCTTCGCCAAGGCGATCGAGGCCGGCCGCGCGGCCTACGAGGCGGGGCTCATGGGCATGCGCGACATGGCCCAGCCTTCCACGCCTGTCGCCGGCACGCCCTTCTTCGATCTGGCGCCGCCGTCCGGCACCTCCGGCGATGGCTGATCCGGGCGCAGCCTTCCCCGACGTCTTCTACCCGATCGTTCCGGACGCCGATTGGCTTGCGCGCCTCGTTCCGCTCGGGCTGCGCACCGTCCAGCTCAGAATAAAGGATGCGAGACAAGACGACGTGCGCCGGCAGATCGCAGCGAGCCTCGACGTGTGCCGGCGCTACGGATGCCAGCTGATCGTCAACGACTACTGGCGCGAGGCGATCGAAGCGGGCGCCGGGTATGTGCATCTGGGGCAGGAGGACCTTCGCGCGGCGGATCTCGACGCGATCAAGGCTGCGGGACTTCGCCTCGGTGTCTCCACCCATAGCGAGGCGGAGCTTTCCGTGGCGCTGGCCGCGCGGCCCGACTACGTGGCGTTGGGGCCCATCTACGAGACTACGCTCAAAGTGATGAAATGGGCCCCTCAGGGTGTCGATCGGATCGGACGATGGAAGGCGCGGATCGGCGCGCTTGCGCTTGTTGCCATCGGCGGCATAACGCCGGAGCGCGCACCGGGCGTTGTTTCTGCGGGTGCGCAGTCGGTTGCCGTGATTACCGATTTCTTGACGGCACCCGATCCGGCGGCGCGAATCCGTCTGTGGCTTGCTTGGGCTGACGAGGCACGCGAGAGCGTTATCGTTCCGTTGACGGATAACACCGACAACGAAATTCGATGATATTGCCGCACCATCCCCGCTTGCGCTTGCGCGGCACCTAGCATCATATGGGCATCAATAATTTTCGTTCGAGACCGTTCTGCTGTGCGCCGGGACGCAACACGAGCTGATGCATGGCTTTTCGTTTCAAGCTTTCTGAGCCATTCGACGAAGGCTTCAGGCGTATCGCCAGCGAGCAGATCGAGCGCGCGCAATCGCAACTCAAGGACGCCGAAAACCCCGTCGTCGCCGTGCACGAGGCGCGCAAGGCGCTCAAACGCCTGCGCGCGCTCTTGCGTCTGGCGCGGCCGGCGCTGGGCGAGCGCGCCTTCCGCGGTGAGAACGCGAACCTGCGCGAGATCGCGGGCGGTCTATCGAGCACGCGCGACCGTCACGTGCTGCTCGAGACGGTGGCCAAGCTCGAGGCGACGTCGAGCGCGGCGCGCAAGGGCTTCGGCCAGGCCGTTCGCAAGGTTCTGAATGCGGCCAACGGCGGCGACACACCCACGGTCGAGGCGGCCGCGATCAAGAAGGCGCAAGGGCTCCTCACTGAGGCGAAGAGACGCCTGTCGCACCTGCATCTTGCCGGCCAGGGCTTCGAGATCGTCGGGCCGGGCCTGGAGGCAAGCTACCGCAAGGGGCGCCGCGCTTTCCGCGCGGCCTACGTGGAGCTGACCGACGAGGCTTTTCACGAGTGGCGCAAGGGCACACAACAGCACTGGCGCCACATGGTCCTTCTGGCGCGCGGCTGGCCCGAATGCCTCAATGCGCGCGTCAGCGAGGCGCGGTCCCTGTCGCAGCTGCTGGGCGACGATCACGATCTCTCGCTGCTCGTTGGATTCATGGACACCGATTTGGCCCGGCCGGTTGGCTGCGAACGGATTGTCTTGGCCAAGGCCGCGGCGCGCAAGCGCCAGCAGGAGCTGCGGGTGATCGCCAATCCCACGGGGTTGCGCTTGTTCGCGGAGGGGGCCAAGGCGCTGCACCATCGCGTTGCGGCCTATTGGGAGGCGGCCGTTGCGCTGGCCGAGCACCAGACCGACGATGAGGAGCCGGCGCCGCCCAAGAAGCAGGCTCGCCCGCCGCCGAAACGCCGTCGCGCCATCGTCCGCGCTTAGCAGCTTATTTCCGTCAAGTTTGGCCCATCGCGCCTGCGACTATCGCCGGGGTTTAAGGCATCGCCGGCCCGGCACATATTGGCTATGGTCACCATCCCTCTCGCGCCGAGGACCCTGCAGGTGAACGAGATCAAGACGACCGACGCATTCGAGCCGGGCCGCGAGGCATGGCCGGCCGGACACCCGGACGTGCGGCACGGCCGCATCGGCGTGCTCCTATTGAATCTCGGCACGCCTGACGCCACGGACTATTGGTCGATGCGCCGCTATCTCAAGGAGTTTCTCTCCGACCGGCGCGTCATCGAGGTGCCGCGCTGGAAGTGGTGGCCCATCCTCAACCTGATCATCCTCACCGTGCGGCCGGGGCGCAAGGGAAAGGACTATGCAACCATATGGAACAATGACCGCAACGAAGGACCATTGAAGACAATCACGCGCGCGCAGGCGGAAAAGCTGCGCGAGGCGTTCGCCGGCGACCCGCGAATCGAGATCGACTGGGCCATGCGTTACGCCAGTCCGACGACGGACAGCCGCATCCGCGCGCTGCAGGAGCGGGGCTGCGATCGCATTCTCCTGGTGCCGCTCTATCCGCAGTATGCGGCCGCGACCACGGCGACGGCCTGCGATCAGGCCTTCCGCACGCTCATGCGCTTGCGCTGGCAGCCGTCCGTGCGCGTGGCGCCGAGCTACCACGACGATCCCGCCTACATCGACGCGCTTGCCTCTTCCATGCGCCGCGACCTCGCTGCGCTCGATTTCGAGCCCGAGGTGATCATCGCCACTTTCCACGGCATGCCGCAGGCCTACCTGGATCAGGGCGATCCCTACCACTGCCAGTGCCAGAAGACGTCGCGCCTGTTGCGTACGGCGCTGGGCTGGCCCGAGGACAAATGGCGGACGACCTTCCAGTCGCGCTTCGGCAACGATCCCTGGCTGCAGCCCTACACGGACGAGACGGTCAAGCAGCTGGCGGCGGACGGCGTCAAGCGGCTGGCGCTGGTGGCGCCGGGGTTCTCCGCCGATTGCCTGGAGACGCTGGAGGAGCTCGATGGCGAGAACCGCCACTACTTCGAGGCGGGTGGCGGCGAGAGGTTCGCCTACCTGCCGGCCCTCAACGACAGCGACGAGGGGGTGGCCGTCATCGAGGCGGTCGTGCGGCGCGAGCTGATGGGCTGGGCGTGAGGGGCCAACGCTCCCATTCGGTATTCCCCTTGTTCCATAAGTAACTGCATTTCAAGAAAATTTTTACCATATCTTTGCCTTCGCACCCTAGGTTTCCGCGAAGTATTCCTCTGTCGGTAAGGGTTTCCCCATGGGAACGGATCCGTTTTCGGGCGGTTTTGAGATTTTCGGCGTCCTGCTCATCCTGCTCGCCATCGCGGCGCTGTGGTCGACGGTCAAGATCGTGCCCCAGGGCAAGAACTTCACCGTCGAGAACTTCGGCCGCTATACGCGCACCCTGCAGCCGGGCCTGCACATCCTCATCCCCGTCGTGGAACGGATCGGGCAGCGCATGAATATGAAGGAGCAGGTGCTCGACATCCCCAGCCAGGACGTCATCACCCGCGACAACGCCATGGTGCGCGTCAACGGCGTCACCTTCTTCCAGGTTCTGAATGCTGCGCGCGCGGCCTACGAGGTCGACCAGCTCGAGCCCTCGATCATCAATCTCACCATGACCAACGTGCGCACCGTCATGGGATCCATGGACCTCGACGAGCTTCTGTCCAACCGCGACCAGATCAACGCGCAGCTTCTGCACGTCGTCGACCAGGCGACCGAGGCCTGGGGCATCAAGGTCACGCGCATCGAGATCAAGGACATCGATCCCCCGCGAGATCTCGTCGACAGCATGGCCCGGCAGATGAAGGCGGAGCGCGAGAAGCGCGCGCAGATCCTCGAATCGGAAGGTCTGCGCCAAGCCGCCATCCTGCGTGCGGAGGGCGAGAAGCAGGCGGTTGTTCTCGAAGCCGAAGGGCGCCGCGAAGCAGCCTTCAAGGACGCCGAGGCGCGCGAGCGGGCAGCCGCTGCCGAGGCCACGGCGACGCAGCTCGTCTCGGAGGCAATCGCGGCTGGAAACGTTCAGGCGATCAACTACTTCATCGCCAACAACTACATCAAAGCCCTGGAATCGCTGGCCCGGGCGCCCAACCAGAAGGTCATCATGATGCCGCTGGAAGCCTCATCGGTGATCGGCTCGATTGCCGGGCTCGCACAGATCACATCGGAAGCGTTCGGCGGGGCAGTCCCCGGGGCCGCCAGGCCCAGGGGCAGCGTCCCGCAAGCCTGATGTTGAAATTGGGAGGCGTTGCTCTGCTATGCTGCGCGGTCGGATGGGAGATCTGAGCCATGCGGTTGATCGATTTCTTCTGGAACCTGGGCCCTTGGAGCTGGTTCATCGTCGGTGTGGCGTTGTTCGTGCTGGAGACCATCGTTCCGGGCGTGCACTTCATCTGGTTCGGTCTTGCTGCCTTGGTCGTGGGGGTGCTTGGCCTTGTCGTTGACATCTCTTGGGAGTGACAGTTGATCGCCTTCGCCATCATCTCCTGCGTTACCGTGTTCTTCGTGCGCCGCTACGCCGGACCCGACATGTCGGCAAGCGACGAGCCCGGGCTCAACCTGCGTGCCGCCCAGTACGTGGGACGGGTGGTAACCGTCGAGGAGCCGGTCGCCGGCGGGCGCGGCAAGGTGCGCGTGGGCGACACGATTTGGGCCGCGCAGGGCTCCGATGCTCCGCAAGGGGCGCGCGTGAAGGTCACGGGGACACACGGCACCGTATTGTTGGTCGAGCATGCAGCATCCTGAAAAAGATCAGAGCCCCGGCGCATTCCTGTGGCTCGCCGCCGCGGTCAGCGTTCTGCTGCCCGTTGCCGGCGTGGGAACGGCCCTGTTCGGGCTCTACAGGGAGGTCAGCGGCGATTCGACGGGATGGTACTGGGTCGGTGCCGGCGTCGTGCTCATCCTCGCCGACATGGCACTCGACAAGTTTTGGGCGCACCCGCGCATTGCACAGAGCGACGAGCCGGATCTGAACCGGCGCGGCGCCGAGCTCGTCGGCCAGGCGGTCACCGTGGTGGAGCCGATCGAGGCCGGCGGCCGCGGCAGCGTGCGTGCGGGCGATACGGTGTGGGCGGCCGAGGGGTGCGAGGCCGATGCGGGCACGCGCGTCAGGGTCGCCGGCGTGAGGGGCACCGTGCTGATCGTGGAAGCGGCCTAAGCGATGCCGACGCGCAAAAGGTCGTGGATGTGCACGATGCCGATGGGCCGGCGCTTCTCCACCACGAACAAGGCGGTGATGCGCGAGGCGTTGATCAGCTCCAGCGCGGCCGAGGCCAGCATCTTGGGCGTCGCCGTCTTCGGCCGCGGGGTCATGATGTCGGCTGTGCGGGCGCGCACCAGGTCCGCGCCCATGTGACGGCGCAAGTCGCCGTCGGTCACGATGCCGATGAGCTTGCCCTTGGCGTCGATGATGCCGAGGCAGCCGAAGCTCTTCTGCGTCATGATGAGGAGCGCATCGCTCATGGGCTCGGTGTCGCGCGCGAGCGGCAGGCGGTCGCCCTTGTGCATGACATCGGCGACGTACTTCAGGCTGGCGCCGAGCGAGCCGCCGGGATGGAAGGCCTTGAACTCGTGCGCGGTGAAGCCCTTGGCCTCCAGCAGCGCGATCGCGAGACAGTCTCCGAGCACGAGCTGCATGGCCGTGGAGGTGGTGGGCGCCAGGCCGTGCGGGCAGGCCTCCTTGGTTCGCGGCAGCTCCAGGACGATGTCGGCTTGCTGTCCGAGCGCCGATTCGGCGCGCGACGTGATGGCGATCAGAGGCACCGAGTGGCGCCGCGAGTAGGTGATGAGCGGCTTGAGCTCGACCGTCTCGCCCGACCAGGAGAGGGCGAGAAGCACGTCGTCGGGCGTGATCATGCCCAGATCGCCGTGCGAGGCCTCGGTCGGGTGCACGAAGAATGCCGGCCGCCCCGTCGAGGCGAAGGTCGCGGCCATCTTCTGGCCGATGTGGCCGCTCTTGCCGATGCCCGTGACGATCACGCGCCCGCGCGCCGTTCGCAACTGTCTGAGCGCGGCCTCGAACGAGCGCGCCATCGGCCCTGCCAGCGCCTCGCGCAGCTCGGCCAGCCCCTCGCACTCGAGATCGAGCGTGCGCAAAGCCGACGCAACGGGCAGCCGGCTCAAGCGCTTGCCGCCTTCGATGCTCTTGAATTTTCGCGCAGGCACGCCGGCCGCCGTCATGGCTCGTATCCCCCGACGCCTCCAGCGACGCGTAAGAGTTAAAAGTTTCTTACAATTTACCCGGCGTGTCCAGCCAACTGCACAAGCAGGCGCCGGGGAGCTCCCCGCGACCCTATCCTAAACAGAGCGTTAACTGTCGTTTCATAGTGTTTTCGTCGGCACGTAGAAGCGTTCGCGTGGCAGGTAATCCGCATGGGAGCGCTTAGTGGCGAGCGGGCAGAGGATCGTCTGGTTTCTGTTGGGTTTTGCCGCCGCGACCGGGTGTCTGCTGGCGTTGCGGCCGCTGCCGGCGGCCGGTCAGATCCTCGACCGCCCGGCCGCCAACGACGCACCTCCCGTGCGCAGGCAGCCGCAAGCCGGGGGTGCGGCGTCTGTCCAAGACGAAAACCCGTTCCAAGATGGCCGCTGGGGTGCCGAGGTGCGCGCGCTGCCCGCTCCGCGGCAAACCGATGCACCCGTGGGCGACTGGGAAACAAGCACCGCGACCGACGCGCTCGATGAGGTGCAAGGTCGGCCACGACGGCCGCGCGTGCCTCAGGACGGAGATCCGGTCGATTTCGTCGAGTCGTTCGTGCCGGCCGACGGCATCATCGATCTCGCGCAACCCAGCGACCTGAGCGACGAGGACGATCCGACCCGCGCCGAAATCCGCTCGCCGGAGGACATTGCGGCTTTTGCCGCGTTCCCCGGGTTCGACCCGCTGCTGCTGCAGGAGGAGCAGATCAATCCCGTATTCAGCGACCGGGTGGACCGGCTGTTCGAGCAGGAGCCGTTCGCGCCGCTCGGCACCAGGATCGGCAGCTTTGTTCTTTTCGCCGCGGTGGAGGCGGACGGAGACTACAACTCCAACCTGTTCGCCTCGCCCGAGGCGCTGGGCGACTACTCGTTCGAGCTGCGTCCGTCAGCGCGGCTTGCCTCCGACTGGCGCAACCACGCGGTCGAGGTGCGCGCAAGCGGCGACTTGAGCTTTCACGATAAGTACCCTTCGGAAGACGATCGCGCCTATCTGGTGGAGGGGCTGGGCCGGCTCGACGTCACGCGGCGCACCAATCTGCAGGGCGCGATCGCGCACGAGGAGGCGCAGGAAAGCCGCAACGCCATCAACGCCAGCTCCGCCGGCTCGCGCCCCGACATCGTCGTCAATCGCGGGCGGCTGGCGCTCAACCACCAGTTCAACCGTCTGTCGGTGCGGCTACGCGGCGGCATCGTCGACACGCGCTACGGCACCGACATCCTCGATGGCGTGGCGCAGAGCAACGCCGACCGCAATTTCACCCTCTACGAGGAGGCGGCGCGCCCCATGTGGGAGTTCACGCCGACCTTCTTCGTGTTCTCAGACGTTGCCCTCAACCAGCGCGAGTACGGGATCGCGGCGTTCACCGACGGCATCAACCGATCCTCGACGGGCGAGCGCTACCGCGTCGGCGTGTCGTTCGGCGACATCGGCGCCTACCTGCGCGGCGACGCGAGCCTGGGCTACGGCCGCCAGACGCCAGACAACCCCCAGCTCGAGGTCATCGACGGACTGCTCGTCGACGCCAATCTGTCCTGGCGCGTGACGCAGCTGACGACGCTGCTGTTCACGGCGGAGACCGACGTGGCCGAGACGACGACGGTCGACTCCGGCGGCGTCATGCAACGCAACTACGCGCTGGAGGCGCGCCACAACTTCACAACGCGCCTTATCGGCAGCGCCGGGGCCGCCTTCTTCACCCGCGACTTCGTCGGCGCCGGCATCCACGAGAACCAGCTCACGCTGGCAACGGGGCTCGAGTACTTCCTGAGCCGCGAGGCGGTGCTGTTCGGCCGCTACGCGCACACCGTCTTCGACACCACGAGCCCCAACGGCAACTGGACGGGCGAGGAGGTCCAGCTCGGCGTGCGGGTGCGCAACTAGCCTTTTGGCGTCATGAGAGCTTGGCCAGCCCCTCCTTGAGCGCCGGGGCCAGATCCTCGCGTTTCAGCGCGTAGGCGATGTTGGCGAGCAGGAAGCCGATCTTGGTGCCGCAGTCGTAGATCGTGCCGTCGAAGCGCACCGCGAAATACGGATCGCCGCTCTTTTGCATGGCGATCATGGCGTCGGTGAGCTGGATCTCGCCGCCCGCACCCCGCTCCTGACGCGCGAGGTAATCGAAGATCTGCGGCTGCAGGATGTAGCGCCCGGTGATGTGCAGATTGGAGGGTGCCGTCCCGGGCTTGGGCTTCTCGATCATGGAGGTGACGGGCGACACCTTGGCGTTCCTGTCCTCGACTCCGACGATGCCGTAGAGGTGCGTCTCGTCCTCGGGCACAGGGGACACGCCGATGAGACTGCCGCCGCGCGCCTCGTAGGCCTCGATCATATCCTGCAGGCACGGGCGTGCCGCGTGGTGCAGCATGTCGGGCAGCAGCAGCGCGAACGGCTCATCGCCGACGATGTCGCGCGCGCACCACACGGCGTGACCCAGCCCCAAAGGCGCCTGCTGGCGCGTGAAGCTCGTGCATCCCGCCTCGGGAAGGTCGCGCAGCAGCGCCTCCAGCTCCTTGGTCTTGCCGCGCTCAGCCAGCGTCTGCTCCAGCTCCGGCTGGCGGTCGAACTGGTTCTCGATCGACTCCTTGTTGCGGCCGGTGACGAACACGAAATGCTCAATGCCCGCTGCGCGCGCCTCGTCGACGACGTGCTGGATCACGGGGCGGTCGACGACTGTCAGCATCTCCTTGGGGATCGACTTGGTGGCGGGAAGGAAGCGCGTGCCGAGCCCGGCGACGGGGAATACGGCCTTGCGGATGCGCTTCTGTGCGGGGGGCATGGGCAACTCCAGTGATGGGAAGGTTTTTCTTAGCCCTAATAGTCGAGATCGAAAATCTGGTGTGGATCTTGAAGGGCGAGCGGCGGATACGTCACTTGTTTGAGGCCATGGTTAAGGCAGTACGGTGGTAGGGTGTATAGGCCTAGTGCGGCCACAATTGAGAAGGCACATGCAGCGATGACCGTTCTCGTTACCGGCGGAGCCGGCTACATCGGAAGCCACATGGTGCTCGAGCTGCTCGATTGCGGGGAGAGCGTCATCGTCCTCGACAATCTCTCGACGGGCTTCCGGTGGGCGGTGCCGGCCAACGCCACGCTGGTGGTGGGTGACGTGGGCGACCAGGAGCTGGTGCGCTCGATCGTGCGCAAGCACGGCGTCAAGGCGATCATCCACTTCGCCGGATCGATCGTGGTGCCGGAATCGGTCGCCGATCCGCTCGGCTACTACCACAACAACACCGTCAAATCGCGGGCTCTGATGGAGGTCGCCGTCGAGATGAAGGTGGAGAATTTCATCTTCTCCTCCACCGCCGCCGTCTACGGCAATCCCAAAGAGAATCCGGTGCGCGAGGACGCCGAACTGCGGCCCATGTCGCCCTACGGCTCCTCCAAGATGATGACCGAGATCATGCTGGCCGACACCGCGCGCGCGCACGACCTGCGCTACGTCGCCCTGCGCTATTTCAACGTGGCCGGCGCCGATCCCAAGGGCCGCTCGGGCCAGTCGACGCCCAATGCCACCCATCTGATCAAGGTCGCCTGCGAGACGGCGCTCGGCCGGCGCCCCTACATGGAGGTGTTCGGCACCGACTACGACACGCCCGACGGGACCTGCGTCCGCGACTACATTCACGTCACCGACCTGGTGCGCGCCCACATGGTGGCGCTGCGGCACCTGCGCGACGGCGGCAACTCGGACGTGTTCAACTGCGGCTATTCGAAAGGCTTCTCGGTGCTGCAGGTGATCGAAGCGGTAAAACGGGCCTCCGGCGCCGACTTCGAGGTCCGCCACGGCCCCCGGCGCCCGGGCGATCCGGCCGCCATCGTCGCCGCCTCCGACAAGATCCGCGTGCAGCTCGGCTGGCGCCCGTCGCACGACAATCTCGACACCATCGCGGTGCAGGCGCTGGCCTGGGAAGCGCACCTGGAGCGGTTCCGCCGCGCCAGCTGAGCCCAAATATCGCAAAATCGCCGGGAAGTCCGGTGAGGAGAAACCGCGAGCAGCGAGCGACCGAGGCGGGGAGACGCAGTGTTCTTGGCTATTGGTGATTGTAGCGGACGGCTGCGGCTGCGCAGCCTTGCCGCCGCCCTCCTCGCCGCACTGATTGCGGCGGCGGCGACGCCTGCATCGGGTGCCGATGCGTTCCGGGCGTGGCTGATCGAGCTGTGGCCGGAGGCGCGGGAACTCGGCGTTTCGCGTGAAACCTTCAACGCGGCGTTTCGCGGCCTCAAGCCCGACTACTCGCTTCCCGACCTGATCATCGAGGGCCGCAAGCGCGACGACAGCGCCGGCCAGGCCGAGTTCACCAAATCGGCCATGGACTATCTCAACCCCACGTATCTGCGCCGCCTTGCCGTGCAGGGCCGCAAGTTCATGCACAAATACAAGCGCGAGATCGCGGGCATCGAGCGCGCAACCGGCGTCGACCGCCACATCCTCGTCGCTATCTGGGGTCGGGAGACGTCCTACGGCCGCTACAAGTTGCCCCACGATGCGATCCGCGCGCTGGCGACCCAGGCCTATGTGGGCCGACGCAAGGATCAGTTCCGCCGCGAGCTGCTCTACGCCTTGAAGATGCTGCAAGACGGCGTGCCCCGCAAAAAGATGCGCTCATCGTGGGCGGGAGCGATCGGGCTCACGCAGTTCCTGCCGTCGGAGTACTACGGCCATGCCGACGACGGTGACGGCGACGGCAAGGTCGATCTGTTCGACTCGGTCCCCGATGCGCTCGCGTCCGCCGCGCGCCAGCTCGCCAACAAGGGCTGGGTGCGCGGCCTGCGCTGGGGCCACGAGGCGCGCGTGCCCGAGCATGGCGACTGCTCGCTCGAAGGCCCGCCCGGCACGCGCACCATTGGCGATTGGGTGGCGCTCGGCTTCGAGCGGGCGGGACCCAAGCGCTTCCAGCCAGACGAGCTCGGCCACGAGGCCTACCTGATGATGCCGTCGGGCGCCTACGGACCGGCGTTCCTCGCCACCGAGAATTTCCAGGTGATCCGCCGCTACAACACGTCGGACCTCTACGCATTGTTCGTCGGCAACCTGGCCGACCGCCTTGCCGGCGGCGGCGACTTCCATACGCCCTCGGCGAGCATCGGCCAGCCGCGCACGCGTCAGGTCATGGAGATACAAAAACGCCTCATCGAGCTCGGCTACGGGTTGCAGAAGGTCGACGGCAAGATCGGCTCCAACACGCGCCGCCAGGTCGGCACCTACCAGAAGAAGCACGGTCTCAAAATCGACTGCTGGCCCACCGAGGCCGTCCTGTCGCACCTGCGCTCCGGCGCCGCGCTCAGCTCCAGAAAGCAATAGCCTCTACAAAGCACGAGCCGTCGTGATATGCCCTGCGCGCTGAGGCGGCACCCCGCTGGATCGGTGCCGGCCGCCACGTCTTGCCGGGGAGGGTGCACCATGAGCCGCTGGGTCGAGGAAACGTTTCATCCGCACTGGCGCGTGCGGCTCGAGGCGGACGAGGTTCTGCACGAGGTCAAGACCGAGCACCAGCACCTCGTCATCTTCAAGAACCGCACCTGGGGCACGGTTCTGATGCTCGACGGCGTGTGCCAGCTCACCACCTCGGATGAGTTCATCTACCACGAGATGATGGCGCACGTGCCGCTGATGGTGCTGGACAAGCCAAAGCAGGTTCTCGTGGTCGGCGGCGGCGACGGCGGCGTCTTGCGCGAGGTCTTGAAGCATCCAATGGTCGAGCGGGCGATGCTGTGCGAGATCGACCGCACGGTCATCGACACCGCGCTCAAATACTATCCCGAGATTCCCGGGGCGACGTTCGACGACGAGCGCACCGTGGTCGTCATCGCCGACGGCCGCAAGTTCGTGGCCGAGACGGACGAGCGCTTCGACGCCATCATCGTCGATAGCTCCGAGCCGATCGGCCCCTCCGCGGTGCTGCACACGGTCGAGTTCTTCGCCGACTGCAAGCGCGCCTTGAAGGACGGCGGCATCCTTATCACTCAGAACGGCCTGCCGTTCCTGTTTCCCGAGCACCTGGGCCAGACGACGCGCGCCTTCGCCTCGCTGTTCGACCACGTCGCCCCCTACATGTGCACGCAGCCGTGCTACTTCGGCGGCCCGTTCGCGCTCAACTGGGCGAGCGACGAGGACGAGCATCTGGACATGGCCGAGAAGAAGCTCGGCAAGCGCCAGGCAAGGCGCGGCATCGGGACCCGCTACTGGACGCCGGCCGTGCACAACGCCGCGTTTGCGCTGCCGGCGTACGCGCTGAGCGTGGTCGAGAAGGCCGTCGCCGAGGGGCGCGCCAACGGCGGCAAGTCGCGCCGCGGCAAGGGCAAGGCCGGCGGCTAGGCAGCTTGCCGATGGCCTCCATCTGAGCCGGTCCGCTTATCGGGAGGCAAGGTGGGTGCCGAGCAGCTCGTCGTACACCTTGAGCGTCTGCTGTCGCATGCTCTCAAGCGAGAAGGCGCTCATAACGTGAGCGCGGGCGCGCGCGCCCATGCGCTCGCGTGCATCGCGCGGCATTGCCATGGCCGCGGCGATCGCGTCGGCGAGTTTGGCCGGGTTGGCGGCCGGCACCAGCCAGCCCGTTGCCTCGTCGGCCGAGAAGCGCGGTGGGCTGCGCACGGTCTCGGGCGGCGCGCCGATGTCGGTGGCGATCACGGGCGTCGCCATCGCCTGCGCCTCGGTGGCGGCGCGGCCGAAAGCCTCCGGCTCGGTGGAGGCCACGACCGCAATGTGCGAGGCCAGCAGGGCGGCGGCGATGTCGTCGACGTGGCCCACGAGGCGGACGTAGCCATTGAGATCGGCCTCGCGGATGGCCTTGTCCAGGCCGGCCGCATAGCCGCGGCGGCGCTGGCTATCGCCGGCGAGTATCAGCACGGCATCGTCGAGGCGCCCTTGCGCCTTCAGGAGCTTTGCGGCCTCGATCAGCACGTTTTGCCCCTTCCAGGCCGTCAGGCGCGCAGCGTTGAGGATGACGCGTTGGCTGGCGCCGAGACCCCACTGGGCGCGCAGGGCGGCAACGCGCTCCGGTGACACGGCGTCGGGATCGAACAGCTCCGGATCGAGACCGCGGTAGATCACGCGCAGCCGCGACAGCGGCGTGCCGTAGCGCATCCGGATCAGGTCGGCGGTGTAGTATGAGTTGGCGATCACCGCATCGCCGCGCGCCATGACGCTGTTGTAGAGGCGCTTTGCGGCCGTACTCTCCGAATAGGCGCCGTGGTAGGTTGTGACGAAGGGTTTGCCCGTCCACCGCGCGGCCAGGAGCGCGCTCCAGGCCGGTGCCCGGCTGCGGGCGTGGATGAGGTCGACGCAATCGCGGCGCACCGTGTCGGCGATGCGGTGCGCGTTCCACAACAGACGCACCGGGTTCTTGACCGCGGCGGGAAAGAACTGCACTTCCGCACCGGTATCGCGCAGGCGCTGCACTAGGCGGCCGCCTTCGCTCAGCACGATGGCATGGCCGCCGGCGTCCTGGATGGCACCGGCGATCTCGATGGTGGAAAGCTCTGCGCCTCCGGTGTCGAGCTCAGGGATGATCTGCAGTATGGTCGGGCGCTTTTCGGCCACGAGGCTTTCTCCGGCTGGCGAAGGGGTTCTTTAGAGTGAGTGATCGCGAACCGCAATTCCTTGACATCGACGCAAGTGATGGCGCAGCCGCGCGGCGCATCGCCTACATTGCCGATCCGCCTGCCGCGGAAAAGGGCGTGAGCTTGTTCTGGCTCGCGGGCTACAAGTCCGACATGGCGAGCACCAAAGCGAGCGAGCTCGCCCGCTATGCGCGCGAGATGGGCTTGGGCTGCACGCGCTTCGACTATTCGGGTCACGGGCTTTCGACCGGCCGCTTCGAGGACGGCACCATCGGCGCTTGGCTGGCCGAGGCCGAGGCGGTGTTTCGTCGCGTCACACGCGGGCCCCAGATCGTGGTCGGCTCCAGCATGGGCGGCCACATCGCCCTGATCTTGTTGCGCCGGCTCATGCAGTCGGCGCCCGAGGACGCAAAGCGCATCACGGCGATGGTGCTGATCGCGCCGGCGTGGGACATGACGGAGGAGCTCATGTGGAAGGAGTTCTCCGAGGCGGCGCGCCGTGAGCTCATGGAGACCGGCGTCTTCCTGGAGCCCTCCGACTACGGCGAGCCAAATGCGATCACGCGCACGCTGATCGAGGAGGGGCGTCAGCATTTGCTGGCGCGCCGGCCGTTCGACCCGGGCCGTCCGGTGGTGATCCTGCAAGGCGTGCAAGACGAGGCGGTGCCGGTCGCGCACACACGCGAGCTGCTAACCTTCCTCAAAGGCAGCTCGGTCAAATTGATCGAAATTTCCGACGGCGAGCACCGCCTGTCGCGGCCCGAGGACCTGGCGCTTCTTTTCGCGACACTCGATGAGCTTGCGGAAAGCACGCTTGCTTGAACGCGTCGACAGCAAAAATGCCCCGTGACAGAACGCCCTGAGGCGTAATCTGGCGGGTAGCTCCATGCAAAAGCTCGGCATTCTTCTGTCGGTCCTGGCGATTCTGGTGACGGCACAGGCGCCCTTTGCGGCAGCGCGCGAGCGCGGCGGCGGGCGGTCCTTGTCCCTCGACGACCCGAGATCGCTCGCCTCGCCCAACTACGAGGGCTATCGTCCGGCCTGGGCCAACCCATATGCGGACCCACCCGAGATCGGCGTCAACGACGACCCGACGCCGTTCGATCCCTCAGACGTCGACAGCGGTCCCTCCCCACTCGATCCCGACGCGTTCTGAAGCAGGGCCTGGTGCTCAGTCCAAGCCGAGACTGCGGCGCACGAAGCTTTGCAGCTCGGCAAGCGTGCCGTGGATCGGCACCTCGTCGGGCAGCTTCGGGATGTCGGAGCGCTCGTCGATGAAGGCGGCGACCGGGCGGCCGTAGCGCAGCGCCAGCGCGACCTCGCTCGACGTGCCCCGGCCGCCCGGCAAGGCAATGAGCACGTTGGAGCTCAGCACGTTGATGTGGTTGCGCGACAGGGGATTAGTGCCCGAGGCGCCGCTCAAGGGCAGATGCGTCAGAATGGCGAGCTCGACGAAGGGGTTGGGATATCCCGGCCGCGACACCGCCGGGTCGTCGCCGCAGGGCACGATGCCGACCACCAGGCCGGCCCGGCTCGGGACGGCGCTGAAGGCGCGGCTGACGGCCGTCATGACGCCCTTTCCCGCACCTGTCAGCAGGTGCACGGGCAGCGTCGCCAGCCAGCGGCCGACGGCCTCGGACTTGGCGGTGTGCTCGTGTCGGCCCGAGCCCATGACCCCCACGACGGGGAGGTGTTTCGACATTTCTGAGACCCCGCTTGCCTAATGCTTGTTTGGCCGGGAAAATTGCACGTTTGCACCCGGCCGGCACCCCGGAAATGGGATTGACGCCCAGGGCGTGCGGGGCCACACGAACACCACAGGCCTCGGCTTCAGTGATGCTCAACGCCGGGCGCATCGACGCCCGGTCAACCGGAGACGACGATGGAACGACCCCTGCAGATCGCTTTCAAGAACATGGCAAGCTCGGCGTCCCTGGAGGCGCTCGTGCGCGAACGGGTGGAACGGCTGCAGCGTTTCCATCCGCACATCACCGGCGCGCGCGTCGTCGTCGGCGTGCCCCACCGCAGCCCGGAGAGCAGCAAGCCGCCGATCGGCATCGCGGTCGAGATCGACGTGCCGGGCCACAAGCCGATCGTGGCCAAGGGCGAGCAGGACCGGCGCGAGATGAAGGGCGACCATCAGGCCATCATCAATCGCGTGTTCGAGGCCGTGGAGCGCCAGCTCGAGCAGATCATGGCTATCCGCAAGGGCGAGGTGAAGAACCACGGCTCGGCCGGCGACACAGGCGTGGTCGTGCGCATCTTCCCGGATCAGAACTACGGTTTCGTGGAGGTGAAGGATTCGCCCGACCTGTACTTCTCGCGCGATGTGGTGGCGTCGGGCGCCTTCGACGAGATCAAGATCGGCACCGTCGTGCACGTGACGCGCGCGGCGAGCGAAGGCCCGATGGGCCCGCAGGCCAGCTCGGTCAAGCTCCTGAACGCCCGGCGCAGCCCTTCCTAGTGCGCGTTTCGGTTGCGAGGCTCGCCTGGCGTTCGATGCTTCGTCCCTGGGCGAGCATCGGAAAAAAGGGACACTGGAATCATCGCGCTAGGGAGCATCATGCATTCGACGCGATTTGGCGTCATGCTTGGAGCGACTTGGAAGGGGGAGGGATCCCATGTTGCGCAGCGTGCCCCGGGTGGGCCTCGAGGACGACCTGGCCGCAATAGAGGCGTTCGTCGCCAAGCCTGCCGCCAGCGCTGCAGAGCTGGCCGACAACCTCACCCAGGCCTATGGGGCGGTATTCGACGTCGGCCTCGACCGCTACGACGTGGCCGAGGTCGCCAAGTCTGCCCCCAAGCTCTTGAACGCGGTGTTCTCGCTGCAGCTGAGACTGCGCAACCAGGTCGCCGACTGGCACCAGCGCGGGTTCATGTCGCTTAACGCTCAGCGGGCGCTGCGCAATGCGCTGCGCATCGCCCGCTACGCGGCCGACATGCTGGGCGAGCTCAATGTTCGCTACGCGCAGCTTGGGCCCGACGAGCCGCCGCTGCGGGCCTTCCGCGGTCCCGACCTCAACACGCTGGTCAACCCCGCCTTCAATAGCGGCCAGGACCTTCCTTTCCAGGCCGGCGACCTGCTGTTGATGCGCGGCATGCACCACAATAGCGCGGCGATCGCCCGCATCGGCGACGTCGATTCCCAGTTCAGCCACATCGCCATCGTGCACACCGACGCCGACGGCAAGCAGTGGGTGGTGGAAAGCCTCATCGAGGAAGGAGGCATCATCAACTCGCTCGATGCCGCGCTGCACCACGGCCTGGGGCGCTGCGTCATGTTCCGCCACAAGGATCCGGTCCTCGCCCGGCGCGCAGCGGCGCTGATCCACGACGTCGTGCGCCGCTCGCGCGCGCGCGGCGGCAAGCGCATCTGGTACGACTTCTCCATGGAACTGGAAGGCGGCTATGAGCTGTTCTGCTCCAAGCTCGTGCGCAACGCATTCGCGCTCGCCAGCGACGGCAAGGTGGTACTGCCGACGTTCAACACGCGCTTCGACATGAAGAACCGCGATTTCGTCGACCGGATCGGTGTCACGGCGCGGGAGACGTTCGCGCCCGCCGACATCGAGCTGGAGCCCGATTTCGATCTCGTCGCCGAGTGGCGCGACTACCGGTTGACGTCGCGGCTGCGTTTGCAGGACTTGCTGATGGACAGCCTGTTCCGCTGGATGGAGGAGTACGGCTACAAGTTCCGCGAGGATTTCCCCATCCGCCTCGTCGGCATCTTCGGCCGGCTCTCGAGCCATTTGTCGGATCGGGCCAAGCAGCTCGTCGCCGATGTGATCCCCAAGGTGCCCCCCAACATGGGCCGCAGCACCATTCAAGCCGTCGCCATGCTGCATCAGACCGCCGAGCCGCTGCTTGCCGATCTCATGTCGCTGGAGCGGCAATGCATCGAGCGCTTCGGGCGGCCCTTGCACCCGCGCGAGGTGTTCGAGCACCTGGAGAACAAGCGCCAGGAATCGGGCGGGCGGATCGGCTATCTGGTGGGCCGATCCTGAACGCTGGCTTCCCATGAGTCGTAGGGGTCGCGGCGTCCATTGGGCAAGCCTTCCTCCAGCGCCGCCTCAAGCGCGCCGGGGCCCGCCTTCACCGCAACGGCCTCCGGCACGATCCACGCCCTGTAGCCGTGCGCAATGATCGGATCGCTGCAGGTGAGCTGCCGATCGACGACATCGCAGCTGCTGTCGGGGCGGGCGGTCTGCACCTCGCGCCGGTCGTGGCCCCAGAATCCCATGTCGACGGGTTGGATCGGCGCCGCGTCGGCACCGAGCTCCACGCCGCGGAACACGCACGTCATCCGGTTGCGGCAGGGACCGGCACGCCGACCGAGCGTGTTGCCGGGGCCGAGTGCCTTCCAGCGCCGCATGTAGTCGGCACCGCCGTTGGCGCCGGCGCTGATGTAGCACCCGCCGCCGATGCACAGCACGGGATTGGTCCTTCGCCGCGAGCCGCGCCGGCGCGGCTCCATGACGAGCAGCACCGTTACGCGCGTCGCCAAGCGGCTCGCCTCCTCACCCTTGGGCCCGTGGCCGAACAGGTCGTCTGCGGGATCGGCCGGTGGTTTCGGGCCGCCCAGGCTGTGGCGCGTCGACAGCGCGCGTTTGCGCTCGCGCGCCTCGCGGGCCAAGCGGAACTTCTCGGCAATGCGCTGAACCTCCTCCAGGCGCCGGGCTTCTAGCGCTGCGCGTGCCTCCGCCTCGCGCCGCTGCTTCTCCTCGGCTTCTTTCGTGGCGGTGCGGGCGGCCTCCTCGGTTTCGCGCTGCTGCGCGGCGCGCCGCTTCTCGTCGGCTTCCTTGGCCAGGCGGGCGGCCTCCTCGGCCTTGCGCTTCTCCTCCACCTCGCGCGCGAGACGCGCAGCTTCGGCGCGCCGTGCCTCCTCGGCACGGGCCAGCTCGTCTTGGCGCTTCTGCTCGGCTTCGCGGGCAAGACGCGCAGCCTCTGCCCGGGCGGAATTGCGCTCAGCCTCGATGCGGGCTTTCTCCTCGGCTTCGCGCAGCTCTTGGGTCCTGCGCTGATCTTCAGTGCGGCGCGCCTCCGCCTCGGCGCGGGCACGGGCCAGCATATCGGCCTCGTCGGCGGCGCGCTGCTGGGCGGATTTGCGTCGAGCCTCCTCCGCGGCGGCGCGCTGCTGGGCGGCCGTGCGACGGGCCTCCTCCGCGGCAGCATGCTGCGGGGCGGCCTTGCGGCGGGCCTCCTCCACGGCGGCACGCTGCTGGGCGGCCTTGCGGCGGGCCGCCTCCTCGGCTGCATGCTGCTCGGCAGCCTTACGGCGGGCTTCCTCTGCGGCTGCGGCCGCGCGTGCGCGCTCAGCCTCCGCCTTCTTGAGCGCCTCGGCACGCTCCGCGGCCTCGGCCGCACGCGCGAACTTCTCGGCGATCGCATGAGCGGCAGAATCGTCGGCGGCGGCCGGCGCGGCGCCCATCATCAGGCCTGCGAGCACCATTGCGCAACTCATGGCGCAAATGAGTTTCATCGCTGCAACGCGCATTTTGCCCTCATAAAGCAATAAACGGTAATCAGTCCGGCCAACGCAGACCTCGTGGCGCAAACGCGGCTGGATGCGGCCAACAAAGCGGAGACTGTTTGAACGGCGCCTGAACGGCGCCCTATGACCTTACTTTTCCGATGCGCCCCCCCGCACCCTCAACGGCGATGCGCGAGCAGCGCCTTGAGCCCCTGACGATAGGTCGGGTACTTTAGATCGATCCCTAGGTCGCGGTGAAGGCGCGCATTGCTGACGCGCTTGTTTTCCCCAAAAAAACTTGCCGCCATGGGGGATAAGTCGGCGTTCTGGAATGCTATTTCCGGCGGCGGCGGCATCTGCAACAGTTTTGCGGCGAACGCGATCACGTCCTGCGGCGGTGCCGGCTCGTCGTCGCTCACATTGTAGATGCGGTGCGAGCCGCGCCCGGCGATGGCGGCCATGAGCGCGTGCGCGATATCTTCGACGTGGATGCGGTTGAAGACCTGGCCCGGCTTGACGACGCACTGCGCCGTTCCCGCCTTGATCCGGTCCAGCGCGCTGCGGCCGGGTCCATAAATTCCCGAAAGGCGGAACGCCTGCACACCGGCCGCCAAGCGCTCACCGAGCGCCAGCCATTCGTGCTCCGCGGCAACGCGCCGGCGGCTGCGCTCGGAGACAGGTTCGGGCGCCGTCGTCTCGTCGACCCACCCCCCCTGACGATCGCCGTACACGCCGACGGTCGACAGATAGCCCATCCAGGCGATCGATTCCGCCCGCTCCAGGTCGGCGGCATGATGTCTGAGAACCGCATCGCCACCCTCTTGCGGCGGCACCGAGACGAGGACGTGGGTGGCATCCTGCAGGGCATCGCCGACGCCGGCGCCGGGACCGGTGCCGTCGAACACCAGGGCGGCGAACCCTTCCGCCGCAATCTTGTCCGCACCTTCGCGCGTGCGTGCGGTCCCGCTCACGCGCCAGCCCTGCGTGGCGAGGCGGCGGGCGAGATGGGAGGCTGAATATCCGAGCCCGAAGCAGAAGAGGTGCTTCATGGCAGGCACGCGGCATGCCACTCCGCGCGCACGACCGCGTCGCTTTCGCGGGCGAGATGGCGATGGCGCAGCCGGGGCCCGCGGCCGTCGTCCGCGAGCCGGCGCACGGCCCACACGGCCATGGCACGCACCAGCGGCGAGGCGTCGTCGAGCAGCGCCTCGACCTTGGGTAGCAGGCTCGCATCGCCCGAGTTGCCGGCGGCGATCAGCACGTTGCGCACGAAGCGGTCGCGGCCGGTGCGTTTGACCGGCGTCCCCGCAAAGCGCGCCCGGAAGGCGCGGTCGTCAAGCTCGAGCAGCTCGGCGAGCGGCGGGTTGTCGGTCTCGGCGCGCGCGTGAAAGCGCGTCTCGCGTGCGGCGGCGGCAAACTTGTTCCACGGGCACACCGCAAGACAGTCGTCGCATCCGAATACGCGGTTGCCCATGGCGGCGCGGAACTCGGCGGGGATGTGGCCCTTGTGCTCGATCGAAAGGTAGGCGAGGCAGCGGCGCGCATCGAGCACGTAGGGCGCGGGGAACGCCGCGGTGGGGCACACGTCGAGACAGCGTCGGCAGCTGCCGCAGCGATCGGGCTCGGGCGCATCGGGGGCCAGCTCGGCGGTCGTAAAGATGGCGCCGAGAAACAGCCACGACCCGTGCTCGCGCGAGACGAGGTTGGTGTGCTTGCCCTGCCAGCCGATGCCGGCCGCGGCCGCGAGCGGCTTTTCCATGACGGGTGCGGTGTCGACGAACACCTTGACCTCCGCGCCGCTCCTGGCGGCGAGGCTTGCGGCCAGCGCCTTGAGCTTCGACTTGAGCAGGTCGTGATAGTCCTTGCCCTGCGCGTAGACGGAGACGGCGGCGCGCGCCGGCTCGCCCAGCACGTGCAGGGGGTCGTGTTGGGGCGCGTAGCTCATCGCGAGCATGAGAACGGAGCGCGCCTCCGGCCACAGTGCGCGCGGGTCGCGCCGGCGCTCGGCCGTCGTTGCGAGCCAGGTCATATCGCCGTGGCGGCCTTTTTGGAGGAACTCGACGAAGCGCTCACCCGAGTGGCCGATGGCGTCGGGCGTCGTCACGCGCATCGCCTCGAAACCCATGGCGATGGCGTCACGGCGCACGTGCTCTTTCAAAGCGCTCGTCATTGCCGGGCCTCCGCGCCGCGTTCGGAGCGCGCCGCGGCGACGTTCAGAAGTCGAGGTCGGCGTAGTGCGCCGCAGGCGGGGCGCCGGGCACGCGATCGGCCAGGATCGGGCGGAAGGCGCGCCGCGACTTCAAGCGGGCGTACCAGAGCTTGGCAATCTCGAACTCCTCCCACGGAACCTCGCCCAGATAATCGATGGCTGATAAGTGCGCGGCGGCTGCCAGATCGGCAAACGACAGCTCGTCGCCCGCGAGCCAGCGCCGCTGGTCCGCCAGATGGCTGATGTAGCTCATATGGTAGCGCAGGTTGGCGCGGATGGCGCGCAGGACTTCCGCGTCGGGCGTATGGGCCGTTCCGGGCCGCATCCGCGCATAGACTTTTTCGTTGAGGAGCTCTTGCGTCACCTCGCGGTTGAGCTTGCCGTTGAACCAGTCGGCGAGGCGGCGCACCTCGGCCCGCTGCTCACGATTGCCCGGAAACAGGGCCGCCACTTGCACCTCGTCGGTGTCGGCCCCCGCGGCCTCGCCGAGGTACTCGGAGATGGCGTAGGCGCCGCAAAGGGTGGGGCCGCCGGCAATCTGCAGCACGGGAAGCTCGCCGGCCGGGTTCAGGGCGACCAGCTCCTGGCGCCACTCCCACGGCCGCTCCTCGGCGAGCTCCGCCTCCATGCCGAGCTCGCCGAGCGCCAGGCGGATGGCCCGCGAGAAGGGACAGAGCCGAAAGTGGATGAGCGTGTGCATTTGTTGGCTCGAGGTCATCGGCGAGGGGGCCGGCGGGCGGCACGGACCCCTCACAAGCGGGCAACGGGCGGCGATTCGTCAAGGCGCGAGCGTTCAAGACAGTCGTCCCGTGTGGCGCGGATGTGGCATCGCTCGAGCGCAAATCCTGCTAATCCTCGCCGCCTGTGGACCCGCCGCACGCATCACCGCAAGCAGCCAAAGAGCCGAGACGTCGCCCATGCCGATCTGGCAAGTCATCCTGCTTGGCCTTATCGAGGGCGTGACCGAGTTCCTTCCCGTCTCCTCCACCGGGCACTTGCTGCTGACGGAGCATTTCCTGGGCGTGTGCTCGCCCGGCAAGACCTTCGAGGTCCTGATCCAGCTCGGCGCCATCCTGGCGATCTTGAGCGTCTACTCCGTCAAGCTGACGCGCATTGCCCTGGCGCTGCCCTACGACCCGCAGGCACGCCGTTTCGTGATCGGCATCCTGCTGGCGTTCCTGCCCGCCGCCGTCATCGGCGCGCTGGGGCACGGCTTCATCAAGGGCGTGCTGTTCGAGACGCCGGTGCTCATCTGCATCATGCTGATCGTCGGCGGCGTCATTCTGCTGGTGATCGACCGCATGCACTTCGACGTGCGCTATGCCGACGTGATGGACTACCCGCCGTCGCTCTCCTTCAGGATCGGCATCTTTCAATGCCTGGCGCTCGTTCCCGGCGTGTCGCGCTCGGGCGCAACCATCGTCGGCGCCATGCTGATGGGAACCGACAAGCGCTCGGCGGCCGAGTTCTCGTTCTTCCTGGCGATGCCGACCATGACAGGCGCCTTCGCCTACGATCTCTACAAGAACTGGTCGATCCTCAGGCCCGAGGACGTAACCGACATCGTTTTGGGCTTCATCACCGCCTTCATCGCCGCCGTGTTCGTCGTGCGCTATCTGCTCGACTACGTGAGCCGGCACGGCTTTGCGCTGTTTGGCTGGTGGCGCATCATCGTCGGCGGCGTGGCGCTGGGCGCCATGCTGGTGCTGGGCGAGACCAGCGTCTGCCCGCAGAGCTTCTGATAGCGACGGGTGGCGTCAGGCGGCGTGCGAAGGCGCCGTCACGGTAAGCGCCAGACGCAGCGCGGCCGCGTCGGGTGCGCTGCGCAACGCATCGAGGATCGACGGCTCGCGCACCACCCGCGAGATCGAGGCGAGCGCCTTCAGATGATCGCCGCTCGCATGCTCGGGCGCGAGCAGCAGGAACAGCAGGTCGACCGGCTCGTTGTCGTGGGATTCGTACTCGATCGGCTGCTCCAGCCGGGCGAACAAGCACACGATGCCGTCGAGGTCGGCGAGCTTGACGTGGGGAACTGCTATTCCGCGCCCGAGCCCCGTGGAGCCCAGCCGCTCGCGCTGCAGAAGCGTGTTGAAGATCTCGCGGGAGTCGATCCCCGTCCTCTCCGCGGCAATCGTCGCCAGCTCCTGCAACGCATGCTTTTTGCTCGTCGCTTCCAGCGAGGCAAAAATGCTGTCGGGAGCCAGTAGATCACACAGATCCATTGCCAAATCCCATCCCACCCTGTTGCGATACGCCCCTGCGGGCTTAGGTGACGCGCCTTATAGACGCTGCGAGCGCCGCCGTCTTGCGTGGGCGGCTAGATTTGTAAACGCCTTGAACCATGGCCTGATCGCAGGATCGGTGCGCCCCTGACGATGCCGTTTCCCGTCCGCCAGCGGATCGTGAAAAACCAAAAAGATGGCATCGAGAAGGTCGATCTGCACAAAATTTCTGCATGCCGGTCGTTTGCTGTTCTGCCTTTGCTTCCAAGCGACAAGCACCAGAAGGTCAAAGCCCGTCTTCGCTGCGAGCCCGAATTGCCCAACGGTCGCGGCGTCGTTTCCGCCGCTGATCCGCCGACAATCGAGCCAATTCACATTCCGATTGCGTGCCCGGCCCTCTATTTGGTTGCGTACCGCCGGCCCTGCAATGGCAAGCCCCAGACTTCCTTTCCAACGATAGTACAGCAAGAACGGGGCCACAGGCCGCCCCGACGCACTCTGACACCAAAAGTGAGTGATCCCGGCCGCGGCGCCAAACGCCTCGAATCGGTACCGATCCTGCGGTCGCCAGGGCCAAAAGCCCTTCGGGCGATGCGTATATTGCACTCCGGGCGTGCGCACAAGCCTTGATCACCCGCGCTTTATAGCTCGTTAATTGGGCCGTGTGGCACGCTCCAAGAGACGCTTGTCGCGGCGACGCTGCACGGAGGAGGGGATGCGCATGGCCTCGCGGTACTTGGCCACCGTCCGGCGCGCGATCTCGATCCCGTTGCATTTCAGCTTCTCGACGATCTTGTCGTCGGACAGGACGGTTGAGGGCGTCTCCCCGTCGATCATCTGCCTGATGCGATGGCGCACGGCCTCGGAGGAATGCGATTCGCCGTCCTCGGCCGAGGCGATGGCCGAGGTGAAGAAGAACTTCAGCTCGAAGATGCCGCGCGGCGTGGCGATGTACTTGTTGGAGGTGACGCGCGAGACCGTCGACTCGTGCATCGAGATCGCATCGGCGACGGTGCGCAGGTTGAGCGGGCGCAAGTACTGGACGCCGTGGGTGAAGAAGCCGTCCTGCTGGCGCACGATCTCCTCGGCGACGCGCAGAATCGTGCGCGCGCGCTGGTCGAGGCTCTTGACCAGCCAGTTGGCGGTCTGCAGGCATTCAAGCAGATAGTTGCGGTCATGAGCCGAGGCCGCCGTCTTCGTTACGGTCGTCAGATAGGTGCGGTTCACGAGCACGCGGGGCAGCGTGTCGCTGTTGAGCTCGACGATCCAGCTGCCGTCGGGAGCCGCGCGCACGAGCACGTCGGGCACGACGGGCTGCATCTGCACGGAGCCGTACTTCAGGCCCGGCTTGGGGTTGAGGCGCTTGATCTCCGCCACGATCTCCATCAGCTCGTCCATCTCCACGCCGACGGCCTTTTTCAGCGCGGAGAAGTTGTGGTTGGCGACCAGATGCAGATTGTCGAGGAACTTGCCGATCACCGGATCGTAGCGGTTCTGATCCTTGAGCTGGAGGGCCAGGCACTCCTTGAGCGAGCGCGCGAACACGCCGGGCGGGTCGAGCGTCTGCAAAGCGGCGAGCACGCGCTCGATCAGCTCGGGCGGCGCGCCGAGCTTGTCCGACAGGGCGGCGAGATCCACGGCCAGGTATCCCGCCTCGTCGACAAGATCGATGAGGTACTGGCCGATCAGCCGCTCGGCCGGCTCCTTGAGCACCAGTGGCAATTGCTCGCTCAAATGCTGGCGCAACGAGACGTCGTTGGCGACGAAGGCCTCGATGTTGACGTCGTCGTCCGAGACCTGGCTGCGCTGGCGCAGCGAGGCCCAGCCCGACATGCTCTGGTCGCCGCCCGCGTCGGCGGGTGCGGCATCGGGATAGACGTTGTCGTATTCGGTATCGAGAGTGCCTTCCGGGTCGGACACCGGCTTGCCGAGATCGAGCCAGCTGTCGTCCGTCGCCGCGCCGTTCTCCTCGGTGCGGTTAAGCTCCGCCGTCTCGTTTTCGGGACGGTCGGCTCCGTCCGCATTCTCGTCGGTTTCAAGGAGCGGATTGCGCTCCAGCTCGGTCTCGACGTACTGGGCGAGCTCCATGTTGGAGAGCTGTAGTAGACGAATGGCCTGCTGCAGTTGGGGTGTCATCACCAACTGCTGGCCTTGTCTCAGCTCCAGCTTTGTCGAAAGCGCCATGCGCTTAATCCAGACATCCTCGCCGACGTTCGAGCCGCCGGTTTATGTCAGCGCTGATTAACAAACATGTCTCCCAGATACACACGCCGCACATCGTCGTTAGCTTTGATTTCTTCCGGCTTACCTTGTGTCAGAACCTGGCCATCGTAGATGATGTAGGCGCGATCGATAAGGCTCAAGGTCTCGCGCACATTATGGTCGGTGATGAGAACGCCGATGCCGCGCTCGGTCAAGTGTCGCACCAACTCCTGAATGTCGCCGACGGCGATGGGATCGATGCCGGCAAAGGGCTCGTCCAGCAGCATGAACGAGGGGCCCGAGGCGAGCGCGCGGGCGATCTCGCAGCGCCGCCGCTCGCCGCCCGAAAGGGCGATCGAGGGTGATTTTCGCAAGCGTGTTATGCGAAATTCCTCCAACAGGCTGTCGAGCTTCTCCTTGCGCTTGCGCTTGGAGGGCTCCACCAGCTCGAGCACGGCCATGATGTTCTGCTCGACCGTCAGCCCTCGGAAGATCGAGGCCTCCTGCGGCAAATAGCCGATGCCGAGCCGGGCCCGGCGATACATGGGCAGGCGCGTCACGTCGCGGCCGTCGATAGTTATGGTGCCGGTGTCGGCGGGCACCAGGCCGGTGATCATGTAGAACACGGTCGTCTTGCCGGCGCCGTTGGGCCCCAGGAGGCCAACCGATTCACCGCGGCCGACGGCGAGACTGACGCCGCGCACGACCATGCGCTTCTTGTAGCTCTTCTGCACGTGGTGGACGGTGAGCCAACCTTCCGCGCCGAGCTGCTGCTCGCTGCCGTTGACCGCCACGAGGCTGGTGCCGCGACCGCGGTGGCGGGGATCCCCGTTGTCCCAAGACGGGTCCCACGTTTGATAGGGCTCCGAGCGGGGGCGCTTCGAACCGAACGGGAGGATTTTGAGCACTGTTCGAAACCTCGGTTTGCGCGCGTCCGGCAACCGGCTGCCGGGGCATGGTGCGCCGTTCATGGCCTCTGTCAATCGGTGTCATGGCCTGATTATGACTCGGGGTCTTTACGGGTCCGGACCCGTGGGCGCCCAACTGCTGTTTTCGCCCGCGTCGGATGGGGTTTTCGCCTCGGGCGCCGGTGCAGTCTTCGATTTACCCTTCTTCTGCCGAGGGTAAAATATCGCACTCGGCCGGGCGCCCGTGCTCGGTCCCTGGACCACGAAACCGCCGTCCTTGCCGTTGGTCTGAGGCGCCGCCGTCGCCGACCAGGCAGCGGGATCGCTATGGATGATGCTCTGCCCGGTCGTCATGTCGATAACGAGCCGGGTGCCGCTTACGACGTTCTTGGCTTGCGTCAAGATGACGTCGCCGCCCACCGTCACCTTGTTGGTCTTCATGTCGAAGTTGGCCCAATCGCCGGTGGCGCTCTGGCCGTCCCTGGAGGTGACGATCACCTTGCCGCGCGCCTCGATGCGCGTCAGCTGCGCCGGCTGCCGGTCGCCGGTGGCATCCATTTGCTGCGCAAGGCCGGCGGCACCGGTGTAGCGCGCGGTGAGCACCGCGGTACGCACGACGAACTCACCCTGCGCGGCGCGCACGTCTCCCTTGAAGACGGCGGTCTTGGCTTTGTCGTCGACGTCGAGGCGATCGGCCTCGATATCGATGGGCGCGTTGGGATCGGTCTTGAACACAGCGGCCGCGTTGGCAATCGCGTCGGTGCTAATGGCCGCATCCTGCTTCGGCTTTTGTGCCTGACCCGGCTTGGCCTCGCCGTAAAACCGCGTCTCGATGCGCCCCGGCGTCTTGGATCCCGCCGGCGCCGGAGAGCTCAGCTGCGTGCGCCCCGTCGCGCGCTCCACCAGGAGGCGCTGGCCCTTGAGCTGGTTGCGGCCTTGCACGGCCACCACATCGCCAGACAGGAGGATGGTGTCGGCGCGCTGGTCGATCGTTGCGGTGTTGCTCGTGGCGCGGCGGTCGCTGCCCGATGTGACCACGACGTCGCCCGCCAGCAGCGCGACCTGCTTGATGGCGTCGAAGTCCAGGCTGTTGCTGGTGACGCGGTCCTGCGGCGCGCGAGTCATGACGACCGGCGACTTGGACAGGATGCGGCTGATCTTGGCGCCGCCCGCTGCCGCGGCGGCCGCATCGGCGCCGGCGCCCTCGTAGTGCACGGTGAGCGCCGCGGTCTCCATGACCGCGTCGCCCTGCACGGCGCGGACCTCGCCGGAGAACGTTGCGATCTTTTCCGTGTCGTCGATGTCGAGGCGATTGGAGGTGATGTCGACGGGCCCGTTGGCGGCGCTGATCAGCGGCACGCCGGCAGTCTGCGCAGCCGTCCCCTGAGTGCCCTGCCCGGGAACGAGGTGGGCCACGACGCTGTCGAGGAACGTCACCTCGCGGGTCTTGTTGCGCAGGCGCATCGTCTTGGAGCGGATGGTTCCCGCCGGCATCTCCACCACCACGGGCTCCTTGGTGACGACGACGTTCTGCTTGGTGAGCACCGTCGCCCGCGACAGGCGTGCGTGCATGCCGCGGTCGGAGACGATGTCGATGCCGTCGTAGAGCTCCAGCTCGTTGGTCTTGGTATCGTAGAGCCCGTGCGCGGCCTCCAGATTGGTCTTCACCTTGTTGGCGTCGATCAGCTCGCCGGTGATGCCGTTGAGCTTGATATGAGAGGTCTGGCCCAGATCCTGGACGGCGGTCTGCGCCATCACGACGTAGGACCCGCCATCATTGTTGAACCCCTGGTAGCGCGGGTTGTCCATGGTGAGGTTCTCGGGGATGATCTGCGGCATCTCGATCTGAGGCAGCTGCTCCACCCACCCGATGGTGTGCAGCACGATCGCCGCGTAGACGGTGACGACAGCGGCTGCGCAGACCGGCAGCGACCAGCGCAGCACGCGCACCACCAGCGTATGACGGCGCGCGCGCGCAAAGCCCTTGGCCCGGTCCGCCGTTCCCGACGCGCCGAAGGCGGATTGCCGTGCCCGTCCAAGATCCGGCCCGAGATTGGTCGTCGTTGCCATGTGTACAGTCGGAGGATGCCGGTGTCGGCCAAAGATTGCAAAAATCGCGGTCAATTGGGGTTATATTGGGACTTGGCGGCAGGCCTGCAAAAGGCCCGCGCCGCACCGGGCGCATCAGTGAGCGAAGATGTCGTCGTCGCCGAAACCGGCCAGATCGAGACGAGCGCGCACGGGTAGGAAGCCGAAGGCGGCCTCGGCGAATGCGCGCCGGCCCTCGCGCTCGAGCATGGCATCGAGCTTTTCCTTCAACGCGTGAAGGTAAAGGACATCGGCGGCCGCGTAGGCGATCTGCTGCTGGGAGAGCGTTTCGGCGGCCCAGTCGGAGCTCTGCTGCTGCTTGGAGAGCTCAATGCTGAGCAGCTCCGAGACGAGGTCCTTGAGGCCGTGGCGGTCGGTATAGGTGCGCACCAGCTTGGAGGCGATCTTGGTGCAGTAGATCGGCGCAGTGGCGACGTTAAGGTTCTTTTCCAGGACCGCCACGTCGAAGCGGGCGTAGTGAAAAATCTTCAGCAGCGCCGGGTCGGCGAGCAGCGCCTTCAGGCGCGGGGCTTCGTGGCTCGACCCGTCGAGCTGCACCAGATGCGCCGAGCCGTCGCCGCCAGAAAGCTGCACCAGGCACAGCCGGTCGCGGTTGATGTTGAGGCCTAAGGTCTCGGTGTCGACCGCGACGCTTCCCTTGAATGTGACGGTCGCGGGCAGGTCGCCCTTGTGCAGCGTTATGGAAGGCTTCGCCATCGTCCTCGTGCCGCAGCGGCGTTGTGCATCTCCGGCGCGCCATTGCCGGGTCCGCAGGCAAGGCCGTGATACACCCCAAGTATTGAATTCAGGTGCACCGCGAATGGGCGCCGGCAAGGTCTAGGGACTTCGCGCGGCCGTGGCAAGCGGTGCAACCGTGGACCTGTGGGCGGCGCGCAATCATGAAGAAAGCCCCAATGCGCGACGGCCAAAGGTTAGCGCCGCGTATACGCGCGCTGGGCGCCTCAGCAGCCGTGCATGCTGGCGATCAAGGAGAGGCGGTCGTATTCGCGCTCGGTCGCGGCAAGCGCCTGGGCCGAGCGGCGCATGTCCCGGGACCAGCCTTGAGGTTGCTGTCCGTCGAGCGACTTGCCCAGAGCCGTGTAGACGAACACCTTGCAGGCCAAGGGGCGATAGTCGTAGGGCACCGCCTCGACGACCTCGGCGAAATCCTCGCGATAGGCGTCCTCTCCGTACCTGAGGTAGTACTCGACCCGCGCCAGGTTGACGCTCAACAGCAGGCCGATGACGATGAACGTGGCGACGAGAGCCGCGCCCGACAGGATGTACTCGTTGTCCGTGACGGGTACGAAGTCGCGCCAGCCGAGCCGGCGGCGGCTCCTGCGCGGGGCTCGCGCACCGGCGCGCTCGGGGGCGGTGCTCGCGGCGCGCCTGCCGAACGTGCCGGGCTCTTCCCTGTGCTCGCCGAAGCCCATCGCTGTTTGCCCCTGCAACAGGAGTCCCCGAGACAGCGACTATCGCGAATCACGGTTGAGCGTTTGTGAACGCGAAGGTTGAGCGGCGGCCGGGGGAAATCGCCAACCGGAACCCGCGCGATGGGTTGGCGGGCGGCATCGCGCCAGTAAATATGGTGCAGGTTCGAGGACTTTCCTCGAGCCGGAACCCGCGCGATGGGTTGGCGGGCGGCATCGCGCCAGTAAATATGGTGCCCAGGAGAGGACTCGAACCTCCACGCCCTTGCGAGCGCTAGCACCTGAAGCTAGTGCGTCTACCAATTCCGCCACCTGGGCACGAAGGCGATGAGTTAGAGAGCAGTCGCCCCCTTGTCAATTGGGCCGGGCCGCTTCACAGGGCCCCGCCGGCTCGTGTATTCGTGTGAGTCTTGAGGACACTGCGCTCTGGCAGAGAGGGCTGGCAATGGCGGATCGTCTCGACGACCAGGGGTTGGCAACCGTATTCGGCGGCTCGGGCTTTGTCGGCCGCTATGCGGTCGCGGCCTTGGCCAAGCAGGGCTGGCGCGTGCGTGCCGCGGTGCGGCGCCCCGATCTCGCCGGCTTCCTGCAGCCCTCGGGACGCGTCGGACAGGTGTTCGCCGTTCAGGCCAACGTGCGCTACCCGGCCTCGGTTGCGCGTGCGCTCGAAGGCGCGAAGGCGGTCGTCAATTGCGTCGGCATCCTGAGCGGCAGCGGGCGCCAGACCTTCCGCGCCATTCACGTCGAGGGCGCGCGCGCGATCGCCAAGGCGGCGCGCGAGGCGGGGGCTGAGCGCTTTGTCCACATCTCCGCCATCGGCGCCGACGCCAAGGCCGGCGCCCGCTACGCCCGCACCAAGGGCGAGGGCGAGGCAGCCGTCCTGGAGGCGTTTCCCGGCGCCATCATCCTGCGTCCGTCGATCGTGTTCGGGCCGGAGGACGAGTTCTTCAATCGCTTCGCCGCCATGGCGCGCGTCTCGCCGTTCCTGCCCTTGATCGGCGGCGGCAGGACACGGTTCCAGCCCGTTTTCGTCGGCGACGTCGCGGCAGCCGTCGCGGGTTGCCTTGCAGGTGCGGGCAAGCCCGGCACCGCCTACGAGATCGGCGGGCCGGAGGTGCTCAGCTTCCGCCAGCTGCTCGACCTCACGCAGGAATGGTGCGACCGCCGGCGGCCCTATCTGCCGCTGCCCTTCTGGCTCGCCAAGCTGCAGGCCATCCTCACGATGCCTTTGCCCAACAGCTGGCGGCCGGTCACCTACGACCAGGTGCGCCTGTTGCAGTCCGACAACGTGGTGAGCGAGCAGGCCAAGACCGAGCGGCGCACGCTTGCCGGGCTCGGCGTCAGCGCGCCGCATGGGGTTGCGGCCATCGTGCCGACCTACCTGGAGCGCTTTCGTCCCCGGGGCCAGTTCGCCAGCTACCGCACCTGAGGTGCCGTCGGCGCCGGGCGCGGCCGGACACCCGACGGCCGCGCGCTCTCTCGCGAACCAAAAAGGCTCCGGCAGTTGCGCCGGAGCCTGGGTGAACGTCGGGTGTTCGCTGATAGGGTGCAGCCCCTAGTGCACGCTGGCGATCTCCAGGTCGTCGTCGAGCGCGTGCCCGATCGCGGCCTGCCGGGTGTCGGTGAGCGCCAGCGGCGTGCCGTCGGCGGCGTGCAGCGAGAACAGGTTGATGTCCTTGGGCAGCCCTTCCACGGCCGGGAACATGCGGCTCGCCTCGTCGGAGGTCAGGGTCTTGATGTAGGCGACAACGCCGCCGCCGAGGGTCGCAAGTTCGTGCTCGGTCATGACATGACCCCGATCCACACTCTTGTCGCTTTCGGTCATGACGCTACTCCTTCCTCAGGCCAGGCCTGGCCGTCACCGCCGGTCATGCGATGAGGCGCCCGCGTTCCCCCCATGCGACGCCGCAGCCGCCGATCACCGGCTCGGCCAGTCCCCCAATTGAAACGCTCAGGCATGCGATTTTCTGTCGCTGATCTCGATCGTCCGCACCAGCCGCTCGGGCTCATGGCGCTTCAAGTCGACGGCGAGCAGTCCATTTGCCAGGTCGGCCGACCTTACCTCGATTCCATCGGCAAGCACGAATGTACGGCTGAATTGCCGCGCTGCGATCCCACGGTAGAGGTACTCGCGCGATTTGTCCTCCTGCTGTTTGCCGCGCACCGTGAGCTGGCTGTCCTCAAGCTTGATCTCCAGCTCATCGCGCGTGAATCCGGCCACCGCGAGCGTGATGCGCAACAGCTCGCCCTCGCCGTCGGCGGCGGGGATACGCTCGATGTTATAGGGCGGGTAGCCGTCATTCGCGCCCTTGCTGGCGCGGTCGATCAGGCGCTCAATCTCGTCGAACCCTAAGAGCAGCGGGTTCGATAGCAGCGATAGCCGTGACATCTGCCGAAAGCCCTTTCCATAAGCGACCTTCACTCGATTTTCGTCGGCAGGCCCGCAAGTCGCGGCCCCCGCCATGCCGGCCCGCCACCAGGCGCCGGGTCTTTGCTGAAACATATGGCGACGCTGGTGTCCGGTTCAAGCCGCAGATCCCGGTTCGGGACGTTGTTGGAGCCTTGGGCGTGCCGAATTGCGACAGATGAACTCGTTGTCATTTGACAACGGCCGGATGCGTGCTGAGATGGCACATTCGCGCGGTGTTCGCGGGGGACGCCCGGGCGCACCTGGCAAGCTAACTATCCTTGGCTTTTTGAGCGGTTGTCGTGCGCTGGGGGTGCAAGACTACGGCGCAACACTCTCGGGCCAAACTGATCGGGGCTTGATCGCATGCACACCCTCGGCTTTCGCCGCACCTCAAAACTTCTGATGGCACTTACGATGCTCGCTTTCGCACAACAGATCGTTCCAGCCTACGCACAGCCCCGCGCCAGCGAGTTCACGCTGTCGAACGGCATGCAGGTGATCGTGATCCCGGATCATCGGGCGCCCGTCGTCACGCACATGGTCTGGTACAAGATCGGCGCCGCCGACGAGCCCAAAGGCGATTCAGGCATCGCGCACTTCCTCGAGCACCTGATGTTCAAGTCGACCGACAGGATCGCCATGGGCGAGTTCTCCAAGATCGTCTCCAGGCTCGGGGGCCAGGACAACGCCTTCACCGGACAGGACGTGACCTCCTACCATCAGCGCATCGCCAAGGAGCGTCTCGGCACCGTCATGGATATGGAGGCCGATCGCATGGTCCACCTGCGTCTCACCGAGGACGAGGTGGCGACCGAGCGCCAGGTCATCCTCGAGGAGCGCCGCTCGCGCATCGACAACAACCCCACCGCGCTGCTCGACGAGCAGATGAACGCCGCCCTCTACCTCTCGCACCCCTACGGCATCCCCGTGATCGGCTGGGAGCACGAGATGGCCCAGCTGTCGCGCGAGGACGCGATGCGCTTCTACCGCCGCTACTATGCGCCCAACAACGCCATCCTCGTGGTGGCGGGCGACGTGACGCCCGAGGAGGTCAGGAAGCTCGCCGAGGCGACGTACGGGAAGATTCCCGCCAACGCCGAGGTCGACGGGCGCGAGCGGCCGAAGGAGCCGCCCCACATCGCCGCGCGCCGCCTCGAGCTCAAGGATCCGCGCGCCGGCAACGCCTCGTTCCACCGCTATTACGTGGTTCCGAGCTACACGACGGCCGCGCCGCGCGAGGCCGAGGCGCTCGATCTGCTCATCAAGATCGTCGCCGACGGCGCCACCAGCCGCCTCTACAAGAAGCTGGTGGTCGACGACAAGATCGCCGCGACCAGCGGGGGCGACTACTCCGGCTGGAGCCTCGACAGCGGCGCCATCTCCCTTTACGCGGTGGCCGGCGAAGGAGTGGGTCTCGACAAGGTCGAGGCCGCCGTCGACGCCGTGCTGGAAGATGTGCGCGACAACGGCGTCACCGCCGCGGAGCTGGAGCGTGCCAAAAGGACGTTCCTCGCCGACTTCATCTACCAGAGCGACAGCCAGGAGAAGTTGGCGCGCCGCTACGGCTGGGGGCTCGCAGTGGGTCGCACGCTCGCCGATGTCGAGAACTGGCCAGAGGCGATCTCTTCGGTCACGCTCGACGACATCAAGAAAGCAGCGGCCACCTATTTCGACCCGCGCCGCTCGGTGACCGGCTGGCTCGTGCCGGAGGCGACGGCAGGCAGCGGCAAGCGCGTCGCTCATCCCCCCGCCCACTCGCGCTCGTAAAAGCTGCCGCTACTCAGAGGTTGATCTATGCCCGCCAACCGCATTTCCTGCCTGAGGTCTGCCCTGGCCGTGCCTGCCAGTGCGGCGGCGCTTGCCGCGCTCCTCCTCACCGTCCTCACCACCTTCAGCGGGCCCGCACAAGCCATGAAGATCCAAACCATAACAAGCCCCGGCGGCATACAGGCCTGGCTCGTCGAGGAGCACGCGGTGCCGATGATGGCCATGCGCTTCGCCTTCGAGGGCGGCAGCTCGCAGGATCCCGACGGCAGTGAGGGGCTCGCCAACTTCCTGACCGCCATGCTCGACGAAGGGGCGGGCGACCTCACCTCGCGCGAGTTCCAGGAGCGCATGGAGGATCTCTCCATGCGCATGCGCTTCGAGGAGGCAAAGGACGCCTTCTACGGCAACTTCGAGACGCTCAGCGCCAACCGCGACGAGTCGGTTGCGCTGTTAAGGCTCGCCCTCAATGCGCCGCGCTTCGATGCAGATGCGGTGGAGCGCATCCGCCACCAGCTGATTGCCGCCTTGGTCTACGCCGCTCGCGACCCCAACAAGGTCGCTCAGGAGGAATGGTACGCCGCGGCCTTCAAGGGCCACCCCTATGCGCGGCCCTCCAACGGCACCGAGGCCACGGTCTCCAAGATCTCGGCTCAGGATCTGGAAGGCTATCGCCGGCGTACTTTCGCCAAGGACACGCTGAAGGTGGTCGCGGTGGGCGACATCGACGCGGTCCAGCTCGGCAAGCTCCTGGACGAGGTGTTCGGGGACCTGCCCGCCACGGCCGACCTCATTCCCGTCGCCAAGACCGCGCCCGTGACCGGCGGCCTCCAGGAGGTCATCGAAATGGAGGTGCCCCAGTCGGTGGCCGTGTTCGGGCTCGGCGCCATGGAGCGCAAGGACCCCGATTTCATGACGGCCTTCGTCCTCAACCAGATCCTCGGCGGCGGCGGCTTCGCCTCCAAGCTGATGGAGGAGGTGCGCGAGAAGCGGGGGCTTGCCTACTCGGTCTACACCTACGTCTATCCCTACCAGCACGCCTCGATTTTTTCCGGCGGCGTTGCTACTCGCAACGAGGCGATGGGCCAGTCGCTGGAGGTCATCCGCGACGAGCTGAAAAAGATGGCGGAGAAAGGTCCGAGTCAGGAGGACCTCGACAACGCCAAGAACTACCTGATCGGCTCCTATCCGCTGCGCTTCGACACCAATGCCAGGATCGCCAGCCAGCTGTTGGGGCTCAGGATGGACGGCTTCGGTCCTGAGTACGTGGAGGATCGCAACGCCATGATCGCAGCCGTCACGCTCGACGACATCAAGCGCGTGGCAAAGCGCCTGCTCGCCACCGACAATCTCATCGTGACGATCGTCGGCAAGCCAACGCTCGGGCCCGCCAAGAAGGGCTGACGACGCTGCGCTGCGGCGCGGGCGGGACGCGCGCCAACGGCGTTTTCCCCACCGGTTCTGCCAAGTCCATCACCGGCAACATCTGCTGCGTCGACGCCGGCTACCGCGTCGCCGGCCGATTGCCGTCAGAACCGGTAGCCGTAGCGCACGCCGATCCGGTCCATCCCCTCGTTGGGGCTCGCCGTATAGGCGTTCGACATGTGCTCGAAGTAGGCCGACAGGCTGTTGTGGGCGTCGAAGCGGTAGCCGAGCTCGACGGGGATGTGGAACAGGACGCGCGAGCCGAGCGCCTTCTCGTCCCAGTTGTCGAGCTTCAGCTGCCCGTCGTGCACGGTGCCACCGACACCCAGCCCCAGAAACACGCCGCAGGCCGTCTCCAGCTGCCAGCGCGCATCGAGGTAGACGTTGCTGGTGTAGCCTTGCGTGTTGATCGAGGCGCCGAGCGCCGGCCTGATCGTGCCGCCGAGAAAGGCGACCGAAGGTGAGAAGAGCGCCTCGATGTTGATGTCGGCGCCGTCGGGCTCGGCCTGAAAACGGCTCCACAGGTCGGGAACGTCATGCGCGAGCACGCCGATCTTGAGCTCGTCGACGAGCCCGTCGGCCAACGCCGGCAGACACGGGTCGAGCAGTGCCAGTCCCGACACCGACAGTACGATGAAAAGCCGTATGCGCATGGGTACGCGAGCGGGTGCCTTGTTGAGAGCCCCATGCGTAGCGCGAATTTGCGGCCGCTGTAAGAGCCCAAATACCCCGCCACGACCCGTCCAGCGAATGGCGCTCCCATGTGGCGCGCCGGCTACAACGAACGCAGGCAGAGCATCCGACGGCGATTGCTGCGGGCTTAGGGAAAGCGGCAAGAAGCCGCCGATCTCCGCGTCGGCCAAGCGTGCGCCCGCGCGGAGTCGAAGCGAATCGGGGGATGGGCTAACCTCGGAGCGGGAGGGGAAGGACCATGCCCATTCGCCAGCTATCGCCGGAAACGATCAACCGCATCGCCGCGGGCGAGGTGGTCGAGCGCCCGGCCAGCGTGGTCAAGGAGCTCGTCGAGAACGCGCTCGACGCGCGTGCCGGCGAGATCGACATCGTCACCGCCTCGGGCGGCCTCGCCCTCATCCGCGTCACCGACGACGGTGCCGGCATGGATGCCTTCGACCTCGCCATGTGCGTGGAGCGCCACGCCACCTCCAAGCTTATCGAGGAGGATCTGCTTGCCATCCGCACGCTGGGCTTTCGCGGCGAGGCGCTGCCCTCGATCGGCTCGATCGCTAGGCTCACCATTCTGTCGAGGACCGCGGCGGCGTCCGAGGCCTTCGCCATCACGGTCGACCGCGGCGCCAAGGCGGGCGTGAAGCCGGCTGCGGGCAACGGCGGCACGTGCGTGGAGGTGCGCGATCTGTTCTCGGGCGTACCGGCGCGCCTCAAGTTCATGAAATCCGAGCGCGCCGAGAACATGGCCGTCACCGAGGTGGTGAAGCGGCTCGCCATGGCGCATCCCGGGGTCGGCTTCGCGCTGACGACCGGCGAGCGCAAGGGCGTGCGCTATCCCGCCGAGACTGACGGCCCCGAGGGCCTGCTGCAGCGGCTCGGGCGCATTATGGGCCGCGAGTTTCTGGACGACGCGCTGGCCGTCTCCGGCGCGCGCGAGGGCGTCGCAGTCTCGGGCTTTGCCGGGCTGCCAACCCTGCACCGGCCCGACGCGTCCCAGCAGTACCTGTTCGTCAACGGGCGCCCCGTGAAGGACAAGCTCCTGATCGGCGCCGTGCGCGCCGCCTACTCCGATCTGATCCCGCGCGGGCGCCATCCGTTGCTGGCGCTGTTCGTGACGCTGGCGCCCGAGGAGGTCGACGTCAACGTGCATCCCGCAAAGGCCGAGGTGCGCTTCCGCGACGCGGGCAAGGTGCGCGCGCTGATCGTCAACGCGCTCGGCTCGGCGCTTCTTGCCGCCGGCCATCGCGCCTCGGCAATCGGCGGCGCGGCAACGCTTCAAGAGCTCAAGCCCAACGTGGTGCCGTTCGGGCGACCGCGCGCGCCCTCCTACGCGGGCACGCATGGCTCGATCTCGTTTGCTCTCGCCGAGGCGATGCAGGCGCCGTTCGAGGCCTTCGGCAACCCGAGCGCGGATGCGCGCGCCAACGCCGGGCCCGTTCCCGACGCGCTGCTCGACCGCCCGCTGGGGGCGGCGCGCGCGCAGCTGCACGAGACATATATTGTGGCGCAGACGCGTGACGCGATCGTCATCGTCGACCAGCACGCCGCGCACGAGCGCCTGGTCTACGAGCACATGAAGGCGATGCTGGCCCAAGGCGGCGTGGCGCGTCAGGGGCTGTTGATACCGGCGGTCGTCGACCTGGGCGAGGGGGAGGCTGCAGCGCTCGCCGAGCGCGCCGACGAGCTCGCCGAGCTGGGGCTTGTCCTGGAGCCGTTCGGCCAGGGTGCCGTCGCCGTGCGCGAGGTGCCGGCCCTCCTGGGCGAGACGGACGTTGAGGGCCTCGTCAAGGATCTGGCGGCCGAGATTGCCGGCGAGGGGCAGGGGCTGGCGCTGAAGGAGCGGCTGGAGGCGGTGTGCGCGACGCTCGCCTGCCACGGCAGCGTGCGCGCGGGGCGGCGGCTGACGCCGGAGGAGATGAACGCGCTTCTGCGCGACATGGAGGCCACGCCCTATTCGGGCCAGTGCAACCACGGGCGGCCGACCTATGTGGAATTGAAGCTCTCCGACATCGAGCGCCTGTTCGGCCGGCGGTGAGCTTTTCGCCGGGGCCGCGCCATTGATCCGGCGCAAGGTCCGCCGCAATCGGCCGCGCTAACGGTCGTCAATCAAGAAACGAAGGAGGGAGCGCACGTGGGCCAGACGGCGAGGACGGTTTTTGCAGCGGCTGCCGGCCTGATGCTGGCGGCGCTCGGCGCCAACGCGGACGTGCTGTCCGACTGCACCAAGGGCAAGGACGGCGATGTGCGCATCCGCCAGTGCAGCGCGCTCATCGACAGCCCGAGCACATCGCCGGAGCTGCGCACGGCCGCCTATCGCGCCCGCGCCGCGGCCTACGCCGAGCGGGCTGCCCACGACAAAGCGATCGCCGACTACACGCAGGCGATCGCGCTCAAGGCCAACGACGGGGAGTGCTATGCAGGTCGCGGCGAGGCGCGCCTGGCACAGGGCGACGTCGACGGGTCGATTTCGGACTTCACGCAGGCCATCCGCTACAGCGGCGAGTCGCCCGCGCTCTACGTGACGCGCGGGTACGCCCAGCTGGTCAAGGGCAACCCGGCCGAGGCCGTCGCCGATTTCACCGTTGCCATCGCCCTCGATCCCAAGAATCCGTCGGCCTACAACAACCGCGGCCTCGCCTACCGCAAGAAGGGCGACCTCGACCTTGCGATCGAGGACTACTCGACCGCCATCACGCTCAACCCCAGCTACGCGCTCGCCTTTAATAACCGCGGCTACGTGTTCGAGGCCAAGGGCCAGAACAAGGCGGCGGCGGCCGATTTCCGCCGGGCGCTTTCGCTCGATCCCTCGCTGGTCGGCGCCAAGAAGGGCTTGAAGCGCCTGGGCGAGCCCGTGATCGCATCGGCCGAAAGCGACCGGCTCGTCGCCCAAGGCAAGGCGCTGGCGCAAAAGAACTGCGCTTGGTGCCACGCGATCGACAAGACCGGCGCCAGCCCCAACCCGCGCGCGCCGGCCTGGCGCGACATCCACAAGCGCCATCCCATTCTGGCGCTGCGCGATCCGCTGTCGCGCGGCATCGCCCGCCCGCACGACGAGATGCCCCAGTTCGAGCTCACCGACGACGAGGTCGACACCATCATCGCGTACATCAACAGCCTGTCGCCGTGACGGCGTCGCGCAAGCCTTAGCGCCGCCTTAAGCATGGCTCGGCGCTGGGTGCTGCAACTCGCACGACCGCGCTTGCCAATCGGGCGGCGGCGCCTATCCTGGCATTATGACCATGACCGACCCCACCGATCATCCTCTCATGCGCGTGCGCGAAGGCGCGCTCATTGCCGGCGTGTGCGGCGGGCTGGCCAAGTGGCTCGGCTGGGATGCGACGCTGGTGCGTTTCGCCTACGTCGTCGTCTCGATTCTGTCGGCGGCCTTTCCCGGCATCCTCGTCTACATCCTGTTGTGGATCCTGATGCCGCGCGAGCCCGAGTAGGGATCACGCAGCGTCGCCATAGCGGGCGATGAGGATCTGCGTGTCGCCGTAGGTGCGCCGGTCAATCTCGGCGAACGCCTGCGGAAGCCCGATCGCCGCGTCCTCCCTTTCCTCCAGCACGATGACGGCACCGGGGACGAGCCACCCGCCGCCGGCGAGGGCGGCGAGCGCCCGCTCGCCGAGACCCTTGCCGTAGGGCGGATCGACAAAAGCCAGCGTGAAGGGAAGAAGCGTGCCGGCGGGGCCGAGGTCGCTCGCGTCGCGGCGAAAGATGCGCGTTGCCCCCGTCAATTGCAGCGCCTCGACGTTGGTGCGGATCAGCGCGCGCGCCTCCGCGCTCTTCTCGACGAACAGGCAGAAGGCGGCGCCGCGCGACAGCGCCTCGAGCCCGAGCGCGCCGGTGCCGGCGAACAGATCGACGACGCGCGCGTCTTGCAGGGAGAAATTCTCGATGCCGTGCTCCAGCACGTTGAACAGCGATTCGCGCACGCGGTCCGACGTCGGCCGCAGCCCCTCGTGCTTCGGGCCGGCAATGGGGCGCCCGCGAAAGCGGCCGGCAACGATCCTCATGACGGCGTGCCGTCGGTGCCGCCCCGCGCCCGCCCGCGCGCCTTGCGCCGGGCGCGCTCCGCCTCGACCGGCGCGTTGAGCCCGAGGTCGGCGGCGAGGCCCGGTCCGAGCTGCTCGGCGAGCACGCGCCGCTTCACCGGCTCCACCACGCCGGGCTTCAGGTCGAGCAGCTGGAACGGGCCGTACGAGATGCGGATGAGGCGGTTCACCTCCAGGCCGAGGCTCGCCAGCACGCGGCGCACCTCGCGGTTCTTGCCTTCGCGCAGACCGATCGTCAGCCACAGGTTGGCGCCCTGCACGCTGTCGAGCGTCGCCTCGATAGGGCCGTAGCGCACGCCCTCGACCTCGATGCCGTTCTGCAAGGCGTCGAGCTGGGGCTGGCTTACGCGTCCGTGGCCGCGCACTCGGTAGCGCCTGAGCCACCCCGTCGCCGGCAGCTCCATGTGGCGGGCGAGCGCCCCGTCGTTGGTTAAGAGCAGCAAGCCCTCACTATTGAAGTCGAGGCGGCCGACGGAGACGACGCGCGGCAGCTCCGGCGGCAGGGCCGCGAACACCGTGGGGCGTCCCTGCGGGTCCTTGTTGGTTGTCACGAGGCCCTTGGGCTTATAGTAGCGCCACAGCTGCGCCGGCTCCTTTTGCGGCAGCGGCTTGCCGTCGACGAGGATGTGGTCCTTGGCCGTCACCGTGACGGCCGGCGTCTTGAGCACTTGCCCGTTGACGGTGACGCGCCCGTCGGCGATCCAGCGGTCGGCCTCGCGGCGCGAGCACAGGCCGGCCCGCGCCATCGCCTTGGCGATGCGCTCGGGCGCGCCCGGCTCAGCGGCCGGCTGGGGCTTGCGGCCGGGCGGCCGCGGCCGTTTTCTGGGATGCATGTTGGGCATGAGAGCTTCAGGTGAGTCGTGGCCGAGACCTTTATGACATTACCGAGCGCGCCGGGCCACATGGCGCGCGCGCTGGCGGAGGCCGAGGCCGCCGGCAAACGCGGCGAGGTGCCGGTCGGCGCCGTCGTGGCCGCGCCTGATGGGACGCTGCTTGGCGCCGCCGGCAACCGCATCCGCGAGCTTTCCGACCCCTCCGCGCACGCCGAGATGCTGGCGATCCGCGAAGCCTGCGCCAGGCTGGGCTCGGAGCGGCTGACGGGCTGCGACCTCTACGTAACGCTGGAGCCGTGCCCCATGTGCGCGGCCGCCATCTCCTTTGCCCGCATCCGCCGTCTCTACTACGGCGCGCCCGACCCCAAGGGCGGCGGCGTGGAGCACGGCGCCCGTGTGTTCAATCAGGAGACCTGTCACCACGCGCCCGAGATCTACTCAGGCATCGACGAGGCGCGCGCTGCAGCGCTCCTGAAGGCGTTCTTTCAGGACAAGCGCTAGGTCTTGGACGAGCGGCCGCGGGGCAAGAGCGGCCGGCGCTTGGGCGGCGCAATCTCCTTTGCCGGCGGGGCGGCCTCGACCACCTCCAGCGTCTCCGCCTCCAGCACGCGCGCAAGCTGCGCCTTCAGCCGCTCCTTGGCCGGCGCAGCGGCGGCGAGGATCTCGTCCACCTTGAGGAAGTCGAGGATCTGAAAGCGGCTGGTGCCGGCGTCGATGTAGAGGTCGGGGTGACGGTGGCGCAGCTTCTCCTTGATGATGGTGCGCTCGAAGATGAAGTGCGAGGCAAAGAGCGTTTCCCACGCTTTGGGCTTCTCGCGTCCCGGCCGCCGCACGGGCGCGCCACTCACGTCGACGGCGATCGTCAGGTCGGCCTCGCCGTTGAGGACGTCGAACGGCAACGGGTTGACGAGACCCCCGTCGATGAGCACGCGGCCCTCCCACAACACGGGCTCGAAGATGACGGGAAGCGCGATCGAGGCGGCGATCGCCTGGCGCAACGACCCCGACGAGAAGACCACCGGCTCCTGCGCGTAGAAGTCGGAGGCGACGATCTTTAAGGGGATCACCAAGTGATCGAAATCGTGGGCGATGCGCGGCGGCAGGATGATGTCGAGAAGACGGTCGGGCGCCAGGAAGGCAGAGCGCGCCGAGAACATGCTCCAGATGCGCCGCGAGGTCCTGACGCGCGCCGAGTAGAGGTCGCGCACCAGGTCGAGGCGCTTCTTCAAGACCTCGTAGGTGTGGGCGCGGATCTGGCGGCCGCTGAGCCCGGAGGCGTAGGCCGCGGCGAAGATGGCGCCGATCGATGTCCCCGCCATGATCTTGGGGCGCACGCCGAGCTCGTCGAACGCCTCCAGGATGGCGATATGCGCCAGTCCGCGCGCGCCGCCGCCGCCGAGCGCGAGGCCGATCGAGGGCTGGCGCGCGGGCAGCTGGGGCTTCACGGGGCTCTCGGTGATGTGACGCTGTTTTTCGGTCATCGGGGATGGCGGCGAATCAACACGCATTGAGCTTACCTGCCAAGTTTAACGAGGAGTGTGACTGTCGGGGATGCGCGGCGCGCCGGTGATGGGCGGCGCGCCAAGGGCATATGGGGCCCCTACCTGCGCCTACAAGGCATTCATGCGCCTGCCTTTTCCCTGGCGACCGCGCGCCAGCCGATGTCGGAGCGGCAAAACCCGCCCGGCCAGTCGATCCGCGAGACGGCCGTATAGGCGCGCGCTTTTGCCTCCCCCACCGTGCGTCCCCGTGCCGTCACGTTGAGGACACGCCCGCCGCTGGCGATGATGCGGCCGTCCTCACGCTTGGTGCCGGCGTGAAAGATTTCCACACCCTCCACGGCCGCTGCCGCCTCGAGCCCCTTGATCTCGGTTCCGGTCTGCGGCGCCCCCGGATAGCCGTTTGCCGCCATCACCACGGTGAGGGCGACCTCGTCGTTCCACTTGAGGGCGATGCCGTCGAGCGTGCCGGCGGCGGTGGCGGCGAGCGCCGGCAACAGGTCCGAGCGCAGGCGCACCATGAGAACCTGCGCCTCCGGATCGCCGAAGCGGACGTTGTACTCGATGAGCTTGGGGCCCTCGCGCGTGATGATGAGGCCGGCATAGAGCACGCCTTTGTAGGGCGTGCCGCGCGCGGCCATGGCCGCCACCGTGGGCGTGATGATCTCGTCCACGGTGGTTCTTATCAGCTGGGGCGTCATCACGTGCGCGGGCGAGTAGGCGCCCATGCCGCCGGTATTGGGGCCGGTGTCGCCGTCGCCGACGCGCTTGTGGTCCTGGGCGGTGGCGAGCGGCAGCACGTGCTCTCCGTCGACGAGGGCAAAGAAGCTCGCCTCCTCGCCTTCGAGAAATTCCTCGATGACGACCTCCGCGCCGGCCTTGCCGAAGGCGCCGGAGAAGCACGCCTCGACCGCGGCGTCCGCCTCGCTGCGCTTTTCGCAGATCATCACGCCCTTGCCGGCGGCGAGACCGTCGGCCTTGACGACGATGGGAAAGGCTTTGCCGCCAAGATACGCTTTTGCCGCGCCGGCTTCGGTGAAGCGGCCGTAGGCCGCGGTCGGGATCTTGTATTCCCGGCACAGATCCTTGGTGAAGCCCTTGGAGGCCTCCAGCCGGGCTGCGGCCTGCGTCGGTCCGAAGCAGGCGATGCCGGCGGTCGACAAGTCGTCCACAAGGCCCGCAACCAGTGGCGCTTCGGGCCCGACCACGACCAGGCCGATGTCGTTGTCCTTGCAGAAGCGGATCACCGCCGTGTGGTCGGCAACGGCCAGCTTGACGCAATGCGCCACGTCCGCAATTCCGCCGTTGCCGGGTGCACAATAGAGCTTCGAGAGAAGAGGGCTTGAGCGCAACGCCCAGGCGAGAGCGTGCTCGCGGCCGCCGGAGCCGATGAGAAGAACGTTCATCGTTAAGGATCTCTCGAACGTGTGGGGATTACTGCTGCGGGCCATCCACCGCTGGACCGCAGTCTGATGTATCATCGAATCAACTCAGTGTCCCAAATCCGATGCTCGCACACGCTATGCCGCACCTGGGTTTGCGAGCATCGGATTTCGAGGGACACTGGACTTAATCGCGTTTCTCGTGCGGCTTTGATTCAGAAGCTCCCTCTCGACGATGCCCATAAGGTTGGGGAGCTTCTGAATCGCCGCACGAGCAACAAACGGGCGAGGAGCCGTGACGCAAACCGCTGCCCAGATTTCGCTCGGCGCCAACGTGGCCGAGTACACCGTCTCCGAGCTCTCAGGCGCCATCAAGCGCGCGGTCGAGGAGGGCTTCGGCTTCGTGCGGCTGCGCGGAGAGATCTCCGGCTATCGCGGTCCGCACGCCTCGGGCCACTGCTATTTCGCCTTGAAGGACGACAAGGCCAAGATCGAGGCCGTGGTCTGGAAGGGCGTGTTCCAGCGGCTCAAGGTCAAGCCCGAGGACGGCATGGAGGTGGTGGTCCAGGGCCGCGTCACCACCTACCCCAACTCGTCCAAATACCAGATCGTCATCGAGAGCCTGGAGCCGGCGGGCCTGGGCGCGCTGATGGCGCTGCTGGAGGAGCGCAAGCGCAAGCTTGCGGCCGAGGGCCTCTTCGAGGAGGCGCGCAAGAAGCCGCGGCCCTTCCTGCCGCGCGTCGTCGGCATCGTCACCTCGCCGACGGGCGCCGTCATCCGCGACATGCTGCACGGCTTTGCGGAGCGCTTCCCGACGCGGGTTCTGTTGTGGCCCGTGCGCGTGCAGGGCGAGACCTGCGCGGGCGAGGTCGCAGCCGCCATTCGCGGCTTCAATGCCATCAAGCCAGGTGGGGCCATCGCGCGCCCCGACGTGCTGATCGTGGCGCGCGGCGGCGGCAGCCTGGAGGACCTGTGGGGCTTCAACGAGGAGATCGTGGTGCGCGCGGTTGCCGCCAGCGACATCCCCGTCATCTCCGCGGTCGGGCATGAGACCGATTGGACGCTCATAGACCTCGTCGCCGATGCGCGCGCGCCGACGCCGACCAAGGCCGCCGAGTGGGCGGTGCCCAAGTTCGCCGACCTCGCCGAAAGCACGGGCAAGCTGGCGTTGCGCCTCGCAACGGCGGCACGCCGTGCCCTGCAGCAGGCGCGCACCCACTTGAAGGCGGCGGCGCGCGGGTTGCCGCGGCTTCAAGATCTCATCGCCCTGCCGCGCCAGCGCTTCGACGCCTGCGAGAAGCGCTTGTCGCGCGCACTCCTCGCCAATACGCGCGCCCATCACACGCGCTATGTTCGCCTCGCCTCGCGCCTGCGTCCCACCGCGGTGCGCCAGCGCATCTCCATTGGCGCTGAGCGACTTGCCGGCCTCGATGCGCGCGCGACCCACGCGCTCGCCAACTACGTTGCCGCGCGCCGGCGTCAGCTCGACGGCTCGGCAAAGCTGCTCGGAACGCTCAGCTATCAGAACGTGTTGCAGCGCGGCTTTGCCCTGGTGCGCGACGGCGAGGGGCGCATGGTGCGCGCCGCGGCGTCATTGCACGCGGGAGACGCGCTCGAGCTGGAGTTCGGCGACGGGCGGGTGGATGCGGAGACCAAACATGTGCACCTCGGCGATGGCAGGCAGGCCGCCGGCACTGCGCCGGCCAGGGAGCAGGATCCCTCCTTGCGCCGGCCTCGCCGACGCGGCGGGGGCGGGCAAGGCTCGCTCTTTTGAACAATGCGCTATCGCACCGCAACTTGACGCGGCGCGTGCGATTGGCGATGTGAATGGCCCGAAGCTCAACAGCGGCGAACAGAGACGTCCATGAACCGCATCGACAGATTTTTCGGCCTCCGCGGCGAGGCAAGGGTGAAGTACCTCGACGGCGAGTTTCAGGTGCTGTCGCCGGGCGACTTCGTGCGCTGTGCGGTCACGGGCGAGCCGATCATGCTGCCCGAGCTGCGCTATTGGAGCGTCGAGCTGCAGGAGGCCTACGTCTCTCCGGAGATTTCGGTGCAAAGGTACCGGCAGACGCGGCGTCAGAGCTGAGGCGGCCGCGCCGCGCGGCGGGGATAGCTCTGGTTGAGCCCCACGCTTTCCACCAGCGATTTCAGACGGCGCAGGTCGCGCTCCTCGAGCTCGATCTCGATGCAAAGCGGCCGTGTTTGCTCCAGCAGGGCGTCGAGAGGTGTGCTGGCGCGCTCGAGCCGCACCCAGTCCTTCTCCGTCGTGACGAGGTGCGCCTCGTTGTCCTGCGCCAGGCGCAGCAGCCGCTCGGCGTCTCTTTGCGTGAAGCGATGATGGTCGGCGAAGGCGACGCGCTCGATAACGCGTGCGCCCAGGCTTTCGGCGAGCGCAAAGAAGCGCGCCGGATTGACGATGCCGGCAAAGGCCACGACCTTGGCGCCTGACAGCCAGGAGACATCGCCGCGTGCGACGGCGCGCGCCGCCAGCACCGGCCCGGGGAACGCGTGCCGCAGCAGCTCGTGAATGCCGTGCGCCTCGCCCGCGGTATCGGCGCGCGGCTCCCGGACCACGATCGCGTCGACGAGGCCGAGCTGGAACTCCAACGGCGCGCGCAACGGCCCCGCCGGGATCACCTCGCCATTGCCGAGCCCGCGCGTGCCGTCGACGACGGCGATGGTGAGATCCTTGACGAGGGCGGGATTCTGCAGGCCGTCGTCCATTATGACGGTGCTGACTTTGCGGCCGCTGTCCTCGATCGTGCGCACGCCGATCCTGCGGTCGCGGGATACCAGCGTCGGCGCGACGCGGGCGAGAAGCAGCGGCTCGTCGCCGAAGCGCCGCGCCGCTCCCGCGCCGTCCTCGACCCAGACCGGACCCCTCTCGCGCCCCCCGTAGCCGCGCGTGAGGAACACCGGGCTGCCGCCGCGCGCCTGCAGCAATCGGGCGATATGAAGCGCGAGCGGCGTCTTGCCGGTGCCGCCCGCGGTGAAATTGCCCACACAGATCACGGGATAGCGCGAGCGGTAGGGCTGGCAGCTTTGGTAGCGCCGCTCGGCGATCCGGCCGTAGAGCCGGCTCAAGGGCGCAAGCAGTGGCGCGAGCAGGCGCACGCGTGCGTCCTGCGCGGCGGCGTACCACCAGCCGGGCTCCTCAAGAGGCACGCTTCAGTCTCTCGTCGGGCAGAAAGCGCAGGAGCGTCTCCACCGTCTTCGCCAGCGCGCCCGAAAGCGTGGCGAGCGCCTGCATGGCGCCGGTACGCATCTGCTGCATCTCCGACTGGTTCTGCAGCAGCCGCGACACGGCCGCAGCGATGCTCTTGGCGGAGGTGACCTCGATGGCGCCGTGGTGGCGCAGGAGCGTGTGGTAGGCGTCGCGGAAGTTTTGGCGATGCGGGCCGGTGAGCACAGCGACGCCGTGGCGGATCGCCTCGATCGGGTTCTGCCCGCCGCGGTCGGTCATGGAGCCGCCGATGAAGGCGATGGGAGAGAGGGCATAAAGCGTGCCCAGCTCGCCGATGGTGTCGGCCACATAGATGTCCGTGCGCTCGCTCGGCAGGGTGCCGAGGGAGCGCTGGGCGACGTTGAGACCGAAATCCTTGAGCCGCTCGGCGATGCTCGTGCCGCGCTCGGGGTGGCGCGGGGCAATGATGGTGCAGAGCGTCTCGAAGTTGCGCGCAAGCTCGCGGTGCGCCTCGGCGACGATCTCCTCCTCGCCCTCGTGCGTGCTGGCGGCGACGAACACCGGCCGGCCGCCGAGCGCGCCCTTGAGCTGCTCCAGCTCGGCAAGGTCGATGGGCGGCGGCGGCGCGTCGATCTTCAGGTTGCCGACGGCTTCCACGTTGCGCGCGCCCAGAGCGCTGAAGCCGAGGGCGAGCCGCTCGTTTTGCGCCAGCACCACGTCGAAACGGCCAAACAGCGGCTGGGCCATGCTCATGTTGCGCTGCCAGCGGCGGCGGCTGCGGAAGGACAGGCGCGCGTTGATCAGCGCCATGGGAATGGCGCGCGCGGAGGTCTCGAGGATCAGCGAGGGCCAGATCTCCGATTCGGTGAACACGGCCAGGTCGGGGCGCCAGTGGTCGAGGAAGCGTGCCGCATACTCGGGCGCATCGAGCGGCACGTATTGGTGCAGGCAGCGCTCGGGCATGCGACGCTCCGCAAGGCTCGCCGAGGTCACCGTTCCCGTCGTCAGGAGAACGTTGACCCGCGGGCGTGCCTGACACAGTGCCTCGATCACCGGCAGCACCGCGTTGGTCTCGCCCACGCTCGCCGCGTGCACCCAGACCAGCGTTCCCTCGGGCCTGGCGGCCGAGGCTTGGCCGAGCCGCTCCGCCCGGCGGCGCGGATCCTCCTTGCCGCCGCGCTCGCGCAACTTCAAGAGGACCGGCGCCAGCGGGCGCATGAGGCTCATGCCGGTCCGGTAGATCTTGAGGCGCAGGTCGGGTTGCGCCGGCGGGCCGTTGGGCGCCGCGAGCGCGGCGGGCGTTGCGCGCGGCAAGTCGGCGCCGGCCAGCGCATAGGCCCGCTCCATCACCGCCTGCATGGAGCGCTCCAGCTCGGCACGGGCCCCCTCGAGGTTGGCCTCGTCGGCATCCTCGGCGACGTGGATCGGATCGCCGGCGACATAGGCCAGCTTGGAGAAAGGCAGATTTATGGTCATCCGGCTCCAGGTGTCGAGCGCCAGGAAGCGGGAGGTCGCGGAGGCGACGGGCACGACCGGGCGGCCGGACAGACGCGCCAGCATGATGATGCCGGGCCCCACGCGGCGTGCCGGTCCCGGCGGGACATCGGCCGTCATGACCACCGAGGCGCCGTCCTTCAAAGCGCGCACGGCCTGGCGCAGGGCGTAGGCTCCGCCCCGGTCCTTGCGGCGGCCGCCTGCGCCTGCGCCGCGAATGAGCTCGACGCCGAGCCGCGACATCGCCACGCCGATGACCTCCGCATCGCCGTGGCGCGCGACCATGGCCGCCACCTTGGTGTCGGGGCTGGGCCTGAAGCCCGAGGTCATCATGAATTGGCCGTGCCAGACGGCGACGATTACAGGGTGCTCGGATTGAAGCCGCGCCAGCATATCGGCGGGCTCGCAGACGGTCGCCGATGTCCTATTCACAATGCCGATCAGACCGGCAACGGCGCGGCCGGCGAGCCGGCCGAGCATAGGTGTCGTATGGGGCGAACGTGCCATGCTCAAGGGTGCCTCGGCGCGAAACGCCTGCTACGCCAGCGGCCCTCAGCGAACCACTTGCAGCTGGTTCCTATAGCGAATATCTAGCGATGGCAAACTGGGACGTTCGGGCACACGCACGTGAAGCGTGCGGCCGGCCCGTATTGCGGCTTGCGCTCCGGAACCCTCAGAACCTCAGCGGACCCATGGCCGGATTGGTGAAGCGGACAAAGCGCTCCTTTCGGGGAATGGCGTGGCGCATTCGGGAGGGCATGGTTCGCCTTTCGCCGCACTGGATTCGCCGCAGCCTGGGGCCGTCGGCGACCTATCTCGACATGCTGCTGGTCGATCACGGGATCTTCCGCATGTTCTACGCCAACTGTCACCGGATCTCCGAACAGGCATGGCGGTCGGCCCAGCCCGCGCCCCACCACCTCCGCCGCTTCGCCCGCGCCGGCGTCCGAACCGTTATCAACCTGCGCGGCCCCCGCGAATGTGGCAGCTACTGGCTCGAGCAGGAGGCCTGCGACCGTCACGGTCTCAAGCTCGTCAACTTCCAGATCCGCTCGCGCGCCGCCCCGACGCGCGAGGAGCTCAAGGCCGCCAAGCGGCTGTTCGAGGAGATCGAGTACCCGATCCTCATGCACTGCAAGTCGGGCGCCGACCGGGCCGGCCTGATGAGCGTACTGTATCGCTTCCTGCACGAGGGCGTGCCGCTCGACATGGCCAAGCGCGAGCTGTCGCTCAGGTACGGTCACATTCGTCAGGCCGACACCGGCATCCTCGACTACTTCTTCGACAAGTATCTGCAGGACAATTCCGTCCGGCCGATGCCGTTCCTCGAGTGGGTCGACACCGTCTACAACCCCGAGGAGCTCAAGCGCACCTTTCGCGCCAAGGGCTGGGCCAACCGTTTGGTCGACAGCGTGCTGCAGCGCGAATAGCGCCGGCCCTAGAGTGCGTGGGGAACCCCGGTGCCGGTGAGCGCCTGCGAGCGCACCAGGCGCGCATAGTGTCCGCCCTCGGCCAGCAGCTGCCGGTGGGTTCCCGTCTCCACGATCGTTCCCTGATCCATGACGCAGATGAGGTCGGCGTTCTGCACGGTCGACAGCCTGTGGGCGATGACCAGCGTGGTGCGGTTCCTGGTGAACCTGGCGAGCGCCTCCTGCACCAGGCGCTCCGATTCCGTGTCGAGCGCGCTCGTCGCCTCGTCGAGGAGCAGGATCGGCGCATCCTTCAGGATTGCACGGGCGAGCGCCAGGCGCTGGCGCTGGCCGCCCGAGAGCCGCAAGCCGCGGTCGCCGATCTGCGTGGCATAGCCCTGGGGCTGCTCGATGATGAACTCGTGCGCGGCGGCGGCCTTGGCGGCGGCGACGATCGCCGGCTCGGAGGCGCCGAGACGTCCGAGCGCGATGTTGGCGCCGATCGAGTCGTCGAACAGCGTCACGTCCTGCGAGACGATCGAGATGGCGTTGCGCAGCGAGGTGAGAGTAACGTCGCGCACGTCCTGGCCGTCGATGGTGATGCAGCCTTCGGTGACGTCGAACAGGCGCGGGACGAGGTTCAGCACCGTCGACTTGCCGGCGCCCGAGCGACCCACGAGCGCCAGCGTCTTGCCGCCGGGCACCTTGAGCGTGAAGTTGCTGACGGCCGCAATGCCGTCCTGCGCATCGTAGGTGAAGCCGACATCCTCGAAATCGATTGAGCCGCTTTGCACCGTCAGCGGCTTTGCGTCGGGGCGATCGACGATGCGCGGCTTCTCGTCGACGAGGCCGTAGAAGCTTTCGGCGGCGGCCAGGCCTTCGTTGATGCGGCCGGACAGATTGCCGAGGCCGCGGATAGGCTGGGCCGCCATCAGCAGCGCCGTGACGAACCCCATGAAGTCGCCGACGGTCGAGATCCCGCTGGCGATGCGCCAATAGGCGAAGGCAATGACGCCGGTGACGGCAAGCCCGCCGAGCGCCTCCAGCATGGGATCGAGGCGGGCGCGGCTCCTCACCGCCTTCATGCGCAAGTTGTACACCTGCTCGAAGCTCTTGTTGACGCGTTGAGATGCATAGTTCTCGAGCCGGAACGACTTGATGAGGCGGGCGCTCGACAGCTTCTCGGAGAGAAGCGATGTCATGTCGCCGAGCTCGCCCTGCGTGCGCTTGGCGACGAGGCGAAGGCGGCGGCTGATCGCCGCCACGGGGATCGCAGCGATCGGGTAGACGCACAACACGATCAGCGACATGACCCAATCGAGGTAGAACATGGAGCCGGCGAGCGCGATGATCATGAGCGTGTCGCGCACCGCCGTGTTGAGCGCCGCAAGGGCCGCCTGCTGGATGAACGTTATGTCGTTGGTGAGCTTCGACATCAGGCGCCCGGGCGTATCGCGCGTGAGACGGGAAAGGTCGGACCAGACCAGGTGCTCAAAGCCCAGCTTCTGCATGTCCGTCGTCATGCGCATGACGATGCGATTGGTCTCGATTGTCTGCAGGTAGAGGAAGAGCGAGCGCAGCATCGTCACCCCGATGATGGCGCCGAGCACCATCGGCAGGACGGCGCTCTGCTTTTCCATGAGCGCGTCGAACGAGGTCTTGATGATCATCGGGTAGGCGCCCGTGGCGGCGGCGAGCAGGCCGGTCAGCATCAAGGCGAACAACAGCTCGCGCCAGCGCGGTGCGATCCATTCACGCAGGAATCGCTTGAGCAGGCCGCGCTTGTGCTCGTCGAGCGCGAGCACTCCCGCAGGGTCCGCGTCATGCCCGTTCGGCTCGGTCGTCACGGTGGCGCCTTGGCGTCGGTGGAGGGATGCTCCGGGTCCAGCAGTCGGTGCATGTGGACGATGAAATAGCGCATCAGGGCATTGTCCACGGTGCGGTGCGCCGCCGCTTTCCAGGCGGCATAGGCTTCCGCGTAGTTGGGGTAGATGCCGACGATGTCGAGGTGCTTGAGGTCGCGGAACTCCGCGCCTTCGAGCGAGGTCAGCTCGCCGCCGAACACCAGATGCAGCAACTGCTTCGGCGGCTTGCTCTGATCACTCATGGGGTGGCGTCCTCAGGCGTACGTTGCAATGCGTCCTGGAGGCTTCCTGCAGGAAGGAGCCCGTCTGCGCAAGCCTGGAGGCCAGTGGTTGCACAGGCTCTCAGGCTCGAAACGTGCCGGCGGCTTACGGCGAATTTACGCTATCTCTTAAGTCGGCGGGAAGTCACGTGTGGCATTCTGACGACATCGATACAGGAGATGGCCGCACCAGATGGCTGCTCTGAAGGCAACGGTGGGGCATCGCTAATCGGCTTGGGTCCGGCTTCCCGGCTCCAAGCCGAGTTGGTTTCGGCCTCAAGTGAGGCCGGCCAGCCGCGACAGCGCCATGTCGGCAACCAGACCGAGGAATATCACCAGCCCCACGTCGCGATTGGAGCGGAATCGCCGCAGGCAGTTCTGCGCGTCCGCCACATCGAGCGTCATCACCTGCCAGGCCAGCTGCAGCGACACCAGCACCACCGCCGTGAAAAAGATGAGGTGGGTGCCCGCGAGCACGCCGGCCGCCAGCCAGAACACCACCGCGCCGGCGTAAAGGCCGCCGAGCCAAGACATGGTGTCCTCGCCGAAACGTATGGCGGTCGACTTGAGGCCGAGCATGAGGTCGTCCTCCTTGTCCTGGTGGGCGTAGATGGTGTCGTAGCCGATCGTCCACAGGACCGAGCCGCAATAGAGCAGGATGGCCGGCAGCCCCAGCGAGCCCGTCACGGCGCTCCAGCCCACGAGCGCGCCCCAGTTGAAGGCGAGGCCGAGGGCGAGTTGCGGCCAGTAGGTGTAGCGCTTGAGAAACGGATAGACGGCGACGAGCGCCAGCGAGGCTGCGCCCAGGCGAATGGTAAATTCATTGAACTGGATCAGCACCAGGAGCCCGGCAAGCGCGCAGATGGCGGCGAATGCCAGGGCCTCGGCCGGCGTCACCAGTCCGGCGGGAATGGGGCGGCTGGCCGTGCGGGCGACCTGGGCGTCGTAGTCGCGGTCGATGTAGTCGTTGTAGGCGCAGCCCGCTGCGCGCATCGTCAGCGCGCCGAGGGCGAACAAGGCCAACAGCCACGGGCTCGGGTAGGGCCGCCCAAGCGCCACCTCGGCGAGCCCCACGGCCCACCAGCACGGCAGCATGAGCAGCCACAGGCCGATGGGCCGGTCGAGCCGGGCCAGCCGCAGATAGGGGCGGGCGTAAGCCGGCGCGTAGCGGTCGGCCCAGTTGCCGGACGGTGCGTCGGCAATGCCTTGTGCGCGTTCAAGGTCCTGGGGCGGGGTCGGCATGTGGGCCACGGGGTGTGAGGGTGGTGGCAACCTAGCGGCAGGCCGTCGTGGCGTCGAGGCTTGAGCGCGGCGTTCCCGGCGTGTGCTGTCGATAGCGGTTGCGCGGCTTCGCACTTGGGCTAAGAGGGCGCATGCCGGCACGCGATTTCGATGCTCCGCGCCTTTTCGTCGAGGCCCGCCTGGAGGCTGGGGCACGCTTCGAGTGCACGCCCGAGCAGGCCAACTATCTGCTCAACGTTCTGCGATTGCGCTCAGGCGACGAGATCCTCGTCTTCAACGGCCGCGAAGGCGAATGGCGCGCCCGCCTCGTCGACGTCGCCAAGCGCCGCTGCGCCCTTGCATGCAGCGAGCAGACGCGCGCCCAGCTAGCGGGGCCCGACATCCACTATCTCTTCGCGCCCTTAAAGCACGCACGCCTCGACTACATGGTGCAAAAGGCCACCGAGATGGGGGCAGCGCGCCTGCAGCCGGTGCTGACGCGGCGCACGATCGCGGCGCGGGTGAACGGTGGGCGCATGCGCGCCAACGCCATCGAGGCGGCTGAGCAGTGCGGGATCTTGTGGGTGCCGGAGATCGGCGCGCCGATGCCGTTTCAGACCCTGCTCGAGTCTTGGGAGCGCGAGCGGCGGCTGGTCTTTTGCGACGAGGCCGCCGAGGTGGCGAGCCCGCTTGCGGCCCTCCAGGAACTTTCCCCCGGGCCGCTCGCCGTGCTGATCGGCCCGGAGGGTGGTTTCGATGCGGCCGAGCGCGCGGCTCTGGTTAAGGCGCCGTTCACGCTCGCCGTCTCACTCGGCCCCCGCATCATGCGCGCCGATACCGCGGCGGTTGCCGCGCTGGCGCTCGTCAATGCGGTGGCGGGCGACTGGCGCTAGCAGAGGCCGCTGTCGGCTAGGCGCCGCATTTCTCGTCGAGCCCGTCGAAGGCCGCGTCGAAGGCCTTGCCGTCCTCGGACTCAGGCTCCAGGTCGGCGCCCACCTCGAAGGCCTTCTCAAATTCGGGCCCGAGCGTCTTCATGTAGCCGTCCATCTGGCTGTCCAGAGCCTCTGCCTTGCTTTCGTCCTCGGTGTCCTCGGCCGTCGACATCAGCTTGCTCATCTCGCAATAGGTCTTGAGCCTGTCCGGGTCGGCCCCCACTTGCTCGATGGTCTTGATTGCCGCTTCCACGTTTGCGCTGACGGCCAGTGCCGGCGATACGAGAAGACCGCAGATGGCGATCGCGGCCGGAATTTTCTTCATTTTCTGCTCCATTGGTTGCAACCAAGGCACGAGGGCATGTCGAGTCGAGCGCACAGCGGTCTCATCCCCTCCGCACCCATGCCAACGTTGGCGACCGGCCTAAGCCGTCGGCACAATGATAACTCCGCCATGGGCATTGTGGCGTTTTTTGTAGTCGGCAAAGGCCCTGTCGCCGGTCCATCGGCGCTGGCACCCAAGCTGCACGCGGGGCCAAGCGGTGTGCTGTGCCGCCTTACCAGCGCGTGCCTGCCGCTCCCGGACGGCGGGGGCAGCCGGCATGGCGCCCTTGTGCCGGGGCTTGTTCCCGCTTACGGGTGAGGTCTTAAGCCCCAAGTCCGCAAGCGCTTTCCCCCCACCCAATACCCGAGGCCTGCAGGATGTCGACCCGTCAGGAAGGTGCGCCAAGCCCTGTCGTGCGCTCCCGCGACGACCTGGTCGCCTGGATCGCGGAGGGCGCGCGCCCGCCGGGCGAGTGGCGCATCGGTACCGAGCACGAGAAGTTTGTCTTTCATACGGGCTCGCTCACGCCGGTCCCCTACGCGGGCGAGCGCTCGATCAGCGCTCTGATGGGCGCGCTGATCGACCGGTTCGGGTGGCAGCCCATTCTCGAGAACGGCCACGTCATTGCCCTGAAACGCGCCGATGGCGACCCGGGCGGCACCATAAGCCTGGAGCCCGGCGGCCAGTTCGAGCTGTCCGGCAGCGCGCTGGCAACGCTGCACGAGACGGCCGAGGAGACCCAGGACCACTTCTACGAGATCCTGAGCGTCGGCGAGTCGCTCGGCATCGGCTTTCTGGGTCTGGGGTTCTCGCCCAAATGGACGCTCGCGGAAACGCCGCGCATGCCCAAGGACCGCTATGGGATCATGACCAGCTACATGCCCAAGGTCGGCACCCGCGGACTCGACATGATGTACCGCACCGCCACCATCCAGGTGAACCTCGACTTCGCCGACGAGGCCGACATGGTCAAGAAGCTGCGCGTGTCGCTGGCGCTGCAGCCGATCGCATCGGCGCTGTTTGCCTCCTCGCCCTTCACCGAGGGGCGTCGCAACGGCTTCATGTCGATGCGCAGCGAGGTCTGGCGCGACACCGATCCCGCGCGCACCGGCATGCTTCCCTTCGCGTTCGAGCCGGGGATGGGCTACGAGCGCTACGTCGACTACGCGCTTCAGGTGCCCATGTACTTCGTCTACCGCGGCGGCCGCTATATCGATGTCAGCGGCGCATCGTTTGCGGACTTCATGGCGGGGCGCCTGCCGGCCCTGCCCGGCGAACGCCCGACCCTGGACGATTGGTCCGACCATCTGACGACCCTGTTTCCCGAGGTGCGGCTCAAACGCTTCCTAGAGATGCGCGGCGCCGACGGCGGCCCCTGGCAGCGCATCTGCGCGCTCTCTGCGCTGTGGGTGGGCCTGCTCTATGATTCCGGGGCGCTCGATCAGGCCTGGTCGCTTGTGGAGGACTGGACGGTGGAGGAGCGCGAGGCGTTGCGGGCGGCGGTGCCGCGCGCCGCTCTTGCCACCAGCTTCCGCACCACAACCGTTCAGGAGATCGCCCGCGAGGTCGTGCGTATCGCGCGCAAGGGGCTGCGGGAGCGGCGGCGGATCAACCGCGCCAGCCAGGACGAGACCGTCTACCTTGAGCCCCTGGAGGAGGTCGCGGCGACGGGCCGGACCCTGGCTGAGGAGTTAATCGAGCGATTTGAGGGTCCTTGGAACCAGGACATTGACCATGTGTTTGAAGAGTATGCCTTCTGAGGCCGCCGGCACACGGTTCAGCTTGTGTTCATGCTGCCAGGTCTTATTTTGGCTGACGCGGGTGAGGGATAGGGTGGAATTCCCGTAGATGAATTTCAGCCGGGCATAGCCCGCGTACGTCCCATCAGGCGACGGGAGAATGGATGTGCTCGAACCCAGGATGACCGGGGCACCGGCGGTTGCCGCTTTTGCCGCCGCGCTCGTTGCCGGCCTGGCATTGTCGATTGGCACCGCCTCGGCGGGCGACTGCGGTTCCGCATGCCGCGACGCCTACAATCAATGCCGGATCAAGACCAAGGGCGCGCCGTCGTGCGATGAGCAGTACACGCGCTGCATGCAAAGCTGCCGCAAGAGGTAGCGTCCTCGGCCCGGTCTATTCGCTGGGCTTGGCAACCAGGAATACCGCAAGTCGACGGGGGCCGTGCGCACCCTTGACGATTCTGCCGCCGATGTCGCCGGTACGCGATGCACCCGTTATCAAATTGAGCGTGCGCGGCATCACCCCCCGCCCCAGCTCCGCCTCGAGCAGCGCGCAGGCCTCCTCGTAGCTGCCGACGATTGTCTCGGCGCGCACGACGACGAGATGCGTTTCCGGCAAAAAGGCAAGCGTGACCGGGTTGTCGGGGCCCGAGGCGAGCACCAGCGTGCCGGTCTCCGCCACCGCGCTGATCGCGCGTGACAGGCCGGCACTGTCGTCCGCCTGCGCGGGGCCCGCGTCGAGCTCGAGCTCCGGTGCCTGGCCCCAGGGCAGCGCCGCCAGATAGGCATCCGAGCCGCGGCGCAGGCGCAGCGCCACATCGTGGGCGCGCAGGTACGCCGCAATCGCGGCCGGGACCTGTTTGGGCTCTTGCACGGTGACGAGAGCTGTGCCCTGCTCCCGAAGGAACGACTGAAACAGCGCGACGAGCTGCCCGCGCGCGCCTTTGCCTCGTGCAGGAACGAGGTGGCGCTCAGGCTTGCCCAGCCGCGCCTCGACCGCTTGCCGCCGGGTCGCATCGGCCGGGCGGACGCCGAGTGCGGTGCGGATCTTGGCAAGCATAGCGTCGCGGCTCATCGGGTCTCGAGCCTCCGCTTGCGCGCCCAAAGGTGCTGGAACGTGTCGCCTTGCGGCGCGGGCAGGTCGCGGTGGCGCATCCAGCGCTCCGTGAGCGGCAGTCTGGGAAGGACGCCGCGCCGGCGCCCGAGCGTTGCCAGCAGCGCCGTCGCCAGACGCGCCAGCCCGTGATAGGCGCGCGGACGCTTGGCAATGAACGCCCACACGCGCAGCATCGCGCGCTCACGCCGTGCTCCTGACTGTGCGAGCCCGACCCGGCGCCAGCGGCGCATGAGGCGAACGAGCGGGATCTCGACGGGGCACACCTCCTCGCAGCGCCCGCAGAAGGTGGACGCTCCCGCCAGGCTTGCCGTCTCGGTGGCGCCCGCCAGCGCGGGCGTCAGCACCGCGCCGATTGGGCCGGGATAGACCGAGGCGTAAGCATGCCCGCCCACGGCGCAGTAGACCGGACACTGGTTCATGCAGGCCCCGCAGCGGATGCAGCGCAAGACCTCGCGCAAGGGGGTGCCCAGCAGCTCAGAGCGCCCGTTATCGAGCAGCACGACGTGGCATTCGGGCGCCCCGTCGGGGTCGGTGGCGCGCCGCGCGCCGGTGACCAGCGTCGTATAGGCGGTGAGCTCCTGGCCCGTGGCCGAGCGCGCCAGCAGCCGCAACAGGGCCCAGGCGTCGGGAAGCGTTGGCACGACCTTCTCGATGGAGGCGAGCACGATGTGCACCCTGGGCAGCGACAGGGTCAGGTCGGCGTTGCCCTCGTTGGTGACGATGACGGCCGAGCCCGTTTGGGCGATCAGAAAGTTGGCGCCCGTGATGCCGACGTCGGCTGCGAGGAACTTCTCGCGCAAGACGCTGCGGGCCTCGCCGACGATCGCCTCCGGCGTCGACAGGTCGCGCTCCTCCGGCAGGTGGCGATGGCGGTGGCGGAAGTCGGCAGCGATGTCGGCGGAGGAGAGGTGGACCGCCGGCGCGATGATGTGGCTTGGGGCCTCGCCGCGGATCTGCACGGCGTATTCGCCGAGATCGGTCTCGACGACCTCCAGCGCCGCCGCTTGCAGCCGCGCGGCAAGCCCGATCTCCTCCGACACCATCGACTTGCTCTTGGTCACGAGGCGTGCGCCGGCCGAGCGGCAGATGCCGAGAATGATGTCGCAGGCTGCTGCCGCGTCCGCGGCCCAGTGCACCGCCGTACCCGCGGCGCACGCATTGCGCTCGAACGCCTCGAGGTAGAGGTCGAGGCTCGCCAGCGTGTGATCCTTGATGTTGCGACCCACGCGCCGCAATTGCTCGAACTCCGGGAGCGCCGCCCTGGCGCGGCGGCGTGCGGTGGCAAAGCCGAAGGGCACGTCGGCGAGCGCCTGCTGCAACCGGTGGTCGGATAGCGCGGCGGCCGCTCTTGCCTCGAACGTGTCCTCAGCCGGCCCCATGGCGCTAGCCCCGCCCGCGCCGGGCCGGGCGGGCGATCGGTTGAGCGTCCATCTCGCCGGCCAGCACCTCGGCGACGTGGCGGCAGGCGACCTTCGAGCCCTGCCGCGACAGCGTGCCGGCGATGTTGATGAGGCAACCCAGCTCACCCGAGACGACCAGCGCCGGCTCGGTGGCGGCGATATCGGCCGTCTTCTTGCAGGCGATCGCATTGGAGACGTCCGGGTGCTTCACCGAGAAAAGCCCGCCGAAGCCGCAGCAGGCCCCCGTGTCCGCCATCTCGACGAGCTCGAGACCATCGACCTTGGCCAGCAGCCATCGCGGCTGCTGCTTGATGGCGAGCTCGCGCAGGCCCGAGCAGCCGTCGTGAAAGGTGACGCGTCCGGCAAACGAGCCTGGCACGGCTTCGAGCCCGCGCACGTCGGTGAGAAACGAGATCAACTCGTGGACGCGCCCGGCGAAGGCCCGGGCCTCGCGCTCGGCCTCGGCGTTGCCGCTCATAAGGCGGGGATAGTGCAGCTTGAGCATCGCCGCGCACGAGCCGGACGGCGCGACGATGTAGTCGAAGCCCTCGAACGCGGCGATGGTCCTCAGCGCCAGCGCCTTGGCGTTCTCGTTGTCGCCGGCGTTGTAGGCGGGCTGACCGCAGCACGTTTGCGCGGCCGGAACCTCCACATCGCAGCCCGCGGCCTCCAGCAGGCGCACGGCCGCGAAGCCGACCGAGGGGCGCAACAGATCGACGAGGCAGGTTACAAACAGACCGACGCGCGGCCGCTTGGATTCTCCTGTTGTCATCGGCGGGCCCGCTTTCCGGAGCGGCGCCTGCACGCGTTGGCGCCGCTCAAGGGACCTCTACTTCCGGGCTTTGAGGAACGCAATGAGGTCGCGGCGAATAAACCGGCGCGGGCGCCAAAGTGTCGGGGATGCGCGCGCTCAGCGGGCGGGCTCGAACACCGGCGAGCCTTTGCCGGCCTTCGGCCCGGCACGCCTGTGCGCGGCGCGGCCGAGCTCCGTCAGGTCGAGCCCCTTGTCCCAATAAGGCTCGGGGCCATAGAGGTTGGCGAGGAACTCTATGAACACGTTGACCTTGGTCGGCATGTAGTCGCGGCAGGGATAGACCGCGTAGATGCCCAGGTTGGACGAGCCGCGATACTGCGGCAGCACGACCTTGAGGTCGCCCTTCTTGAGCGCGTGCCCGAGCCCCCAGGTGGAGCGCAAGCCGAGCCCCAAGCCCGCGCGCAGAGCCTCGTGAACGAACTCGCCGGAGTTGGAGCGCACGTTGCCGCCCGTGCGGATCTGCAACTGACCTTCCGGGCCCTCGAGCCGCCAGACGTCCTCGGCGCCGACCGACAGGCAGTTGTGCGTCTCCAGGTCGGCGGGCGAGGCGGGCGAGCCGTGCTCGGCCAGATAGGCGGGCGCCGCGCAGATGACGCGGTTGTCGGGCGCGATCTTGCGGGCGACGAGGGAGGAGTCCTGCAATTCTCCGATGCGGATGGCGAGGTCGAAGCCGTCGCGGATGATGTCGACGAAGTTGTCGCCCACATGCACGTCGAGCTCTATGGCGGGATAGCGCGACAGGAACAGGCCCAGATAGGGGGCGACGTGCAGCCGGCTGAAGACGGTCGGGATGGCGATCTTCAATACGCCGCGCGGCTTGGTGTTGCGGCGGCTGACGAAGTCCTCCGCCTCCTCGCACAGGCTCAGGATGTCGACCACCCGCTTGAAATAGCCCGCCCCCGTCTCCGTCAGCGTCAGGTGCCGGGTCGTGCGCTGCAGCAGCCGCGTGCCGAGCCGCTCCTCCAGCTGGCTGATGCGCTTCGACACCACGGCCGGCGACAGCCCCATCTCGCGGCCGGCCGCTGACATGTTGCCGGTCCGGGCTACGCGTGCGAATATCTCAAGGTCGCTGATGGTCGTCACTGGAGCCCCTACGAACGCAGATGGGTGCCACCCCTAGAGATCATGTCTCAAGTAGAGCGAATTATGGCCGGTGGCGACTATAGGATATGGGCCCGTTATTGGAGAAGTTGTACTGTTGTACAATGCGCGTTCGATGTCTGCTAAAGGCTACGCTGCGATTCCATAATTCAATTCATGCTGTCGTTGCCTTGAGAACGATGCGCGCGAGGACTGGCCATGTCGCTGTCGAGGATGCCGGAGCCTGATCAGGGCGTGCTCGCCCGGAGCGGTGCCATCGTCAGGGACCTGGAGCAGATCGTCGGGGCTCAGTCCGTGATCTCCGAGGAGGAAGGGCGGCGCGCCTTCGAGACGGACGCCCTCACGGCCTATCGGCAGATGCCGCTCGCCGTGGTGCTTCCCCGCTCCACCGACGAGGTGGCCGCCGTCCTCAAGTACTGCCAGCAGAACCGGATCAAGGTGGTGCCGCGCGGGGCAGGGACGTCGCTGTGCGGCGGCGCGCTGCCCAGCGGCGACGCCATCGTCATCGGGCTGTCGAAGATGAGCGCCATCCTCGACGTCGACCTGCCCAACCGCACCATCACCGTCGAGACCGGTATCACCAACCTGGCGATCTCCGAGGCGGTGGCGGCGGACGGGTTCTTCTATGCGCCCGATCCCTCGAGCCAGCTTGCCTGCACGCTCGGCGGCAACCTTGCCATGAACTCCGGCGGGGCCCACTGCCTCAAATACGGCGTGACCACCAACAACGTGCTGGGCGCGCGCGTCGTGCTCATGGACGGCGAGATCGTCGAGATCGGCGGCCCGCACCTCGACGCGGAAGGCTACGACCTGCTGGCTCTGCTCATCGGCTCGGAGGGCCAGCTCGGGATCATCACCGAGGCGATCCTAAAGCTGGTGCCCAAGGCGCAAGGCGCGCGCCCGATGATGCTGGGGTTCGACTCCAGCGAGGCCGCCGGCCAATGCGTGGCCGCGATCATCGGCTCGGGCATTATCCCCGTGGCGATCGAGTTCATGGACAAGCTCGCCATCGAGGTCGCCGAGGCCCACGCTAAGGCGGGCTATCCGCTCGATGTCGAGGCGTTGCTGATCGTCGAGGTCGAAGGCTCCGAGGACGAGATCGCGCGGCTGCTGGGCCACATCGTGGAGATCGCCAAGCCCTTCAAGCCCAAGGTCGTCGAGGCCAGCACCTCGCCCGAGCACAGCGCCAGGATCTGGAAAGGCCGCAAGGCGGCGTTCGGCGCCATCGGCCGGATCTCCGACTACTACTGCATGGACGGCACCATACCGCTGTCGCGCATCGCCGAGGTGCTGACGCGGATTGCGCAGATCTGCGCCGCTCACGGCCTCAGGGTCGCCAACGTGTTCCACGCAGGCGACGGCAACCTGCATCCCCTCATTCTCTACGACGCCAACAAGGCCGACGAGGCACAGCGCGCGGAGCTGGCGGGCGCGGAGATCCTCAAGCTGTGCGTGGAGGTGGGCGGCTGCCTCACCGGCGAGCACGGCGTCGGCATCGAGAAGCGCGATCTCATGGGCGTGCAGTTCTCGCCCACGGATCTTGCCGTGCAGATGCGCATCAAGAGCGTGTTCGACCCCAAGTGGCTGTTGAACCCCGGCAAGGTGTTTCCGCTCGACGCCAGCGAGGCGTCGCAAGCAAACCAAAGCGAAGAAGCAGCGGCCTGAGGAGAATCGGCCTTGAGCGAATTGCAGAGGCCCGCGGCCGACTGGGAGCTCCAGTTCATGGTTGCCGGCTGCGCGGAGAAGCAGATCCCCATCGAGGTGGTGGGATCGGGCTCCAAGCGCGCGGTGGGCCGGCCCATGGACAGCGCCATGACCATCACCACGGCGTCGCTCAAGGGCATCATGCTCTATGAGCCGAGCGAGCTCGTCATGTCGGCGCGCGCGGGCACGCCCTTGTCGTTCATCGAATCGGAGCTTGCCGCGCGCGGGCAGATGCTGGCCTTCGAGCCGATCGACATCGGCCCCACGACCGGCGGCCCCAAGGGCTCGCAGACTATCGGCGCGGTGTTCGCCACCAATCTGTCCGGCGCGCGGCGCGTGCAATGCGGGGCGGCGCGCGACCATCTCCTGGGCGTCAAGGCCGTCAACGGCCGGGGCGAGGTGTTTCAGGCCGGCGGCCGCGTCATGAAGAACGTAACGGGCTACGACGTCTGCCGCGGCCTGGCGGGAAGCTGGGGCACGCTCGCGGTGCTCACCGAGGTGACGTTCAAGGTCGTGCCCTGGCCGGAGACGGCGGCCACCGTCATCTTTGTGGGGCTGCCCGACAATCTGGCCGTGGAGCTTCTGTGCGCCGCCATGGCGCTGCCCGTGGAGGTTTCGGGCGCGGTGCACCTGCAGGCCCCCGTCGCCGCACGCCTGGCCCACCCCGGCCTCAAGACCATGGGCAAGTCGGTGACGGCGCTCAGGATCGAGAACTTCGCCGTCGCCGTCGCCACCCGCAAGCAGCAGCTGAAAGAGGCGCTCAAGGTGTACGGCAAGGCGCTGGAGCTCGACCACAGGGAGACCCTGGAGTTCTGGGGCGAGCTGCGGCGGCTGTCGGTGATGCCCAACCGCCAGACGCTTCTGTGGCGCATTTCCACCAAGCCGACCATGGCGCCCAAGCTCGTCGCCGCGATCAAGCGCTACATGCCGGCCGAGGCCTTCTACGACTGGGCGGGCGGGCTGGTGTGGCTCGAGGTGCCGGCCACGGCCGATGCCGGCACCGCCGAGATCCGCCGCGCCGCCGCGGTGCACGGCGGGCACGCCACGCTGATCCGCGCCGAGCCGAGCGTGCGCGCCTCGGTGCAGGTGTTCCAGCCCTTGAGCCCCGCCGTCGAGCGCTTGACGCGCGGGCTGAAAGCGGCCTTCGATCCCGCCGGCATTCTCAATCCCGGCCGCATGTACGCCAACGTCTAAGGGCAACCGATGCAGACCAACTTCAGGCCCGAGCAGCTGCGCGACGCGCGCGTCGCCGAGGCCGATGCCATCCTGCGCCGCTGCGTACATTGCGGGCTGTGCACCGCGACGTGCCCCACCTATGTGCTGTTGGGCGACGAGCGCGACAGCCCGCGCGGGCGCATTTATCTGATCAAGGACATGCTCGAGGGCAGCCGCAAGGCCAGCACCGAGCTCAAGACCCACATCGACCGCTGCCTGTCGTGCCTGTCGTGCATGACCACGTGCCCGAGCGGCGTCGACTACATGCACCTTGTCGACTTCACCCGGGCCCACATCGCGCGCACGAGCACACGCAGCTGGAGCGAGCGCTTCGTGCGCGAGCTGCTGGGTCGCATCCTGCCCAATCCGCGCCTGTTCCGGCTCGCCATCCAGCTGGCGCCGCTGGGGCGCCCATGGACCGGGTTGCTGCGCCGGTTCGGGTGGAAGCAGCTCGCCGCCATGATCGAGCTGGCGCCGTCCGTGCTGCCGCCGGCGCCGCGCTACGAGGGCCCCGGCACGGCGGAGACCGACGAGGAGCGCCGCGCCCGCGTCATCCTGCTCGCCGGCTGCGCCCAGAAAGTGCTGCGTCCGGGCATCAACGATTCCACCATCCGTCTGCTGGCGGGGCGCGGCGCCGACGTCGTGGTGTCGGCGGGGGCCGGCTGCTGCGGGGCGCTGACCCATCATCTGGGCGAGGAGGAGGCCGCGCTCGCATTCGTGCGCAACAACGTCGATGCCTGGTCGAAGGAGCTGAGCAAAGGTCCCGTTGACGCCATCATCGCCAACGCGTCGGGCTGCGGCACCATGATCAAGGACTACGGCTACCTGCTGAAGCGCGATCCCGAGTACGCCGCGCGCGCCGCGCGCCTGTCCGAGCTTTCCCGCGACATCTGCGAGTTCGTCGGCCAGTACGACCTGGGGCCGCCCAAGCGCTGGTCGTCCTTGCGCGTCGCCCACCACCCGGCCTGCTCGCTGCAGCACGGCCAGCGCGTCACCGAGGAGCCGCGCGCTTTGCTCGTCAAGGCGGGCTTCACCGTCGTCGACGTGCCGGAATCGCACATCTGCTGCGGCTCGGCGGGGACCTACAACATTCTGCAGCCCGAGCTGGCGGGCGAGCTTGGCGAGCGCAAGGCGGGCAACATCAAGAAGGTGAAGCCCGACCTGGTGGCGACCGGCAACATCGGCTGCATCAGCCAGCTCAACCGGCGCGTCGACGTGCCGGTGGTGCACACGGTGGAGCTGCTCGACTGGGCCTACGGCGGCCCCGTCCCGCAGGGGCTGGAGCCGCTGGCGAGGTTCATGTCCAACGTGCCCGAGCCCAAGCGCCGGGTCGACGACTACATCTACGCGTGAGCAAAGCCAAAGCGCCAGAGAAGCCTTTGCCCGGCATCGACTGGCGGCGGGAGCAAGGCCCTTTCGACATCATCGGCGACGTGCACGGCTGCGCGGGCGAGCTGGCCGATCTCCTGGCCGCGCTCGGCTATGGCGTGGGGAAAACGACGAAAGCGCCGCAAGGCCGGCGCGCGGTATTCGTTGGCGACTTCGTCGACCGCGGGCCTGATTCTCCCGGCGTGATGGCCATCGTCATGGCAATGGCCGCGCATGGCCAGGCCCTGGCCGTCATCGGCAACCACGACGACAGGTTCCTGCGCCGGCTCAAGGGGCACAAGGTCATGCTGACGCATGGCCTCGATCTGACGGTGAAGCAGTTCGCCGCCGAGAGCGAGGAGGAGGGCGTGCGCGCCTTCCTCGAAGGCCTGCCGAGCTACCTGTGGCTCGACGCGGGCCGGCTCGTGGTGGCGCACGCCGGCCTCAAGGCCGACATGCTGGGGCACAACTCGGCCGCCGTGCGCTCGTTCTGCCTTTACGGCGACACCTCCGGCAAGCTCGACGCGGCCGGACTGCCGGAGCGCTTCAACTGGGCTGCGGACTATGGCGGCGAGCCGATGATCGTCTACGGCCACACGCCCGTCGCCGAGCCGGCGTGGCAGGGCAACTCGGTGTGCATCGACACCGGCTGCGTGTTCGGCGGCAGGCTCACGGCGCTGCGCTGGCCGGAAAAGGAGATCGTGTCGGTGCCGGCCCACGAGGAGTACGCGCCGCTGCGCCGCGGCTTCGGCCTGCCGCCCGCGCGGCCAAAGCAAGACGACAAATCTTGATCATGTCGTCCGCAGAACTTCACCTCTCCCCGGTGGGGAGAGGTCGGAGCGTCGCGCCGGCGGCGCGGCGGTCCGGGTGAGGGGGGATCACCATCTCAATTGTTGGAGCCCCCTCACCCTAACCCTCTCCCCGTCTTGGCGAAGCCATGCTTCGCATGAACGGCGAGAGGGAACTCTGTCGAGTCCGTATCATGGCTCCGGTGTCGTTTGCCCGTGTGCCCCGATCCGCTATAAGGCCTCACCCGAGGCACTTGGGGAGCGATCGCCTCCCCTCTCAACGTCATCCCGCCGGAGGGCGGGACCCACGCAAGTCTCCACGAGCGAAACATCAGCGCTTCTTCCTCCCTTCGGCGCAACGAGCGTTGGCGCCGTGCGCAATCCAACCAAAGAGCTTGTTGCAGCTGGCGTGGGTCCCGCCCTGCGGCGGGATGACGGATTTGAGCAGGCAAATGTGGGCCATGCCCGACGCCGACGTTGCGGCGTTTGCGCAGGGCCGACGATCCGCTATAAGGCCACACCGAGTGCTCATGGGCGCATTGCGCGCCCGCAACCCGTTCTCAATCCTATGGCGAAACCGAGCAAAGACGCGCGGCCCCGGCCGCGCCTGCCGAAGGGCCTTCGCGACATCGAGGCCGCGGAATTGCGCACGCAGGCGGCGATGATCGACAAGATCCGCGCCGTCTACGAGCGCTACGGCTTCGAGCCGCTGGAGACGCCGGCCTTCGAGTACACGGATGCGCTCGGCAAGTTCCTGCCCGACCAGGACCGCCCCAACGAAGGTGTCTTTTCCCTGCAAGACGAGGACGAGCAGTGGATGAGCCTGCGCTACGACCTCACCGCGCCGCTGGCGCGCTACGTGGCGCAGAACTTCCAGACGCTGACCAAGCCCTTCCGCCGCTATGCGGTGGGCAACGTGTGGCGCAACGAGAAGCCGGGGCCGGGGCGCTACCGCCAGTTCCTGCAGTTCGACGCCGACACCGTGGCGACCGACAGCGTCGCCGCGGATGCGGAGATGTGCATGCTGGCGGCCGACACGCTGGAGGCGCTGGGGGTTGCGCAAGGCGATTACGTGATTAAGGTGAGCAATCGAAAGGTGCTCGACGGTGTTCTCGAAGCGATTGGTCTCGGGGGCGATGAGAATGCGGCGAGGCGGCTCATTGTTTTGCGCGCGGTAGATAAGCTCGACAAATTCGGTGCAGATGATGTCCGCCTCTTACTTGGTGGTGGTCGTAAGGACGAGAGTGGCGACTTCACGGAAGGGGCGCGGCTCGCTGACAAGCAGATTGACACAATAATAAGTGCCGTATGTGGCGTTGAGACATTCAAGCGTGTCGTCGACGCTACGAAAGAAGAGCTTCGCGACGCGTATGTGATTTCAAATGAGGGAGAGGAATGGGTCTTTGTAAATGATCGGCAGATAGGAGTCTGGGAGGAAGTGCTTGCAGAGACGGCAGTTGGTCGCGATGCTCTGAGAGAAATGCGAGAGCTAACTCGTTTCGCGGAAAGTGCCGGGTACGGTACCGCTCGCATTCGTATCGGACCCTCCGTCGTTCGTGGGCTCGAATATTACACCGGACCCGTGTTCGAGGCTGAAATTACCAAACGAGCGCCGGGCAATGATCGGCAGCCACTGAGCTTCGGGTCGGTCGGCGGCGGCGGGCGCTACGACGATCTCGTCGCCCGCTTCACCGGCCAGAAGGTGCCGGCGACCGGCTTCTCCATCGGCATCTCGCGCCTGCAGGCGGCACTCGAGACGCTTGGCTCAGCCAAGACCGCCGCGCTCGGTCCCGTCATCGTCACCGTCATGGAGAAGGAGCGGCTCGCCGACTACCAGAGGATGGTGCAAAAGCTGCGCGAGGCCGACATCCGCGCCGAATTGTACCTCGGCAACCCCAAGAAATTCGGCAAGCAGCTGGAATACGCCGACAAGCGCGGCTCGCCTTGCGTGGTCATCCAGGGCTCCGACGAGCACGATGCCGGCGAGGTGACGCTGAAGGATCTGATCGAGGGCGCCAAGGCCGCCGAAAAGATCGAGGGCCACGAGGAATGGAAGGAGTCGCGCCCCGCGCAGGTCTCGGTCAAGGAGACCGACCTCGTCAAAGAGGTCCGCAAAATCCTCGCCCGCCACCAACCCTGATGCACGAGCGCGCGAGCGCTTTCCTCCTCTCGACGTCATCCCGCCGAAGGGCGGGACCCACGCAAGTCTCCGCGAGCGCAATGTGCGCGCTTCTCGTTGCCAAACGCGCAGCACGCTTCCGGCGCCGCATTCCACCGCGCCAAGAGAATTCGCTGAAGCTGGCGTAGATCCCGCTCTTCAGCGGGATGACGGGTGTGGGCGGGTGGTCGCCGTGCGCGAGATCTTATCCCCGCTTGTCGTCGTACGTGCATACTCCCCGCACTCCTGCCCACATGGGACGCAGCAGCTGAGCGGCTTTGCGGGGCGGGGGCGGTGCCCGGTTGAGGCTTACGTCCGTACCGTCGCGGGCGTCTGACGCGAAGCTTAGCTGAGCTTCAGATTCCGGGGCCGCGGATCGGGGCTGTGCGTGATGGCAACAGAGCGCACGGACGCCCGTCGGCAGCGGCGCGCCACGTTTTGGCGCGCAGCCGCTCTAGGTCCTTGACGCGAGAGGTCCGGGCGCGATGGCCTCCGGGCCGGACCGATGAGCCCGCTGACGATGTGATCGCAACCCCGGCACGGCAGCGACCGGCGCGGGCGCCGCAAGGCTGCCCTAAAAGTTGCAACAGGATCGCAGCGCTTCGGCGCCCGCGCTCCCTCGCTCTTTGACAAACCCTCGGGCGCATGCGCCGCGAGGCTAAAGGCGCTTCTCCCTCTCCCCGCACGCGGGGAGAGGTGAAAGCGGAGCGCCTCACCGCCCGCCCAGCGTCTCGTGGATCTGGCGCATGAGCTGGTCGCGGATGCCGGCCGACGACGCGGCATCGCCCGACATGCAGCTGTCGTAGCCCGACAGCGCCCGGCGCATCATCGCGGCGCGGTGCCCGGATTCCATTGTGACAGGCCCGCTGATTGCCTTGGCGAGGGCGTCGAACTCGTCCTCGCAGCCGGCGGCGGCCGGCGCGGCCAGCATGGCAACAACGAATCCGGCACCGAGCAATCTCCTCAACATATTGAGCCTCCGTGGGAATTAATGGGTCTGAAGGTTGAACGCGCCGCCGCGCGGTCTCACACGCGGGGCGGGTTTGTTGTAAGCTGCGGTGCCGGTGCGCCAGGGCTCGCGAAGCACTAGCCTGCGGCTAACGCTCCGGCCCTTGCCAGGGCCCCGTGTGCTCTGGCACTCGACGCACACCGTCTCCTCGTCAGGCGCTTCAAGGGACACCCGTACGCCCATGGAGATGCACCAGGTCCGATACTTCTTGGCGGCGGCCAAGCATCTCAATTTCACCAAGGCCGCCGAAGAGTGCGGGGTCAGTGCGCCGTCGCTGATCCGGGCCATCAAGCTGCTGGAGCTGGAGTTCGGCGGTCTTCTCTTCAATCGGGAGCGGGCGCGCACGCATCTGTCGGAGCTCGGGCGCATCGCGCTGCCGCACCTGGAGCAGCTGCTGCAGGAGTCGCTCGACGCCAAGCAGAAGGCCCACGACTTCCTCAGCCTCAAAGAGGCGATTTTGACGCTCGGCATCATGTGCACGATCGCGCCGGGCCAGTTCGTCGAGCTGATCTCGGGGTTCCGCCAGCGCTACCCCAACGTCGTGCTGCGGCTCATCGATGCCAACGCGCGGGCGCTGCAGGCGGCGCTGCTCGCCGGCGAGCTGGAGGCGGCGATCTACTGCCTGCCGGGCGAGCCGCCGCACGAGCGCACCCACGTCATGCCGCTGTTCAAGGAGCAGATGGTGATCGCGGTGTGCCCCACCCACTATCTGTCGAAGAAGACCCACATCAAGGCCATGGACCTGAACGGCGAGGCCTATCTCGACCGCATCAACTGCGAGTTCACCGGCTATGCCGACCGGTTGTTCGAGGAGCGCGCCATCGACGGGCCGACGATCTATCAAAGCGAGCGCGACGATTGGATCCTCGCCATGATCGCCGCCGGCCTGGGCTACGGCTTCATGCCGCGCTCGACGGCGGTTTACCCCGGCGTGGTCTACCGGCCCATCGTCGAGCCGGAATTCTGGCGCACGGTGAACCTGGTGACCGTGCGCGGGCGGCGCCACTCCCCGGCGGTCGGCGCGCTCGTGCGCGAGGTGATGCGCATTAAGTGGCTGGGCGAGCAGGCGATCGCGGTCAAGACCAGCCAGAGCGTGGAGGCGGACGATCCCGCGCCCGGCGATTGACCCTCAGGTCCATTTTGCCGACGTGAGGCGATTGCGCGGGCCGCGCGGCAGGCCCACATTCCGGTCCGAAGGCAGTGATGGAGACAGGTCCGATGGCGGACACCCTCGGCATGGCCACCCAGCTTGCGGGCAACGCGGCGCGCTTCGGCTGGTACTCGGGCCTCAACTGGCTCTTGGCGCGCCAGGCGCGGCGCTTGGGTCCGCGCCCGCGCTATAGCCCCAAGCGCCCCGTGCCGAGCGACGCCGAGCTGATGGCCGATCTGCGCGCGCTGTTCGTGGCCGACGCTGCCGCGGTGCGCGAGGGCCTTTATGCGCCGGCCGAGCCCGCTGGCAGCCTGGCCCGGCACATGCGCGATCTTCGCGCCATGTTCGCCGACCTGCCCGAGACCATGCGCCGGCGCAAGGAGGAGGACACGGGAAGCGCCAGCGCGCACGCGCCCGGCGGCGGCCTGCCGGACTACTACACCCAGGACTTTCACTTCCAGACCGGCGGCTACCTGAGCGAAAACTCGGCGCGGATCTACGACGTGCAGGTGGAGACGCTGTTCTACGGGGCGGCGGGTGCCATGCGCCGTGCGGGCTTGCGCCCCATCGCGGCTTTCATGCGCGGCAGGGATCAGCGCCACGTCGCGCTGCTCGACGTGGCGTGCGGCACGGGGCGGTTCCTGCGCGACGTGCGGCTCGCCTATCCGGCGCTGCGGCTCATGGGCCTCGACCTGTCGCAGGCCTATCTGGACGAGGCGCAGCGCCACTTGCGCGGGCTCCGGTCCGTGCACTGGCTGTGCGCCAACGCCGAGGCGATCCCGCTCGCCGATGCCAGCCAGGACATCGTCACCTCGGTCTTTCTCTATCACGAGCTGCCGGGCGAGGTGCGCCGCCGCGTCACCGCTGAGATCGCCCGCGTGCTGAAGCCCGGCGGCCTCTTCGTGCTGATCGACAGCCTGCAGATGGGCGACCGGCCTGCCTGGGACGGCCTGCTCGAGGCGTTCCCCGTGCGCTTCCACGAGCCCTATTTCGCGCACTACGCGACCGACGACCTTGGCGCCATGCTCACCGCCGCCGGCCTTAAGCCCGAGACGACGTCGCATGCGTTCCTGTCGAAGGTCGTGGCGTGCAGCAAAATTTGAGCGGGGTGCCGATCAGCCCGGCAGGACGTCGCTTGCAACGATGATCAGCGCGGACAGCACCAGCGCGGCGCTGAACAGCCACGTGCGCACCAGGACGCCGCGCTCCACGCGCTGCGCCTCGTCCTTGAACTGCTCCAGCTCGGCAAGCTTGCGGCTGACGGCCTCGAAGCTGTTGTAGGCGTGGAAGTTGCCGTTGCTGCGTGCATCCATCTTGTCGAGGCGTGCCTTGAGGTCGCGGCAGTGCCGCACCATCTCGTCGAGCTTGGCGTCGCGCGCGCGCTGCTCGCTGGTGCGGAAACGATACCAGCGATGCTCCTGGTCGCTGCGCTCGTGCAGTGCAGCAACCTTGCTTGCGAGCACGTCCACGTCGCGGGCCAGGACGCGCGTCGAGCCCTGCAGCTCGTCGATCTTGTTGGCGGTCTCGGCAATGAAGCCATCGCGCACGATGAGGGGCATGGAGGGGCCCGCCTGGAGCAAGCTGGTCTTTGCGATTTTCTCCAGATCGGAGCGGGAAATCACCGGGACGGGTGAGGAAAAACGCTTGCGTTCGTTGACTCGCAGCACGGCTCGACCAGCCTCCAACTTGGACACAACTTCACCTGCTCCGGGGCATGGCTTCCCCGGCGCGCCCTACGCACACTCTCAGCTCGAACATGCAGCCCGCGTGGTGCTCGGTTCTGTGCAGCTCGTTGGTATTCATGCGAACAGCAACAACCCGCGGCCGTGGCGCGGCCGCCGTCACAGTCTCAAGATTTCTCTTGGGCTTCAGGTTGTTGACTATAACCCAACGGCGTTTCGTTGGCCAGCATTTCGTTTTCACAAAGCTAATATTTTGCATGCTGCCGCGCAGCACACGCGTGCGCTGCGCGATCGGCAATTCTCATCCGCACTGGGCGCGGTGGCGCAAAAAATGATCGGCGAGCACGATCGCCATCATCGCCTCGCCGATGGGCACCGCGCGGATGCCCACGCATGGGTCGTGACGGCCCTTGGTCACGATGTCGGTCTCGCTGCCGTGGCGGTCGATGGTCATGCGCGGGGTGAGGATCGAGGACGTCGGCTTGACGGCGAAGCGGCACACGACGGGCTGGCCGGTCGAGATGCCGCCGAGGATGCCGCCGGCGTGATTGGTGAGGAAATGCGCCTCGCCGTCGGGTCCGGAGCGGATCTCGTCGGCGTTCTCCTCGCCGGTGAGCTCGGCGGCCGCCATGCCGGCCCCGATCTCCACGCCCTTCACCGCGTTGATGCTCATCATGGCGGAGGCGAGGTCCTGGTCGAGCTTGCCGTAGATCGGCGCGCCCCATCCGGCCGGCACGCCTTCGGCAACCACCTCGATGACGGCGCCGATCGAGGAGCCCGCCTTGCGGATGCCGTCGAGGTAGTCGGCCCAGGCGACCGCCGTCGCCGGGTCGGGGCAGAAGAACGGATTGGCGTCGACCGCCTCCCAGTCCCACAGCGAGCGGTCGACCTTCATGCTTCCGATCTGCACCAGCGCGCCGCGAATGGTGACGCCGTCGATGATCTTGCGCGCGATGGCGCCGGCCGCGACGCGCGCTGCCGTCTCGCGTGCAGACGAGCGCCCGCCGCCGCGGTAGTCGCGCAGGCCGTACTTCTTCCAGTAGGTGTAGTCGGCGTGACCGGGGCGGAACTTGTCCTTGATGTCCCCGTAGTCCTTGGAGCGCTGGTCGACGTTTGAGATGAACAGCGAGATGGGCGTTCCCGTGGTGACCGTGCGGCCCGAGTCATCGGCGAAGACGCCCGACAGGATCTCGACCGAATCGGGCTCCTGGCGCTGAGTGGTGAAACGCGATTGGCCGGGGCGGCGCTTGTCGAGATAGGTCTGGATCTCGGCGGCCGCGATCGGGAGCCCCGGCGGACAGCCGTCGACGATGCAGCCGATGGCCGGACCGTGGCTCTCCCCCCAGGTCGTCACACGGAAAAGATGGCCGAAGGTGTTGTGGGACATCGCGTTCTTGGCGACTCGCAAAAGGTTGGAATCTGGCGGCCGCGCAAGTGGCGCTTGCAACCGCAGCGATTCGACCGTGGCCGAAGCGCCAGTCTTAGGAGTGCAAGCGCACGCCGGCAAGGGGCGAGAACCGGCAAAGCCCGTGACAACCTCGCGCGACGGGGTTTATGTGGACGCAGGTAATGCGTCGCGAAGCGCGACACTTGCAAGGAGACAGCATGAGGGAGACCGCGCGTTTCTGCGTTGCGCAACCTCCCATGCAACACCGCCGCTTGGCGGGGAACCGCCGGTCGCCGACAAGGCCTTGCGCCTCGGGACCACAGGTTTGACAACACCGTTGTCTCAAGCGTCACGGCTCACGAGCCGCCAGTCGCGTGTCGCAAGATCGTTGTGCGTCACGGGGCGGTCGCTTGCGGTCGTTCCCGAACCTCGCCGCTCCCCGTCGGCCTGAGCAACCGGCGTCGAGCGGCCGTTGCACCATGCGTGGGAAGAGCCGGAGCAGCCGCTGCTTCGGCTCTTCTTGTCAAAGGGCTCTTAGAGCCAATCCACGCCATCGCGGCGCAGGACGAGCACGCGGTCCTGGGGCACGTCGAGGCGCGGAACCGACTGGCGATCGATATCGAGAATGTGCCCGCGCAGCACGCGGCTCACGCCGCCGTGCGAGACCACCACCGTGTCGCGCGTGATACCCTCAAGCCACGGCAGGATGCGCCCCATGAGGTCCTCGTAGCTCTCGCCCCCTTGCGGCCGCCAGCGGAACGGGTCGCGCGTGCGCGCCGCGATGCCCGGGGCATCGACGTGCGGCAGGTCGGAAAGCAGCGTCCCCTGCCAGTCGCCGTAGTGGGCCTCCTTGAGGCGCTCATCGATCTGGAACGCGTCGGGCGCCAGGCCCATTGCCTCGCGCACGATCCGCATGGTCTCTTGCGCGCGCGCGAGCGGGCTTGCCACGAAGTCGGCCTGCGCGATGCCGGGAAGCAGCGACCGCAGTGCCTCGCCGTTGCGCTTTGACTGCGCGCGGCCCTTCTCATTCATGGGGATGTCGGCCTGGCCCTGATAGCGGGCCTCCGCATTCCAGTCGGTCTCGCCGTGGCGGATGAAGTAGATCGTTATGTCCGCGCGCATTGCATCAGGCCGGGCCGGGGCGCATTACCCTTCCTCGCCCTTGGTCACCGTGATGTCGGGGGCGTCCTCGTTCTTCATGCCCTGGACATGGTAGCCGGCATCGACGTGGTGGACCTCGCCGGTGACACCGCGCGCCAGGTCCGACAGCAAATAAAGGCCGGCATCGCCGACCTCGTCGATGGTCACGGTGCGCCGCAAGGGCGAATTGTACTCGTTCCACTTGAGGATGTAGCGGAAGTCGGCGATGCCGGAGGCGGCAAGCGTCTTGATGGGGCCGGCCGAGATGGCATTGACGCGGATGCCGTTCTTGCCGAGATCGGCGGCGAGGTAGCGCACGCTCGCCTCGAGCGCGGCCTTGGCGACACCCATGACGTTGTAGTGCGGCATTACCTTCTCGGCACCGTAGTAGGTGAGCGTCAGCATGGAGCCGCCCGAGGTCATGAGCTTCTCGGCGCGCTGGGCAAGCGCGGTGAACGAGAAGCAGGACACCAGCATCGTCTGCGTGAAGTTTTTCTCGCTGGTGTCGACGTAGCGCCCGTCGAGCTCCTCCTTGTCGGAGAAGGCAACGGCGTGCACGAGGAAGTCGAGCTTGCCCCAGGAGCGCTGCAGCTCGGCGAACACCGCGTCCATCGAGGCACGGTCCGTGACGTCGCAGGGCATGATAAATTCGGTCCCAAGCTCCGCGGAGAGCGGCCCCACGCGCTTTTTCAGGGCCTCGCCTTGGTAGGTTAGGGCGATCTCGGCGCCCTGGCCGGCGGCGGCCTTGGCGATGCCCCAGGCGATCGAGCGGTTGTTCGCCACCCCCATGACAAGACCCTTCTTGCCAGCCATCAGGTTGCCCGCAGCAGCCCCTGCGCTCGGCGCCGGCTCCAGCATGGTGTGTTTTTCCCTTCGTCGCCTGCTTTCGGCGCGCATCCTACACAAAAGGACCAACGGGTCCAGATGGCGCGCCACCGCTCATCTCAGGGGGCAGGCGAAGTGGGTAGATGAATGGGGGGCCGGAGGCTCAACCATTGAGCTGCCAGCGCCCGTTGGGAAGCCGGCAGGCGACGCTCTCCATCTTCCTGGTGCGTTGGCCGCTGGAGAGCAGCACCATAAGATGTCGGCAGACTTGGCCGCTGTCGTTCTTGAAGGAGGCTCGCGGGCGCACCACACCGGCCAGATGACCGTGCCAACGGCGCCAGACGTAGGTCATGCCGTCGCCGACCTCGGTGAGCGCGAATTGGATGCGCTCCAGGGCCACGATCGCGTCTTTTTCATCAAGGGGGCGCGGCGGCGGCGGCGGACGCGTGGTGACCACGGGCACGAAGGTCGGGTCCTGCCACTTGACCTCGCCGGCGAGAACGGCGCTCGAGCTCAGGAAGACCTGGCAGATCAGCGCGAAGGCCGTGATGACAACGGCGGCCAGGGTCACTAAGGAAGGTTGCGTACTCATGACGCTTCACTCGACGATTGCTGACGCTACGATCCGCCACGGTGGCTACGATCTTCGGCAAGTATGGAGCGGCATGGTTAAGGGCAACTAAAGAGCCGTCCCAGGCGTCTCGGGTCCGGGCGGCGACTAACGAGGAATTGACGATTGAGCGAGATGTCCGAAGCCAAGCCCGGCCACATGCAGGCCACCGAGCCCGGCGACTTCGCCGAAGCCGGCGAGCCGTTCGCGCTGTTTGAGCGCTGGCTTGCGGACGCAGAGCGCCACGAGCCGAACGATCCCAACGCCATGGCGCTGGCGACGGTGGATGAAAGCGGCCAGCCCAACATCCGCATGGTGCTGCTGAAAGCGCTCGATGCGCCGGGGATGCCCGATCGCGGCTTTGTTTTCTACACCAACTACGAGAGCGCCAAAGGGCAGGAGCTCATCGCCGCGCCGAAGGCAGCGCTCGACTTCTACTGGAAGAGCCTGCGCCGGCAGGTGCGCGTGCGCGGCACCGTCGCGCAAGTCAGCCCCGAGGAGGCGGACGCCTACTTCGCCACGCGCCCGCGCGGGGCCCAGATCGGCGCCTGGGCGTCGCAGCAGTCGCGGCCCCTCGAGAGCCGGTTCGCTTTGGAGAAGGCGGTCGCCCTGACGGCGGCCAAATTTCACATCGGCAAGGTGCCAAGGCCCCCGCACTGGTCCGGGTTCCGCGTGACGCCGCTCGAGATCGAGTTCTGGCACGCTCGCCTGTCGCGGCTGCACGAGCGAGTGGTCTTTCGCCGGCAAAGTGCCAATGCGGACTGGAGCCGGTCGCGGCTCTACCCCTGATTGTCGGCGAGCCGCCGCGGTCCGGCTTGACCCCGCCACCTGGGAGGGGCAAACCGCAAGGCGCGAGGGCAGGATGCGAGCCAAAGGGCGGAAGGCTCACAAGGCGCGGGGCAAAGCGCCTCGTTGCGAGCGACGGTTGAGACCATGCCCGGCACCGGAGATGCCAAACAGAAGACGCTCGTGCTGACCGGCGCCTCGCGCGGCATCGGCCACGCGACGGACGGCCAGATGCAGCAAACACGCCGGGAGTTTCTCGCCGCAGCCGTGGCCGGTGCCGGCGCGCTGGCGCTGCCCGTCGGCACGGACGACGCGGCGGCAGCCCCCGGCGTCGCCAAGCTCGGGCCATGGCGCTACGGCAGGGGGAGCTTTGCCGCCGATACGCAGCTCATGTTCCGCGGCAATCCGGCCCACACCTTCTACGGCACGGGCCCCGTGCCCGATGCCCCGCGCTTCGCCTGGAGGTTTCGCACCGCGGAGATCAAGAACTTCGTGCGCGGCAAGCCGATGACGTGGGCCGGCACGGGATGGACCGGCACGGCCTCCAAGCTCGGCGACTACGTGTACGTGGGCTCGCCCGGCGGCTACGTCTATTGCTTCAACGCCTTTTCGGGCCGTCTCGTCTGGGCGCACAAGGGCGCCGGCATGTTCAAGGGCTCGCTGTGCATCTACGACAACAAGGTCTACATCGGGAACACCGACAACTTGCTGCGTTGTCTCGATGCCGCGACCGGGCGCAGGATCTGGGCGTACGACACAGAAAAGGACCTAGACTCCTCGCCCTGCGTCGTCGACGGCCGCCTCTACATCGCCGGTGAGAACGGCTACGCCCGCGCCATCGATCCCCAGACCGGCAAGCAGATCTGGCGCACGTTTCTGGGCGGTATCGGTCCCGGCACGCTGCTCGGCTCCAACGGCGCGGAGACCTCGCCGGCGGTCGCCGATGGCGAGCTCTACGCCGCGACCTATGACGGCGATCTGTTTTGTCTGGATACCAACGACGGCAAGGTGCGCTGGAAGACGCGCACGCACGACGACACTGACGCCTCTCCGGTCATCGCCGGCGAGTTCGTTTATGCGGCGGCCGAGGAGAAGGCCTCGCATTTGTTCTGCTTTGCACGCGATACGGGCCGCGAGGTGTGGCGCTACTCGGAAAACCCCTTGGGCTTCTGGTCGACGCCGGCCGTCGTCGGCGATCGTATCTTCGTGGGCGGCGACGACCAGAAGCTGCACTGCGTCGATGCGGCGACCGGCAAAGGCGTGTGGCGCTTCGAGACCGGCGGCGCGGTGTGGTGCTCGCCCTCGGTGGTCGACGGCAAGGTCGTGTTCGGCTCGCGCGATGGGCTTCTCTACATCCTCGACGCCGCCTCGGGCCGCGAGATCTGGCGCCAGGCCCTCGACGGCCGCATCATCTCCTCGCCCTGCATCGTCGACGGCTACATCTGGATCGGCACGGCGACAGGCTGGTTCTACTGCTTCGGGCCCTGAGACGCTGGGGCGCGGTCTTTCTGTGGGCGGCCCCTCCTTTTCGACCGATTCTGAGCTATCCTCCCGCATCCGACGACGCTCTCTGGCATGCCGTGCGAAGGCAGGCGCGACCACTCCGAAGGAAGGCTTTCATGACAGTGCTTGGGCCGGCACGGCGCTCCGTCCGCAACCTGGACGCAAAGGCGCACCCAGCATGAGGCCGCCTCCACCCCTGGGCCCATCGTTCTTCTCGCGCTGGACCAGCCGCATCGCGCTGTTCTCGGTCGGCGTGCTGGCCACCGCGGTCGTATTGCACCGGCTGTTCGCGCTGCCGACGCCTGTGGCGCTCAATCTGGCGGCTGTCGCCTTCGCGGGGGCGGCGCTGTCGCTGCTGCTGGCGCTGGCGGCGAGCATCGGCATTTGGCGCACGGGCCGCCCCGGAACCGCGCGCATCGTCTTCGGCGTGCTCGTCAGCCTGGGGCTGCTGCTGTGGCCGCTGGTTTTCCTGCCGAGCTACGAGAGGCTGCCCAAGATCAACGACGTCACCACCGACCCGCGGTCGCCGCCGGCCTTTGTGGCGCTTGCCAAGCAGCGCGCGCCGAGCGCCAACTCGGTCGACTATCCGGGTGCGGGCTTTGCGCAGGCGCAGGCTGCTGCCTATCCGGATATCAAGCCGATCGAGATCAACCGTTCCAGCGACGAGGCCTTCGATCTCGCCGCCGATGCCATCCGCCGCCTCAAGATGGAGATCGTCCGCCAGGAGGGCCCCGACCAGGAAGCCGGCCGGCCCGGGACGCTGGAGGTCGTGGACCGCACGCTGCTCCTGGGCTTTTACGATGATGTCGTGATCCGCGTGTCGGGCAACGACGAAAGGGCACGCATCGATGTGCGCTCGGCCTCCCGCTACGGCCGCCACGACCTGGGGCGCAACGCGGATCGCATCCGGCAGATCCTCAAGGAGATCGTGGTGCGCATGGAATCCGTCGTTCCGGCCGCACACGCGAAGGCCGCCGCCAAGCCGAAGTCGGTCAAAGTGGAACGGCGACGCAGTCGACGTTCGCGTCGTCGTCGCAGGTAACAAGTCCGCGCTCGACTAAATGCTCCATGTGCGCGCGCAGCGACAGCCGCGCTGCTCCGGCGAGGTCCTCGTCGAGCTCGCGGTAGACGACGGGCAGCAGCTTGCGAACCGTGTTCTCGCCCCTGCGCACGGCATCGAGGATCGCCTGCTCGCGCCAGCGCCGGTGCAAAAGGTAGGCTTTGACGGTGCGGCGCGGCGCCGTGATGCGGCCGCCGTGTCCGGGAAAGAGGACGTCGTCGTCGCGCTGGAGCAGAAGCTCCAGCGAGCGCATGTAGTCGGCCATGCGGCCCTCGGGCGGCGCCACGACGGAGGTGTTCCACGCCATCACATGGTCACCCGAGAAGACGATGCCGCGTCCTTCCAGCACGAAGCACAGATGGTCGGGCGCGTGCCCCGGCGTATGCAGGGCAGAGAGCGCCCAGCCCTCGCCTCTTACGCTGTCGCCGCCGCGGACTTGAACGTCGGGCGAGAAGCTCTGGTTGGTGTATTCGGATGCGGCCTCGACCTCGGCTTGCGTGCCGGCGGCCGGGCTGCGCGGGAAGGCGTAGGTCTTGGCGCCGGTCGTCGCCCGCAGCGCTTCGAGGCCGTCCACGTGATCGCGGTGGGCATGGGTTGCGAGAATGTGGGTTATGGGACGCCCCGCGGCGGCCTTGAGGGTCGCGTCGAGATGGTCGGGGTCGGCCGGGCCGGGGTCGATCACGGCGAGCGAGGCGTCGCCGACGAGATAGGTGTTGGTGCCTTTGAAGGTGAAAGCGCTGGCATTGGGTGCGACGAGGCGGGCGACGCCCGGCGCCACGGCGCTCGCCACGCCGTAGTCGAACAGCATCTCCGTCTTGAACTTGAGGCCTTCGCTCATGTCAGGCGCACGGCCCGCGGTGGAAACATGATGATGGTCGGAGCGGGGAGATTCGAACTCCCGACCCCTTGCTCCCGAAGCAAGTGCGCTACCAGGCTGCGCTACGCTCCGCCCGACCGTCAGCCCGAAAGGACAGCGCCTTAACGCGTTTTCAAGGCACGCGCCTCAGGCGAGGGCGGCTTTATAGCGGCCGTGGCCCGGCCCCGCAAGCACGTGCCGGGCCGCACGGTGCCAAAAGGCGCCGATCAGGCCTGCCACGGCGAGGCAGCTCAAATTGCGCCAGCGGCGCACCTCGAAGGCAAAGGGGTGCTAGAAGTCGAGCGGCCCGAAGGCCTTCATCGTTGCGCCCAGATCGAAACGAACAGTGCTGGCGGCGCGCTGGCGCAAACCGGCGAAGTCGCGTTGCGCCTGGTCCGGGCCGACGTCCGGCAGCAGTGCGAAATCGTAGGAGGAGGGGCCCTTGACCACGGGCTTGGAGCCGCCGAGTGCCGAGCGCAAATTCTCCAGAAACTTGTCACGTGCCTCGGCAAACGGCCGAACGCCGTGCTCCGCCGTGATCTGGCGCTCGTTCTTGTAGAAAATGTTGACCAGCGTGAACGGCGTCTTGTGCTCGTTGAACTTCTTCGCCGCGTCGTTCAACGCGACGATGAGCTCCCGCGGCAGCTCCTCGAAGCGCAGCGGTTTTTGGAAGAGCCCGAGGAACGAGCGCCCGTATTCGGCAAACCCGGTGCCCTGGTCGGTCAGCTGATACGAGAAGGCGTCGCGCGAGCGTAGCCCATTCCACTCGTGATGGGCATTGCAGTCGAGACAGACCATGCCGATGTCCATCTTCGAATCCGAGTGGCCGCAACTGCGACAGACGTACATCATGGCGGACTGGCCGTAATCCTCGCCGAATTCGGTAAGATGGCGCTGGCATTTTGGGCAGACGAGATGCAGCCCTTGGAGAAACTCCGATTTCGGGCCCTGAAAGCCGCAGCGAAAATGATGGAGGTATTGCTCCTCGGCCAAATTCGAGGAGCGGCACTTGGGGCACGCGTTGCGCACGTGAATGCGTTCCGAATCGCAAGCCGAGCAAACGTGAAAGCGCTCGACGAACACCGGCTTCAAGAGCCCCTTCGTGCACAAGCTCGCCGCCTCGCGTGTCGCTCTGCTTGTGGCAAGCGTCACGTTGTAGGAAACGCATGTGCGCGAGGCCGGATCGAGTGTCGCGGTCAAGGGCTTTCCGGAGACAAAGATGCGCCCCAGCAATCGGTCTTCCAGATCCTCTGTCAGCAGAAGATCGCGGTGCAAGTGCGCGCGGCGATCCCGGAATCGTTGGATCAAACGATCGATCTGGTCGGTTTCGTGCGGCTCGAGCTTGGAGGCATCGAGATCGGCCTTGGTGCCGAGCGTGCCGGTCAGGTCGATGACCGGCAACGCATAGAGAGCCTTGCGTTGCCAGATGGCCGCAAGATCGTCTGCTGAAACCGGCGCCTTGATCGCGATGGCATCGAAGAGGGGGTCCCCTTGGCTTGCCTGTAGCGCTCGACTCGAATGGTGCGCCGCATCGAGATCGTCAGGCAATGCGAGGAACGTGTGGCTCAGCCCGTCGAGTATGGAGGGCGTCGGCGTTACGACCACCGCTGCAGGTGCTTGATGCTCTGTGACGAGAGGCGCTTCTTGCGTCTGGCGGTCGGCGATATCCGCCTGATGCTCGACCACATTGCCGACCTGGTTGATGTCGAGCGGCTTGGGCAGGATTTGATCGAAGTTCTCGCAGTTCTCCCCGCTGGCGAGCAGCCCTTCGGGATCGGCGGTTATGGCGATCAGTCTCGGGATGTGGCGCCCATGCGCCTCGGCTTTTATCGTCGCGGCGACCTGCAGCCCGTCCATGTGGGGCAAATGGAAATCCAGCAGCGCCACGTCGTATTCCGTGTTGCGCAGCGCCTCCAATGCCTGCAACCCGTCGCTGGCAATGTCGACCTCATGACCGCGCTGGTTCAAGAGCAGCTTCAGTAGGTCGTGGGTGATCGGGCTGTCCTCGGCAACGAGCACTTTGCGGGCGCCGGATTGGCGCGGCTCGGCCTCGACTTGCTTGACGGCGGGGGCACTCATCATTCCGTTGCACTCGACGGGTTGGCGGGGCCGTTGGATTTGTTTGCTGGAGGGGGACCGGCCGCTGCGACGCGGGTTGGCGCCGACTGCGACCAATGATCGGCAATTCGCGTTACCATTTGGTCTTCAACCCCCACATTTGCCCGTAAATTGCCGAGCGGCGTCCGCCTGGCAGGGCAATTTCCCTAACTAGCGAAAGACCCGATTAACCATCGCCGTCGCCACGCTGGCCGGGTTGATGTCGGGGTTCTTGCCGCCGTACTTCCCGCCATAGACGTGACGAATGAGACGCTCGTAGGCGTCCTTGGACTGCGTAAACCGGACGGCGAAGCCGTCCTCGTAGGCGCGCACGATCTTGCCTTCGACGTCGAGACCGTCGAACTCCACTTGCACGGGCATCTCGTGGGGCCCTCCCGGCAGGTTGCCGCGCAGGCGGATGCCGGTGACCGAAATGTCCGAAACGGGGTATCGGAGCTTGCGGCCGGCAATGGTGAGGGTGGCGTGACCTTCGCTGCGGAAACGATCGCTGCCGCGGAGCTGTGGCGCCTCGATGCACACGAAGCAGGCGAGCACGAGCAGAATGATGTTGTACCAGCTCCAGAACAGGGCGATGCCACCCGCGTCGGCGAGCGGTCCGATTTCATTGAGTGCGAACGCCCAGACGACCCCTGCGACCGTCAGCGTCAGATAGATGAGGAAGATTCGCAGCATCGGCCACTGCACGTAGCGTTCGCTGCGGTCGCCGCCCTTGGCCGTCACTTTGAACTTGTGGCCTTTGGGTTTCAGCAGACCGACCGCCACCGATCGCGCGATGTCGGTCGCGACGAGCAGCTGGCTCAGGTCCACCATGATGGGCAGCACGCGGGCCTTCGTCAGCCAGGACATGGCGGTCGTCTGTACGGCCAGGAATGGGAACAGGTAGGAAATTCCGACGGGGACGCTGGTGTAGACGGCCTGGATGCCGAACAACAGGTAAGCCGTCGGCACGATCAGTGAGAGAATGCGAAACGCGGGCGTTGCCGACCAATAGAGAAAGGTCTCGGTCAGCATGATGCGGGCGCTCAGCGATGCGGGCGACGTCGGGCTCAAGGGACCGTTCGGCCCGCGGCAGATCTGCATGAAGCCCAATGCCCAGCGGCTGCGCTGGGTGATGTATTCCTTAAGTCCCTCCGGCGCCAGGCCGAGTGACAACGGCTCGTTGAGATAGATCGTGCGATAGCCGACCTCGGCCAGCCTGAGCGAGATGAGATAGTCCTCCGTGACCGAGGAGGTCGGGAACTTGTCGATTTGCATGAGCGGCGCAAATCGCAACAGCGAGGACGTCCCGCAACAGAAGGCGCCCCCCCAGGCGTCTTTGGATGCCATGACGATGTCGAAGAAGTAGCGCTGCTCGTCCGGCCAGACGCGCGCTAGCGAAAGGTTGCGCTGGATAGGGTCGGGATTGAAGAAGTGCTGGGGCGTCTGCACGACACCCACGTCCGGCTCGCGCATGAGGGCGAGCGTGCGCGTGAGGAGCTGCCTCTTGGGCACGAAATCGGCGTCGAGGATGCAGATGAAGTCGGGAAGCAAAGGCGCCGTCGAAATGTGGCGCAAGGCATTGTTTATGTTGCCTGCCTTGGCGCTCTCGTCGGGAAGCTTTGGCGAGGTCGAAAGGTGACGCAGCGCATTGTTTATATTGCCTGCCTTGGCGTTCTTATTGTCTTCTCGTGTGATGTAACCGCAGCCGTGCCGGTCGCACAGCTCCTGCAACCACAGGCGCCGGCCGTCGTCGCACACCCATACGCGATAGTTGGGATAGTCCATTCCGAGCGCCCCGATGATCGTGCGCTCCAAGATGGCCTGCTCCTCATTGTAGGTGCAGATGAGGACGTCGACGAGCGGCGGCCTGGGGAGCGACTTGAGCCAAGGAATGTTTTGGTCGGCTTCTTTGCTTCGACTGCATGTGCGCGTCAGAAAGACCAGCGCTAGGGAGGCGCCCAGCATCGACAGCAACTCGACAACGGTGAAGAGGACGCCGAGGCCGAAGTCCAGCGTCAATTCGGCAGGAGGTAGCGTGTCCGTGATGCGCCACAGCATGTAGCGCCACCCGAGGACAAGGCAGATCGCGACGATGCAGCTGCGCACCAGCGTGTTGTTGCGATTGAGCCAGGGTAGAATCGCGATCGCGATCAGTAGCAGAGCGAGGCCCGGCGCGAACGCTTCCCAGTAGCTGATGTGCGACGCTGCCATCACGGAGACCCCAAGCCGAGCTAAAAGCGATCGATCATTTTCCTCGCCGCCGCTGTTAGCGCCGCCGCCAACTTGCTCGTTTCGTCAAAGACCTTGTATCCGGTGCGCGTCAGGCTCATGGCCAGCGCGGCGTTCCTCGTCGATATGGCAGCGGTTGAGGTGGTGGTGGCAGACGAGGTATCAAACTTCACGGCGCCGGTGCGGCCGATGTTGCACTCGTTGTGTGTTGCCAGTTTCGGCACCGCGATGGTGACGTGATAGGGCTCGCGCGCGAAGGTCGCCGGCTTGATGGCGAAGTTGGATCCGGACGGAGTGAGGCCTGTCAGTGCGACCACGCTGCCGGCGTAATCCTGACTTTGCTCACGCGGACGGAATTCGGCACGTTGCCCGATCCAGAGTCTGTTGTAGATAGACTCGCTTACCGTCGCCGTGACGACGGCGCCGCCGCAATCCAGGATGCTCAAGAGATCTTGGCCTGCCTGAACCTCCTCTCCGTTGGCGGTCAATACGGCCCAGACGCGGCCATTGACCGTTGAGGAGACGACGGCAGAGGATTGACTGGTGTAAAGGGCCGCTTCTGCGGCAACCTCTTTCTGCAGGTATGCCAGCCGCATCTGGCGCTCCTCGAGCTGGCTGGCGAGGTCGATGACTTGCTGGTCGACCTCGTTGTAGCGCTGCGCAGAGCGGGGCACGTCGTTGTAGCTATCGCCGACAAAGAAACCCTTGCGTGCACCGTCCAGCTCGATCTTGTTGCTCTCCAGGCGTTTGCGCGCCGCCTCGACCTTTTGCTCGGCAACCTTCAAGTCCCGTTCGGCGTGCAGGAGCGTCGCGACCGTTTGAATGCCTCTCTCCTGGAGATCCTTCGAACGCTTGACCGATTTGGCTGCATCGTCGCGCTGCGCCTCGGCGGCCCTGACCTCGGCGGTAAGCTCGGCTGCGCGAGCCTCGAGCTGGCTGATACGGCTATCGCGGAACGCATCGCGCTGCTCACTGAGGGCGCCGCGGATATTCTCCAAGTTTGCAAGCAGTCGCTTCAGCGATGCCGTCTCCGTGCGCAGTCCGCTGACGGTGCGACGCAGATCGTCGAGCCGCGTGCGGTCTGCGCGAGCGTTACCCAACTGCAGCAAGGGCTGGCCAGGATAGACGAGCGTTCCCACAGCGAGTGCCGGGTCCGCGAAGGATACTTTGCCGCCGATGGGCGCGCGCAGATTGACCAGCCGCGCGTTAATCGTCGCCTCGGCGCTGGTCGTGGAAAGGAGCCGCTGCAATGGAATCCATGCCAGTGCCACCGCCACGGCGAGCGCCAAAATCGTCTTGATGACCTTGCCCGACGGCACGAACCTGCGGGTGCGGGCTGGCTGCACCTCGCCTGCCTTGCGTGCATTCGACGGCTGCTCGTCGGGCGAGGTTTCCGGAATGGGGCGTGCGCGAAGCGCTTCGTTCAGCCGCGCCAGGCGTTCCAGGGCGTCGGCCTCCGAAGCTGCGGGCGCCGGCTCGCTCAATCGTGGCTCGCTCGGCTGTGCCGCGTCCTCCGGAGTGTCGCGCTCCAGCGCCGCACCACCCGTGTCGTTCAGCCAATTCACGAGCTCCGAGTCGTCCACGTCGGCAGGCGCAAGTCCAGGCTCGCTTGATTGTGTCTCGCTCGGCGGTGCCGCGTCCTCCGGAGCGTCGCGCTCCAGCGCCGCACCACGCGTGTCGTTCAGCCGTTTCACGAGCTCCGAGTCGTCCACGTCGGCAGGCGCATGCGCCGGCTCGCTTGATTGTGTCTCGCTCGGCGGTGCCGCGTCCTCCGGAGTGTCGTGCTCCAGTGCCGCACCAGCCGTGACGTTCAACCGTTTCAGGAGCTCCAACGCTTCCACGTCGGCAGGTGCAAGCCGAGGCTCGCTTGGCTGTGTCTCGCCCGGTTGTGCCGCGTCCTCCGGAGTGTCGCGCTCCAGCGCCGCACCACCCGTGTCGTTCAGCGGTTTCACGAGCTCCGACTCGTCCACGTCGGCAGGCGGAAGCCCAGGCTCGCTTGATAGTGTCTCGCCCGGTTGTGCCGCGTCCTCCGGAGCGACGCGCTCCAACGCCGCACCACCCGTGTCGTTCAGCGGTTTCACGAACTCCGAGTCGTCCGCGTCGGCAGGCGCAAGCCCAGGCTCGCTTGATTGTGTCTCGCTCGGCGGTGCCGCGTCCTCCGGAGCGTCGCGCTCCAGTGCCGCGCCACCCCTGTCGTTCAGCCGTTTCAGGAGCTGCAACGCTTCCACGTCGGCAGGCGCATGCGACGGCTCGCTTGATAGTGTCTCGCCCGGTTGTGCCGCGTCCTCCGGAGCGTCGCGCTCCAGCGCCGCACCACCCGTGTCGTTCAGCGGTTTCACGAGCTCCGACTCGTCCACGTCGGCAGGCGCATGCGACGGATCGCTTGATTGTGTCTCGCCCAGTTGTGCCGCGTCCTCCGGAGCGTTGCGCTCCAGCGCCGCACCACCCCTGTCGTTCAGCCGTTTCAGGAGCTCCAACGCTTCCACGTTGGCAGACGTAAGCCCAGGCTTGCCCCGTTGTGTCTCGCCCGGTTGTGCCGCGTCCTCCAGAGTGTTGCGCTCCAGCGCCGCGCCACCCCTGTCGTTCAGCCGTTTCAAGAGCTCCAATGCGCCGACATCCGCAGGGGCACAGGCCGGCTCGTCCTCACGTGATACGCCAGAAGGCTCTGCCGGCTCATTGTCCTGGCCTGAGGGCGCAAACAGTCGTTTCAAGCGCTCCAAGGGATGCGTCGGCTTGTCGGCCGGCATGGTCCCATGTTGGGTAATCTCGGACGGCGAGGAGATGAACTCTTCTCGTTTTATGATGTTCTTGGTTGACGACATTTCTTGTTCTCACGCCGACATGCCTGTCCCGCTGCGGGCTACTCCTCACACCGCGTCAGACCGACGAACGTTGAGGTTTCTTCCAGTGCGCACTTATTTGCTAGCAGGCTCGCGTTAATTCCATACCCATTGTTGGTTGTCGAATTGCTGTGTTTGCTTAAAAAACGCTAAAAACTCTGCAGAACGAATTACAGCCAAGGAAATGCAGGGCGTGAACAGACGATGCCGCGAGCTAGACAGATGTTGCCGCGTACTAAAGTTGGATAGGCTCGCACGATATGTCGCGCTCAGGGGACGGGGTGAATGACGTTTCGATGCAAATAGGGCATCAGCATCTGCATGTAGTTGGTGTCGGGCCCAGATAGGTCATTGGGCTCGAGACGGAATATGTAGGACGGCTCCCACCAGGCCCCGCCGCCCCATGCCGTCCAGCCGATGAACACGCCGGAATTTTCGGCCGCACCGAGCAGGGCCGCCAGCTCGGCGGCGCATTGCTCTTGACCGGCGATGCTCGGATCCCCGGCAGCAAACTCGCCGAGGAAGCCCTTGCGCCCCGGAGCTGCCTTTGCCCATTCGATGAAGGGATCGAGCCGGCTTGCACTCGCGCCCTGAATGCAAGTTCCGCTCTTTCCCGAGCTGTCGGCGTCAAGATACTGGTGCACATCGAAGGCGAAATTGTCGGCCGGATCGACGAAGGTTGCCATCTGCGCGGCATTTCCGCTCGACACCCAGGAGTGAGCGCCCGAGTAGGCCGTGCCCGGGACCAGGAGGCGATTGCGCGCGCCGGTGGCGCGAATGGCATTGGTCACGGATTGGGCGATAGCCCTCCACGCGGCGGCGGGAATATCCATCGGCTCGTTCATGAGACCGAACCAGACCCGCTCGTTGCCCTTGAAAGCGTGCGCCAAGCGGACCCAAAGGTCTGCGAGGGCAGATGCAGGTAGCTCGGCACTGCCGACTTTTCGCGGCATGCCATCGACGTTCCTGCCGCCGTAGTCGTGAGGGTCGAGCACGGCAATCATGCCGCGGTCTGTGATCCACTTGACGACTTGCTGGATGCGCTCAAAGTCCGCGGTGCCATCGCCGGCGCTGTCCAGACCGCCGTGAAGATCATGCTGAACTCGCTCCCAGTTGAAGGGAAGGCGCAGCACGTTGACCCCGCGGTCGGCGTAGTAGTCGATCTCGGCCTTGGTCGGGTAGGTGTAGTCGATGCCGTAGGTGCCGGGGACGGTGCCGAAGTCCCCGCCGGAGATATTGGCGCCGCGCACCATCGTGGGCGATGTAGCCGCAACGGGCATGTCCGCAAAGGCCGCCGGCACCGGCGCGCGGCCGAGGACCGTCGCTGCAACTACGAGCGACGCGAGGAAGGCTAGCGGAGTTCTGGCCATTGAGGTCAAGGTGCAGGATTTTCGGGCGGCAGGTGCGGCTGCTTTGCCGGACCGCAGCGACATCGGAGTGGCTTGGCGGTTGGAGATCACGGCGCCTGGCGGCACTGGGCGGCCTTGGCGCGCCGCGCGGCGCCGGCCTTCCGAGGACGTTTGCCGGATTCAACGCTTTGATCGGCCGGCGCCAACGGAAGCTCGAAGAAAAAGGTCGATCCTTTGCCCTGCTTCGACGTGAAGCCGATCGTGCCGCCGTGCGCCTCCACGATCGACTTGGAAATGCTGAGACCGAGGCCCACTCCAGCCTGGCGGCGCGTCGAGGACGAATCTTCCTGGGAGAAAGCCTGAAACAAGTGGCCTTGGAAGTCCTTGGGAATGCCGGGTCCGTGATCGATGACGTTAATGCGCAGTGCGCTGTTGTGGCGCTCGAGCGTTACAACGACATGATCGCCGGGATTGGTGAACTTGATGGCGTTCGACAGTAGATTGTCGAGGACCTGCTGAATGCGAATCGGGTCGGCTTCGATCGCCAGGTCTGTTGTCTGCGGGCTGATCTTGAGCTCTATGTTGGGAGGGTTGGGGCCGATGCGCTTGTTCTCGATGACCTGCTCCAGGAACGGCCCTATCCCGATCACTCGGCAATCGAGGCTGAAGCTGCCGGAGCTGATCCTGGTGAAATCGAGCAGTTCGTTGACGATGGACATGAGCCGCGCACAGTTGCGGCGCGCCAAATCGGTGAGATCCTCCACGTTCTTTGGCAGCTGCCCGAGCTTGCCCGAGCCGATGATCGTAAGAGCACCGTGGATTGGTGTGAGGGGCGTGCGCAGCTCGTGACTGACCTTGGCCAGAAACTCGTCCTTGGCGATGTCGGCCTTCTTTAGCTCCGAGATGTCGGTCTCGACCACGACGATGCCGCCTTCGCGGGTTCTGCGCTCGCTGGCCATCAGCCACGTCTGCCCGCGCCGTTGAATGACCGGTTTTCCGCTGGCCTCGTTGTGGGCCGCAAGGCGGGACTGGACATGGGATTCGGAAGGCGGCGTATCGGCGCCGTCAACGCTGTCGAGCCCCGCGCGCACCAGCGCCTCGAACTTCACCCCGGACATCATGAGGTGGCCGATTGATGAGTGCATGTCCCGATAGCGGCGGTTGTGAACAGAGAGGCTGTCTTTGACGTCGTAGAGGGCAAAGCCGTCGTTTATGCAGTCAATGGCATCCAAAAGCCGCTCTCTTGCAGCACCGGCATCGCTCTCGGCATGCCGCCGCACGACGATTTCCGCTTGCAGCTGCCGGGTGCGTTCCTCGACCCTGCGTTCAAGGACTTCCTGCAGCCGCGATCGCTGCAGCGCGTCGCTGATCTGATTGCCGATGCTGGCGAGCATGCGGCGCTGGTCGGCGGAAAACGTGCCATCCGCACGGTCGCTGACCATGTTGAGAAGTCCGACCCCTGCCCCATCGATAATCAGGGGTATGCTGACATGGCCGCAGATGCTGGCCTGCGCCGAAGGAGGCAGTTGGTCGCACTGCTGGATATTGGCGGCGGCGGTCAGCCCTCCGGATTCGAGCAGGCGCTGACAGGCACACATCTCCACGTGCTCGTCGGCCGGGTCGATCTTGATCGTTCCGGCTTGTCCGGCAAGCCAGTAGGCGTTGGCCTCGCGCAGGAACAGCCAAGCGGCACGCACGCCGGGAATTTTCAGCGCGCCTTCGACCGCGAAGGTTGCGACCTCCACCTCGCTTCGGCAGTGGTTGAGACCGCCCGCCAGATCATAAAGGGAGTTCAGCGTCTCGTTGGAGCGGGCCAGCTCTCTTTGGCCGGTAGACGAATCGGGATCGAGATATGCTTTGCTAATTTCGGCAGACCATTCCGGGAGGCGTTGAAACGTGGTCTCGGCGATGGTGACGGTCTCGGCCAGAGCCCGCCAGGCCGGGGCGTCGACCGGCGTGTGCTCAAGCTCCGCCAGTGTCTGTTCCACGGTTTGTGTTTTGAGCATTTCTAGGGCGCGTCGCAGACCCAGCTCAAGGCGCTCATCGCAGAGATTGGAAGGGACGGGGCCGCAGCGTGCGCTGATGAGGTCCCGCGCCGACTGAAGGAGATACGCGGACGTGCTCATTGCGTGCTCCACCGCAAAGCCGCGTGGAGGCATTCCTCTTCAGGCTGGGTCAGCAGCGGTGCTGCACCATGGACGAGTATCGGATCTTCGTTTGGGCCAGCCGGCCCCTTGAGGCGCCGCGCCCCACTAACGAGTTCAATGGCAATGACGGCCACGAGGCACTCGACGCGGTCGTTGGCAAGGACGCAGCATTGCTGGCCCACGTGGAAGTCCACAATGGGCGCCGCTGGTCGACTCGAAGAAAGGCGCTGTGGAGAGCCCATGCAATGTGGAGTCTCGGTTCCGAAAAACAGTGGAGTCGAATAGGTTGCAGTCTTCATTGAACGCGTGAATGTTCCGTTACATTTCCAAGGCTTGTTTGTCTTATCGCGTATCAATTCTTCTTAATTGTTGGCGAAGCAGCGCCTCACGAAGTAGAGGGCCGCGCTGGAATGCAGACCTGCCGGCTGGTTTGCCGCCTCCTAGATAGCGCGAGCCTGGCGCAAACCTGCGGCGCCACAGTACCGCGGGGGCGCATGGTTCAGCTCTTCCCGGCGCCTTGCGAGGGGCGCAAGAACACGATAGAGACGCGCTTTCCCAGGGATGGGGCGTAGCCAAGTGGTAAGGCAGCGGACTTTGATTCCGCCATTCGGAGGTTCGAGTCCTCCCGCCCCAGCCAACTTCGCTGAGGCCTGCGGCTCAGCGCGTTTGCGGGGCGTGATCGGCCAGCAGCGACCGCAGCATGCTGACCACCCGCGAGGCCGGTCCGCTGGGGCTTGCGCAGCACTGGATGGAAATGCGCGCGCCCTCGAAAAGCAAAAATACCTCGTCGGCAAGGCGCTCGGGCTCGGCGTATCCGGCCTCCTGGAACAGGGCAACGAGGCGGTCGCGCTTGTGCGTCTTGTAGTCGTCGATGATCTGCCGCGCCGGGTGGTCCGTATCGCGCAACTCGACGGCGGCGTTGGCAATGGCACATCCGCGATCGTTGCGGCCGTCAAAAATGTCCGCGACGTACTGCACCCAGCCTTCGAGCTGCGCATGGGGGTCGCCCGGGTGGGCCTCGGCCAGAGTTTCCCAAACCCCTTCGCCCTCGCGGGCGAGCTCGCGCAGGTAGGCGGCGACCAGCTCGTCCTTGGAGCCGAAATGCCGGTAGAGCGTCATCTTATTGGTGGCGGCGGCCTCGGCGATCGCGTCCACGCCGACGGCGCGGATGCCGTGGCGGTAGAACAGGTCGCGGGCAACCGCCAGGATGCGCTCGCGCGGGGGCACCGGCGCAGCCTCGGATGGGGACGTTGGAATGGGCTTAATCATGGCCTCTTGACTGGGGTGTTACCGGTCAGTATAGGATATAGGAGTTACCGGTCAGTAACACAATGTGCGGGCGCCGTCATGTCCTTCGTCTCGCACTGCAACAAGCCCGAGGGGGCATGTCATGCGCCAGATCCTCTGTCTAACGAGCAGTCCTCGTCGCGATACCTCTTATTCCAACCTCGTGGCCGCACGCGTCCTCAAGGAGCTGCGCATTGTACATCCTGATGCCGTCGTAACCATCCGTGATCTTGCCGGCAATCCACTGCCGCACATCGACGACGATTTCGTCACGGCGACGCGCTCCGTCGCCGGTCCCCGGACCAGCCGGCAAAAGGCCCAGGTGGAGCAGTCCGACATCCTCATCGACGAGCTGCTCGGCGCCGACACGATCGTCATCGCCGCAGCCATGATCAATTTCGGCATTCCCTCCACGCTCAAGGCCTGGATCGACCACGTTTGCCGTCCCGACCGCACCTTCCGCTACACCGAGCACGGAGCCAAGGGCCTGCTCGGCGGACGGCGCGCGATCCTGGTGCTTGCGCGCGGTGGTATCTACTCCGGAGGGCCCATGCGGGCGCAGGAGCACGACGAGAGCTATCTGCGCGCCGTTCTCAGTTTCCTCGGTATCACCGACATCGAGACGGTCCGGGTCGAAGGCGTGGCCCTGGGGCCGGAGGCGGCCGAGCGTGCGGTCGATACTGCTCTTCGCCGCGCCGGCGCCGTTGCTGGAGTTCTCGCCGCCGCCTGAGCCGCCCGAAGCTCACACCGATCACCTGCGCTCCCGGCGATGAACGCTCGCCAGCGCCCCCGCAATCTTGCCCTGGACAGTACCGCATGCTCTTCACGCGCCTTGCCCTTACCGGTCTGCTGCTAACTGCGATGGCCATCGGGCTTGCCGGCTGCGACGGTCCGCAGTCGCAGGCACGCGCCGCCCCGCCGCCCGCGCCACAGGTGACCGTCGCCCATCCGGTGCGAAAGAAGGTTGCCGATCAGGAGGAATACGTCGGCCGCTTCGTCGCGGTCGATGCGGTCGAGGTGCGCGCGCGCGTTTCCGGCTACCTGGAAGCCATACATTTTCGCGACGGGCAGCTGGTGAACAGGGGCGATCTCCTTTTCACCATCGACCCGCGCCCGTTCCAGACCGCCCTCGATCAGGCACGGGCCAGCCTCGAGCAAGCCCGGGCGAACCTGGAGTTCGCGAACCGCGATCTTGCGCGCGGGCGCAGCCTCAAGCTCGACACCACCATTACGCAGCAGAGCCTCGACCAGCGCGTGCAGGCTACGCGCGTTGCGGAGGCCACGGTCAAGGCCCAGGAAGCGGCGGTGGCGCAGGCCGCCCTCGACTTGGAGTTCACCGAGCTCAGGTCGCCTGTGAGCGGCCGCATCGGCGACCGGCGCGTGTCGGTCGGCAACCTCGTCACCGGCGGCGCGCAGGGCAATACGACCCTGCTTGCGACCATCCAGTCCACCGACCCGATCCGCCTCGAGTTCAGTTGGGACGAGACCTCCTACCTGCGCTTCCTGCGCGTCCACAAGACGAAGAGCGGGGCGGCGGTCGACGTGCCCGTGTCGCTCAAGCTCATCGATGAGCCGGGCTTTGCGCATCAAGGCCGCATGGACTTCATCGACAACGCGATCGACCGCTCCTCGGGCTCGATCCGGGGACGCGCCCAGTTCGCCAACCCGGACAGCACGTTCACGCCCGGCATGTTTGCGCGCATCCGCGTGGCGATGGCCCCGCCCGCTGAGGCGCTGCTCGTGCCCGACACCGCTATCGGCACCGAGCAGGTGCGCAAGTTCGTGTTCGTTCTCGACGCCGACCAGGTGGCCCGCCCGCGCTATGTCACGCTGGGGCGGCTGGTCGACGGCCTGCGCGTCATAGCGTCGGGCCTGAAACCCGACGACCGCATTGTCATCAATGGCCTGATGCGCATACGCCCGGGCGTCAAGGTCGCCCCCCAGATGGGCGCCATCGCATCCGCCGAGCCGGATGCGCCATCATCGACCGAGAACGAGTGACGCGACATGCGCATCTCCCAGTTCTTCATCGACAGGCCGATCTTCGCCGCCGTGATCTCCATGGTCTTCGTGATCCTGGGTGCGGTGTCCTATGGGAGGCTGCCGATCGCGCAGTATCCGGAGATCGCACCTCCGACCGTCAATGTCACGGGCCAGTACCCCGGCGCCAGCGCCGAGGTGGTCGCCGCCACCGTCGTTGCACCGCTCGAGCAGCAGATCAACGGCGTGGAGAACATGCTCTACATCACGTCGAACTCGACGGGTGACGGGCAGTTCTCCATCGAGGTGACGTTCGAGCTCGGGACCGACCTCGATATTGCGCAGGTGCAAGTGCAGAACCGGGTCGCGATCGCGCAGCCGCGGCTGCCCGCCGACGTACGCAATATCGGCGTTACCGTCGCCAAGGCCTCGCCCGACTTGATGATGGTCGTGCACCTCTACTCGCCCGACCAGTCACGCGACACGCTCTTTATTTCCAATTACGCCAACGTGCAGGTCACCGATGTCTTGAACCGCATCGATGGCATCGGGTCCATCACCGTGTTCGGCAGCCGCGACTACTCCATGCGCGTGTGGCTCGATCCCGACCGTCTGCAGTCGTTGGATCTGACCTCGGGCGACGTGGTGGCGGCGTTGCAAGGCCAGAACGTGCAGGTGGCCTCCGGCGTGCTCAATCAGCCACCCGTAGCCAATCCCGGTGCGTTTCAGCTGTCGGTCAGAACGCTCGGGCGTCTCTCCGATCCCAAGGAGTTCGCCGATATCGTCGTCAAGCAGACGGACGACGCCGTTGTCCGCCTGAGGGACGTGGGGCGGGTGGAGCTCGCGGCGCAGGACTATGGGCGAATTTCCTATCTCGACCGCGACCCGGCAATCGGGCTGGGTATCTTCCAGCGCCCGGGCTCGAACGCGATTGCCACCGCCGATGCGGTGAAGTCGACGATGGAGCAGCTGTCGAAGGACTTTCCCGAAGGCCTCAAGTACACGATCATCTACAAACCCACCGAGTTCATCCAGCAGTCGGTCGACGCCGTGCTCACCACCATCGGCGAAGCGATCATTCTCGTCGTGCTCGTCGTCGTCCTCTTCCTGCAGACCTGGCGCGCCGCCATCATTCCCATTCTCGCCATTCCGATCTCGCTCGTCGGCACGTTCTTCTTCATGGCGATGTTCGGGTTCTCGCTCAACAACCTGTCGCTGTTCGGGCTGGTGCTGGCGATCGGCATCGTGGTCGATGACGCGATCGTCGTTGTCGAGAGCGTGGAGCGCCATATCGCTGCCGGCCTGTCTCCGCGCGAGGCGGCCAAGCGCACCATGGACGACGTCGGCTCGGCGCTGATCGCGATCGCGCTGGTGCTGTGCGCCGTGTTTGCGCCGTCGGCCTTCATCGCCGGCATCTCGGGGCAGTTCTACCAGCAGTTCGCGCTTACCATTGCAGGCGCCACCATCATCTCGCTCGTCGTATCGTTGACGCTTTCGCCGGCAATGTGCGCGCTGCTTTTGAAGCCGCACGCTCAGCACGCCAAGAAGAGCTGGTGGACGCTGCCGCTGCGCGGCTTCTTCACGGGCTTCAACTGGTCTTTCGACCGCCTGGGCGCCGGCTATGGCTGGTTCACGAAGCGCGTGGTGCGCTTTGCCGCCGTCATGCTCCTGGTCTACGCCGGCGTGCTCGCTTTCGGCCTCAACGAGTTTCGCAAAACTCCGATCGGGTTCATTCCGCAGCTCGACGTAGGCTATCTGATTGTCGTGACGCAGCTGCCGGGCGGCGCCTCGCTTGCCCGCACCGATGCGGTCAACCGGCGCGCGGCCGAAATCGCCCTCGATGTCCCTGGTGTCGCCCATGCCGTGAACATCGTCGGCTTCTCCGGCGCCACGCGCACGGCAGCGCCCAACGCCGGCGCCGTGTTCGTCGTGCTCGACCCGTTCGAGGAGCGGGCGGGCAACCCTAGCCTGTCGGCGCCCGCCATCCAGGGTACGTTATTGCAAAAGCTGTCGGTCATCCAGGAGGGTACGGTCATCGTGGCGATGCCGCCGCCCGTGCGCGGCATCGGCACCGCGGGCGGCTTCCGCATGATGGTCGAGGACCGCGGCGGAAACGGGCCGCAGGAGCTGCAGAACGCGGTCTATGCCATGATGGGACGAGCGGCGCAGACGCCCGGTCTCATGCAGGTGTATTCGCTGTTCGAATCGTCGACGCCGCAGCTCTACCTCGACATCGACCGCACCAAGGCGCAGATGCTCGGCATTAAGGTTCCCGATGTGTTTGCCGCGCTGCAGACCTATCTCGGCTCGTCCTACGTCAACGACTTCAATCTGCTCGGGCGCACCTTCCGCGTCACGGCGCAGGCCGACGCTCCCTTCCGGCTGGAGCCGGGCGACATCTTGAAGATCCGCGTGCGCAACGATCGCGGGGACGCGGTGCCGCTGGGGTCGTTCACGACGGTCAGCAACATATCGGGCCCCTACCGCGTGCCGCGCTACAATCTCTATCCCGCCGCCGAGCTCGACGGCTCGCCCGCGCCCGGCACCTCGCAGGGCCAGGCGATCGACATCATGCAGAAGCTTGCGGCCGAGACCTTGCCGTCGGGCTTCAGCTACGAATGGACGACGCTCGCCTTCCAGCAGCTGCGCGCCGGCTCGACCGCGGTGTTTGCCTTTGCGCTGGCCGTCGTCTTCGTCTTCCTTGTACTTGCCGCGCAGTACGAAAGCCTGACGCTGCCGCTCGCGGTCATCCTCATCGTGCCGATGTGCCTTATCGCCTCGATCACCGGCGTGATCCTGCGCGGCCAGGACAACAACATCCTGACGCAGGTGGGCTTCATTGTGTTGATCGGCCTGGCGGCCAAGAACGCCATTCTGATCGTCGAGTTCGCCAAGCACCTGGAGGACGGCGGCCGGGACCGCTGGGCGGCAGCTACCGAGGCGGCGCATTTGCGGTTGCGGCCGATCCTCATGACGTCGCTCGCTTTCATCTTCGGCGTGGTGCCGCTCGTATGGGCGACCGGTGCCGGTGCGGAGCTGCGCCAGGCACTCGGCACTGCGGTATTCTCGGGCATGATCGGTGTGACCGTGTTCGGGCTCGTATTCACGCCCACCTTTTATGTCATCAGCCGCTGGGTAGCCGGACTGGCCGCGCGGCGGCCCGAGCAGGCGCTCGGCGCGGAGCCTGCGGAGTAGGCACAGTGGGACCAAAGACCAGTGAAGGGCCCATGCCTTCGCCCTTGGAACCGGGAAGGGTCGTTAACACGTTCACATAACCAGCATACCTTCGCGTGACCCAGCCATCTGCTTGCAGTCTCAAGTTTGCACAAAAGCGAGGCAGCCGATGATCTCCCTGACATTGAATGGAAAGGCGGTGCAGTTCGACGGCGATCCGTCGATGCCGCTCTTGTGGTTCCTGCGCGATGGCCAGGGCCTGACCGGCACCAAGTTCGGCTGTGGCGTGGCCCAGTGCGGGGCGTGCACCGTCCACGTCGACGGTCAGCCGCGCCGGTCGTGCGTGACGCCGATCGGCACCCTGGAGGGGGCCGACGTCACGACCATCGAAGGCGCGACGGGCGACGTGACGGACGCCGTCAGGGCCGCGTGGGTGGCACTCGAGGTCCCCCAATGCGGCTACTGCCAGTCTGGTCAGATCATGTCGGCGATTTCCCTGCTTTCGGAGATGCCAAAGCCCACGGACAAGGACATCGATCTCGCCATGAACGGCAACATCTGCCGCTGCTGCACCTATCACCGCATTCGCGCCGCCGTGCACGACGCCGCGCGCCGGATGGAGGGCTGAGTCATGGAAGCGACGCTTGCAACCAATCGGCGGCAGTTCCTCAAAGGGTCGGCAGCCGTCGGCCTCGTCATCGGCTTTCACCTGCCTATGGGCACGCGGGCTGCCGCGGCCGCCGATGCGGAGTTCGTGCCCAACGCCTTCCTGCGGATCGCGCCCGACAACACGGTCACCGTGATCTGCAAGCACATCGAGTTCGGGCAGGGGCCCTACACGGGCATCGCCACCATTCTCGCCGACGAGATCGATGCCGACTGGAGCCAGATCCGTGTGCAGTCGGCGCCGGCCGACGCCGCAAAGTATGCAAACCTCGCCTTCGGCGCGCAGGGAACAGGCGGCTCGACCGCCATGGCCAACTCGTGGGACCAGATGCGCGAGGCCGGAGCCCAAGCTCGCGCCCGTCTCATCGCCGCCGCCGCCAAGAAATGGAACGTCGGACCTGAAACGATCGCGATCGAGAAGGGCGTCGTCAAAGGCCCGTCGGGCAAGTCGGCGACGCTCGGGGAGTTGGCGCAGGCCGCGCAGGACATTTCGTTGCCCGGCCCGTTCGAGCCCAAGGAGCCCGGCGAGTGGCGCCTCATCGGCAAGGACGTGCCGCGCGCCGACACGGTGCCGAAGACCAACGGCACGGCGCGCTTCACCATCGACGTGCAGCTGCCCGACATGGTGACATGTCTGATCGCGCGGCCGACACGGTTCGGCGCCAAGGCGACATCTTTCGATGCCGCGCCGGCGCTGGCGGTGCCCGGCGTCAAGGAGGTCCTGGCCGTGCCTCAAGGCGTCGCCGTGCTGGCGGATGGCTTCTGGGCCGCAAAGAAGGGCCGCGATGCGCTAAAGATCACGTGGGACGAGGCCGGCACCGAGGCACGCGGCACGCCGGAACTTATCAACGAGTACCGCGAGGTTGCCAAGAAGATCGGGGCGATTGCGCGCAACGAGGGCGATGCGGAAAAAGGGCTTGCGGATGCCGCCACGGTGCTGGAGGCGACCTACACATTTCCCTATCTGGCGCACGCGCCGCTCGAGCCCAACGACTGCGTGATCCGTCGCACCGATGACGGTGGCGTTGAGCTGCTGTTCGGCTCGCAGCTGCAGACGGTGGATCAGCACGTTGCCGCTGGCGTCCTCGGTCTCAAGCCGGAGCAGGTGAAGATCGAGACCCTGCTCGCCGGCGGCAGCTTCGGGCGGCGCGCGACGCCGGCCGGCGACATGGCCGCGGAGGCGGCCGAGGTGCTCAAAGCCGCCAAGCATACCGGACCCATCAAGGTGATCTGGACGCGCGAGGACGACATCAAGGGCGGGCGCTATCGCCCAGTCTTCGTGCATCGGCTCAAGGGCGGGCTCGATGCCGCCGGCAATATCGTCGCCTGGGACCAGGTCATCGTCGGCCAGTCGTTCATGAAAGGCTCGCCGTTCGAGGCGCGCATGCTCAAGGACGGCGTCGACCACTCCATGGTCGAGGGAGCCAAATCGCTTCCCTACGAGATCCCCAACCTGCGCGTCTCCGCCCACATCGTTGAGGTGGGTGTACCCACGCTGTGGTGGCGCTCGGTGGGGTCGACCCACACCGGCTACGCGACCGAGGCGTTCCTCGACCAGCTCGCGGAGGCTGCCGGCATCGATCCGCTCGCCATCCGCCGCAAGCTCCTGGCCAAGCAGCCGCGCCATCTGGCCGTGCTCAACCTCGCCGCCGAGAAGGCGGGCTGGGAGACGCCGTCGCCAGAGGGAAAGGCGCGCGGGCTCGCCGTGCACAAGTTGTTCAACTCCTACGTGGCGCACGTGGTCGAGGTCTCGGTCGGCGCGGATGGGCTGCCGAAGGTCGAGCGCGTCGTCTGCGCCGCCGACTGCGGCATTCCCATCAATCCGGACGTGATCAAGGCGCAGCTCGAGGGCGGCATGGGCTACGGCCTGTCGGCGGCCCTCTACGGCGCCATAGATCTGGAGAACGGCCGCGTCGTGCAGGCGAACTTCGACGACTACCGCGTGCTGCGCATCAACGAGATGCCCGACATCGAGGTGCACATCGTGCAATCGACCGAGAAGCCGACGGGGATCGGAGAGCCGGGCGTTCCCACAATTGCGCCGGCCGTGGCCAACGCCTGGGCGAAGCTCACCGGCGAGCGGCTCTATGCGCTTCCCTTTGCGCGCTCGGTCGGCAAAGCGTGAGGACGTGCACATGCGACCATTTCTGATTTGGCTCGCCGGCGCGCTGATCATCGTTGCGACCGGCATCGCCGTCTCCGCACGCCAGCCCGCCGAAGGGGAGAAGCTGAAGCCCGCTGCCGACTTTGCCGGCATCGCCGACAAGCAGGAGCGCGCTATCGCCCTCTTCAACGAGGCCGGCAAGGTGATCCTGTCGCCGCGCTGCGTGAACTGCCATCCCGCCGGCGACCGTCCGCTGCAGGGTGAGGACAGTCATCCGCACCAGCCCCTCGTCGTGCGCGGGGACTATGGGCTGGGTGCCGTCGGCATGCGCTGCACGACGTGCCACGGTCCCGCAAACTACGACCCCGGTCGCATTCCGGGGCATCCGGCCTGGCAGCTCGCCCCGATCGAGATGGCATGGGCCGGCAAATCGCTGGCCGAGATCTGCGAGCAGATCAAGGACCCCGAGCGCAACGGCGGCAAGTCGCTTGAGGCCCTCGTCCATCACATGGCCGAAGACTCGCTCGTCGGCTGGGGGTGGCATCCGGGCGTCGGCCGCGTCCCGGCACCTGGCAGCCAGAAGGAGTTCGGCGCGCTGATCAAAGCCTGGGTGCAGGCCGGTGCCGCTTGCCCCGCCTCGTGATGAATCGCACACCAACGGAGGTTTGCGCATGAACATCGTCGCCCCCAAGGAGGCCGCCAGGGCCGTGCGCGAGCCGATCGAGGCAGCGCGCGGCTGGCTCGACGAGCACGGCAAGGCCGCGCTGGCAACCGTCGTCTCGACCTGGGGCTCCGCCCCCGTGCCTGTCGGCGGTCAGCTCGTCGTCGCTCCCGATGAGCGCTTTGAAGGCTCGGTGTCGGGCGGTTGCGTAGAGGCCGACGTGATCGCCGAGGCTGCCGACGTCATGGCGGGCGGGCGCCCGCGTCTCCTCGAGTTCGGCGTCGCCGAGGAGACGGCGTGGCGTGCCGGTCTGCCGTGCGGCGGCAAGATCAAGGTTCTGGTGGAGCCGCTCGCGCGTGCGCGCGATGCCGGCTACCTCGACCGCGTGCTGGAGGCGCGGCGCGCGCGAGCGCCGCTCGCGGTGGCGACCAACGTGACGACCGGAACGCGGCGGCTGTTCGCCCCGGGTGCCGTGCTGCCGCCTGAGGTGGCGGCGATCATGAGCAGCGGCGAAAGCCGGCTTACCGACACGCCGGAAGGCGGCGTCTTCGTGCAGGCGCTGCTGCCGACCGTGCGCTTGGTCATCGCCGGCGCCACCAACATCGGCCAGGTTCTCGCCGGGCTCGCCCGGCAAGTCGGCTACGACGTGATCGTCATCGATCCGCGCGCCGCGTTCCTCACCGACGAGCGCTTCGCCGGCACGCGCAGCATGACCGAATGGCCCGAGGTCTCGCTCAAGGCGCTGGGGCTCGATTCAAGGACCGCGGTGGTTGCTCTGACCCACGCGGCGCACATCGACGACGAGGCGCTGGGCGCGGCGCTGCGCGCTCCGTGCCTCTACGTCGGCGCCCTCGGCTCCAAGACCACGCACGCCAGGCGTCTTGAGCGGCTCAAGGCAGCTGGCTTTGATGCGGCCGAGTTGTCGCGCATCCATGCGCCGGTCGGCTTGCCGATCGGCGCCAAGGGACCGGCCGAGATCGCCGTGTCGATCCTGGCCCAGATCGTCAAGGTCGTGCGCGGAGTCTCGTGATGGCGAAGCTCGCTGCCGTCGTGCTCGCAGCCGGTGACTCAAGCCGCTTCGGCGGCGAGAACAAGCTGCTTGCGCGTTGGGCCGGGCGGCCGCTCGTTTGTTGTGTCGCCGACGCGATTTTGCGGTGCGGCGTCGCCGATGTCATCGTCGTTACCGGCTGCGAGCAAGCGCAGATCGAGCAGGCGTTGACCGGCCTCGACCTTCGCTTTGCGCACAACGCGGAGTGGCGGTCGGGGATGGGATTTTCCATCGCGGCGGGCATCTCGGCACTTGGCGATGACGTCGACGGCGCCTTCATCGTGCCGGCCGATATGCCGTTCCTGAGCGAGGATCTTCTGCGCAGCCTGTCGGCCGCATTCGAGCAGCATGGCGGGCAGCCGATCGTCTATCCGACGACGCCCGCTGGCGAGCAGCGTAACCCGGTGCTGTGGCCGCGACGGCATTTTGCAGAGCTCAGGATGCTTGCGGGGCCGGAGGGCGCGAAGCGGCTGCTGCAGAGCCTTGGCGGCGAGAGCGTGCCTGTTATCGCCGATGCTGCCGTCTTTGCCGATGTCGACACGCCGGCCGACCTTAACGCGGCTGAAACCCTGCTGGCCGCTGCTGTCAAATAGCCGGCCGCCAGCGCGCACGTCGGCGACGTGACGCTTAGGAGCCGGCTTTCGGCTCCTACTGGCGGCCGAGCCCTCAATTCTGCGAGGTACACACATGGAACGGATTGAAATCGGTACATCGGGGGTCGAGACATCGCGCATCGGGCTGGGGACCTGGGCCATCGGCGGCTGGATGTGGGGCGGCACCGACGAGGCCCGGTCGATTGCCACGATCCGCTCCGCCATCGAGCGCGGCGTGACACTGATCGATACGGCGCCCGTCTACGGCTTCGGGGACTCGGAGGAGATCGTCGGCAAGGCGCTTGCCGGCAGCTTGCGCCAAAAGGCGCAGATCGCCACCAAGGTCGGCTTGGCCTGGAAGGACGGCAAGCCCTACCGGGACTCGCGGCCCGCGCGCATCCGCCAGGAGATCGAAGACTCGTTGCGGCGCCTGCGCACCGACGTGATCGACCTCTACCAGGTGCACTGGCCAGACCTCGAGACGCCGATTGCCGAGACGGCGCGTGCAATGGAGGACTTGCGCCGCGAGGGCAAGGTCCGCGCCGTCGGCGTCAGCAACTACTCGCCCGCGCAGATGGATGCGTTCCGCACCGCGGCCGGCCTCGACGCCGTGCAACCGCCCTACAACCTGTTTGAGCGTGAGATCGAGGCAGACGTGCTGCCATACGCGAGCGAGACCGGCCTTACCGTTTTTAGCTACGGCGCCCTGTGCCGTGGGCTGCTGAGCGGCAGAATGACGGCCACAACGACGTTCGAAGGAGATGACCTGCGCAACGTCGATCCGAAGTTCAAGGCTCCGCGCTTCGCGCAGTATCTCGCCGCGGTGACCGAGCTCGACGCGCTGGCGCGGGATCGCTTCGGCAAGTCGGTGCTCGCGCTCGCGATCCGCTGGGTGCTCGATCAGGGTCCGACGGTCGCACTGTGGGGCGCGCGCCGTCCCGACCAGCTCGATCCGGTCACGCAGGTCGATGGCTGGCAGCTCGACGAGGCGAGCAAGAAGGACATCGATGCGATCCTCGATCGCTGCATCAAGGACCCGGTATCGCCGGAGTTCATGGCGCCGCCCGTGCAGCGTCCGCGGGAGGCACGGGCCGCCTCGGCCTGAGCGCGGTCCGCGGCGTAGACACAAGACGAGCAACGAAAAGGACTGCTGGGCATGCAGGTTGGTTTCATCGGGCTTGGGCACATGGGCGCCGGGATGGCGGGGAATATCCTGCAGGCCGGGCATGCCGTCACCGTGCATAACCGCACGCGCGCGAAGGCGGAGCCACTGGCGGCGCGCGGCGCCACGATTGCGGAAAGCCCGGCCGACGCCAGCAAAGTCGGCATCGTCTTCACCATGCTGGCGGACGATGCCGCGGCGGAGCGCACCGTCTGCGGGGAGGCGGGCGTGGTGGCCGGCCTGCCGAAAGGCGGCATCCACGTTTCCTCGAGCACGATCAGCGTCGCCTTGTCGAAGCGCCTTGCCGCGGCCCATGCCGAGGCCGGGCAGCACTACGTTGCCGCTCCTGTCTTCGGCCGTCCCGACGCCGCGGCTGCCGCCAAGCTCTTTGTAGTCGTTGCCGGCGCGCCCGAAGTGGTGGCAACGGTTGCGCCGCTGCTGGAGGCCGTAAGCCAGAAGGTCTTCACGGTCTCGGATACGCCGGAAGCTGCCAATCTGGTCAAGCTCAGCGGCAACTTTCTGATCGCGGCGGTGATCGAATCCCTTGGCGAGGCCATGGCGCTCATCGGCAAGGCCGGCATCGACAAGCACCAGTATCTCGACATCCTCACGTCAACGCTGTTCGGCGCCCCCGTGTACAAGACCTATGGCGGCTTCATCGCCGACGCCAAGTTCGAGCCGGCAGCTTTTGCAGCGCCGCTGGGGCTGAAGGACATGCGGCTGGTGCTCGCCGCGGCCGAAGATCTGCGCGTGCCCCTACCGCTCGCCAACCTCGTTCGCGACCGCTTCCTCACGCTGCTTGCAAGCGGCGGCGAGAAGCTCGACTGGTCCGCAATCGGCGCGCTTGCCGCGAAGGATGCGGGGATCACTGCGAGCTGAGGGTCGTCACAAAGCCTTGCGGATGCGCTCGTAGGCCGACTTGAGGTCCGCTCCGAGCTTCTTGACGGTTCCACCGAGATCGCCGGCGGTGCGGTCGAGCTCGGCCTTCTCGCGAAATGACTTCCAGCGCTGCTCGAGGCCGCTCCATTCGTCTTGCGCCTCCTTCGAGCCCAGGTGGATCTTGAGCTTGATCTCGTCGCGGATGCGCTTCAGGTCTTCGGAGATTTTCTGCAGGTCGGCCATGGTCGTTCCCCTTGGGGTGGCGCGTTGATGCAACTGTCAAAGGTTAGGCAAGACAAGCCAACAGTAGGCGGGTTAAGCGCCGGTATAATACAAGAGTAGCGGAGGAGCGCTGCCCCGGCTTTGAGCCCTGTCAATCGGCGCTGTGGCCTACACTGATGATTTGGAGCGTGATTCACGTCTTTGATTGAACCAATCAAAGACGATCACGCCCTAGTTGCCCATGGCGATGGGAGCATGGCGCACGTCCTTCATCAGCGCGCGAAACTCCGCGCCCGAGACATGAACCAGGCTGCGGTGGTCTCCGCCTTCGAGGTAGACGTCGGGCTGCCGATCGAGGCTCACGTCGATAAAGGCATCGACGGCATAAGCCTCGGGGATCGGAGGAATGGCGCCTGCATCGCAATCGGGGAAGAGCTCGGCGATCTCGTCCTCGCTCGCCATGCCGACGGGACAATGCAGCATGCGCTCGATGAGGTCGAGACGCACCTTGGCGCACGCGGGCACCACCGCCACCACGAAGCCGCCCTCGCGGGTCAGCACCACGGCCTTGGCAAGCCGCTCGCCGGGTACATGGCTCGCGCGAACGGTGTCTTGCGAGCAATGCGTGCGTTTGTGGGTCAGCACGTCGTAGTCGATGTGCTTGTCGTCGAGGTACTGCTGTAGCGTCAGTGCGATTCCCATGGCGAACCTCCTGCCATCTATACTGGCCGCCGCTCAGGTCGCCGGATTTTGGATCGGGGCTCGTCGCTGTTGTCGAGCCGCGGGCTCGGTCGGGCACAGGCGGCCAATCGCAATGGGGCAAGTCTATGCCCGGAGCGCCGGCGCAGCAAGCGGGACCCCCAAAGCGCGCGGGCGATGGCTAACCAAAGATTTCGGATCAGGTCTAGGCTTTGGCCTTGGCCTTGGGTGCGACCGCCGCGATCACGAGCGGGGACAGACCCTCGCCGCCGCCCTTGATGTACTCGTCGAGCTGCTTGCGCATGCGCGGGTCCCAGAAGAGGCGGATATGCTTTTCCACGCCTTCCAGGGCCTGAGGACGCGGATAGGCGTCGAAGAAAGCCGCGATCTGATTGGCCATGCGGATCATGTCACGGTTTTCCATGAGGCGACGCTTTCCAGATTGGTGCGAATGAGGCTAACGGTTGAAGACAACGACCCCGCGGTCGCCGAGGGATGCAAGGAACATACGGGCTGTGCGGGCGATCTCAAGTGCGAGCAGGGTAGGGGCCGAGACGCTCACGAGCGCGCCGATGCCGACGGTTGCCGCCTTCTGGACGAGCTCGAAGCTGCAGCGGCTCGTCATCAGAACGAAGCCCGACGTGAGGTCGGTCCCGGCTCCAAGAAGCGCGCCAATGAGCTTATCGAGCGCGTTGTGGCGGCCCACGTCCTCGCGTACGAGCTGGATCTCACCGGCAAGGGACACCCAGGCTGCGCCGTGCACGGTATGATTGATGCGGTTCATGCGCTGCAGCTGCGGCAGAGCGGCGGCCGCCTTGAGGATGGCGCCGGGGCCGGGATGCACCGTTTGGGGCACATGCCGCGTTACGCGGACCACGTCGGCGATGTTCTCCACCCCGCACAGTCCGCAACCTGAGCGGCCTTCGATCGACCGCCGGGGCATGCGCTCGGCCTCGATCGCGTTCTCGTCGACGGCCACATCGACCGTCAGGCCATTCTCGACCGGCATGACCAGCACGCCGCGGATGTCACCGCGCGACTTGACGATGCCTTCGGCGAGCACGAAGCCGACGCCGAACTCGGAGAGGTCGGCCGGCGTCGCCATCATGACCGTCAAGGGCTCGGAGTTGATCTGGAGCGCGATCGGGACTTCCTGGGGCAACTGCCAAGTCACGGCCGATTGCCCGCCGTCGGCATCGAAAGCAACGCCTTCGATCGCGCGCGAGCACAGCTCGCCCGGCGTTTCGACGAGATCCGCCTCTTTCGCCATGGCAGTCATGCTACGCCCGCGGCCTGCTAAGGCCTCCTACTCGGCTGCGATGAGGGCCTTGTCCTTCTCCGCGATACGCTTGTTCTCGCGCTCGCGCTCCTCCCACTCCGTCTGCCATTCGGCCGGCTGGTTCGACGGCATGATCTGGACGGCGGTGACCTTGTATTCGGGGCAGTTGGTCGCCCAGTCGGAGTTCTCGGTGGTGATCACGTTGGCGCCGCTCTCGGGGAAGTGGAATGTGGAGTAGACGACGCCCGGCGGCACCCGGTCGGTGATCTTGACGCGCATCGTCGTTCCGCCGACGCGGCTCGTGAGCGAGGCCAGCGAACCGTCCTTGATGCCGCGCACCTCCGCGTCGTGGGCATGCATCTCGAGGACATCCTCCTCGTACCAGACGACGTTCTCGGTGCGCCGGGTCTGCGCGCCGACATTGTACTGGCTGAGGATGCGGCCCGTGGTGAGCACCAGCGGGAAATTGCGGTTGGTGCGCTCATGCGTGGCCACGAAATCTGTGAGCATGAAGCGGCCCTTGCCGCGTGTGAACACGTCCATGTGCATGACGGGCGTACCCGTGGGTGCGTCGTCGTCGCATGGCCACTGCACGCTGCCGAGCTCATCGATCTTGGCGAAGCTGATGCCCTTGAACGTGGGTGTCACGTGGGCGATCTCGTCCATGATGGAGGCCGCTGACGGGTAGCTCATCGGGTAGCCCATCTCGGTGGCGAGACGGCACACGATCTCCCATTCGGCCATGCCCTGCTTCTCCTTCATCACAGAGCGTACGCGGTTCACGCGCCGCTCGGCATTGGTGAAGGTGCCGTCCTTCTCCAGAAACGAGGTGCCCGGAAGGAACACGTGCGCGAAGGCGGCGGTCTCGTTGAGGAACAGGTCCTGGACGACGAGGATGTCCAGCGATTCCAGCGCGTGCGTCACGTGCTGGGTGTTGGGGTCGGACTGGGCGATGTCCTCGCCCTGCACGAACAGGCCCTTGAAGGTGCCGCTCGCGGCCTCGTCGAACATGTTGGGGATGCGCAGGCCGGGCTCGGCGTCGAGCTTCTTGTCCCACACCTTCTCAAACAGCTTGCGCGTCGCCTCGTTGGAGACGTGGCGGTATCCGGGGAACTCGTGCGGGAACGAGCCCATGTCGCATGAGCCCTGCACGTTGTTCTGCCCGCGCAACGGGTTCACGCCGACGCCCTCGCGGCCGATGTTGCCGGTCGCCATGGCGAGGTTGGCCATGGCCATGACCGTGGTCGAGCCCTGGCTGTGCTCGGTGACGCCGAGGCCGTAGTAGATCGCAGCGTTGCCTCCGGTGGCAAACAGCTGCGCCGCGGCGCGGATGTCCGCAGCGGGAACGCCGGTTATCGGCTCGAGCGTCTCCGGCGAGTTCTTGGGATCCTTGATGAAGGCCTCCCAGCCGGCAAAGTCCTCCTTCTCGCAGCGGGCGGCCACGAAGCTGCGGTCGATCAGGCCCTCCGTCGCGACGACATGGGCCAGCGCATTGAGCACGGCCACGTTGGTGCTGGGCCGCAGCTGCAGATGGTAGTCGGCCTTCACGTGCGGGCTGCGCACAAGGTCGATGCGGCGCGGATCGACGACGATCAGTTTGGCGCCCTCGCGCAGGCGCTTCTTCATGCGCGAGGCGAACACGGGATGGGCATCGGTCGGATTGGCGCCGATGACCAGGATCACGTCCGATCTCTCGACGCTCTTGAAGTCCTGGGTGCCGGCCGACTCGCCGAACGTCTGCTTGAGGCCGTAGCCCGTGGGCGAATGGCAGACGCGCGCGCAGGTGTCGACGTTGTTGTTGCCGAAGGCGGCGCGCACCATGCGCTGCACGACGTAGACCTCCTCATTCGTCGTGCGCGAGGAGGTGATGCCGCCGATCGACCCGCGCCCGTACTTCTTCTGGGTGGCCATAAAGCGTTCCGCCGCGAACTTGATCGCCTCGTCCCAGGACACGACCTGCCAGGGATCGGTGATACGCTCGCGGATCATCGGGTTGAGGACGCGGTCCTTGTGCGTCGCATAGCCGAAGGCGAAGCGGCCCTTGACGCAGGAGTGGCCCTCGTTGGCGCCGCCGTCCTTATACGGCATCATGCGCACGACCCGCTCGCCCTGCATTTCGGCCTTGAACGAGCAGCCGACGCCGCAGTAGGCGCAGGTCGTGACCACCGAATGCTCGGGCTGGCCGTGCTCGACGATGGACTTGTCGATGAGCGTCGCGGTGGGGCAGGCCTGCACGCAGGCGCCGCAGGAGACGCATTCGGACTGCAGGAAGTCCTCGTCCATGCCGGCGGCCACGTGCGAGGCGAATCCGCGTCCGTCGATCGTCAGCGCAAACGTGCCCTGCACCTCCTCGCAGGCGCGCACGCAGCGCGAGCACACGATGCACTTGGACGGCTCGAAATGGAAGTAAGGGTTGCTCTTATCCTTGGGCTGCCACAGCGGGTTCGTATCGCCGTTTGAGCGCGCGAACACGTGGTTCTCGCCGTCGTAGCCGTAGCGCACGTCGCGCAGGCCCACCGCGCCCGCCATGTCCTGGAGCTCGCAGTCGCCGTTGGCGGCACAGGTGAGGCAGTCGAGCGGGTGGTCGGAGATGTACAGCTCCATCACGCCCTTGCGGATGCGGGCGAGGCGCTCCGTCTGGGTCGCCACCTTGATGCCGGGTGCCACTGGTGTCGTGCACGAGGCGGGCGTGCCGCGGCGTCCATCGATCTCGACGAGGCACAACCGGCACGAGCCGAAGGGTTCGACGCTGTCGGTGGCGCACAGCTTCGGCACCATGATGCCGAGCTCGGCGGCAGCGCGCATGATCGACGTGCCCTCGGGCACGGTGATCTCCTGCCCGTCGATCTCGCACGTCACCATCGCGTTGGATCGGCTCGCGGGTGTGCCGTAGTCTTTCTCTTTGATGAGCGTCATGGGCTGGGTTTCGCTGGTCATAGCGTGGCCTCGCGTTGCTCGTTCATTCTGCCGCCTCGGCGCGCGCCGGGCGGTGGAAGTCGTCGGGGAAGTGATTGAGCGCGCTCATCACGGGCATGGGCGTGAGCCCGCCCATTGCGCACAAAGAGCCGTCCGTCATGGTCTCGCAGAGATCTTTGAGGAGCGCGATGTTCTCCTTGCGGTCGACGTCGGCGATGATGCGGTCGATCACCTCCACGCCGCGCACCGATCCGATGCGGCACGGCGTGCACTTGCCGCATGACTCGATCACGCAGAACTCCATGGCGAAGCGCGCTTGCTGCGCCATGTCGACGGTGTCGTCGAAGACGACAATGCCGCCGTGGCCCACCATGGCGTCCACTTTTATGAAAGCCTCGTAGTCCATCGGCGTGTCGAGCTTCGCTTCGGGAAGGTAGGCGCCGAGCGGACCGCCGAACTGCACGGCGCGCACCGGGCGTTCCGAGTGCGTGCCGCCGCCGAAGTCCTCGATCAGCTCGCGCGCGGTGACGCCGAACGCCTTTTCGACTAGGCCGCCCTGCTTGATGTTGCCGGCGAGCTGAAAAGCCAGCGTTCCGCGCGACTTGCCGACGCCAAAGTCGCGGTAGTACTCGCCGCCCTTGGCGAGGATGATGGGCACGGAGGCGAAGCTCAACACGTTGTTGATGACGGTCGGCTTGCCGAACAGCCCCTCGATTGCCGGAAGCGGCGGCTTGAAGCGCACAATCCCGCGCTTGCCCTCGAGGCTGTCGAGCATCGAGGTCTCCTCGCCGCAGATATAGGCGCCGGCGCCCACGCGTACGAACAGCTCGAAGTCGTAGGCCGAGCCCTGGATGGTGCGGCCGAGCCAGTTGGCCTTCGTCAGCGTTTCGATGGCCTTGCGGAAGGTGGCGATGGCATGCGGGTACTCGGAGCGGATATAGATGTAGCCCTTGGTTGCACCGACGGCGATGCCGGCGATGATCATGCCTTCGATCAGGCAGAAGGGATCGCCTTCCATCATCATGCGGTCGGCGAACGTGCCGCTGTCGCCCTCGTCGGCGTTGCAGCACACGTACTTCTGATCGGCGTTGGTATCGTGAACCGTCTTCCACTTGATGCCGGTGGGGAAGGCGGCCCCGCCGCGCCCCCGCAGGCCCGACGTGGTGACCTCGGCGACGATGTCGGCCGGGTCCATGGCAAGCGCCTTGGTGAGCCCCGCAAAGCCGCCGTGCGCGCGATAGTCCTCGATCGACAAGGGATCGATGATGCCGCAGCGGGCGAAGGTGAGCCGCTCCTGCTTCTTGAAGTAGGGTATCTCCTCGGTCAGGCCGTGGCAGAGCTTGTGGGCGCCGCCCTTGAGGAACTTGTTCTTCATGAGGCCAGCGACGTCTTGCGGAGTCACCGGGCCGTAGGCGACGCGGCCTTTCGGTGTCGCCACCTCGACCAGCGGCTCCAGCCACAGCATGCCGCGCGAGCCGGTGCGCACGATCTCCACCGGCGTCGTGCGCTTCTCGGCTTCGGTTGCAATCGCCTTGGCGACGGCGTCCGCTCCCATGGACAGGGCTGCCGCGTCGCAGGGAACATAGACCTTGGTCGTCGTCATGCGGCGGCTACCTTATCGAGGTCGGCGATGATGGCATCGAACCGCTTCTTGTCGACGCAACCATGGAGGTTGCCGTCGATCATGACGGCGGGGGAGAGGGCGCAGTTGCCCAGGCAATAGACGGCATCCAGAGAGTACTCGCCGTCCGGGCTCGTCTCCCCGAACTTGGCGCCCAGCTTCTGCTCGGCATGGCGGCAAAGCTCCTGCGTGTGCATGGCCTGGCAGGCCTCGGCACGGCAGATCTTGACCGCGTGACGGCCCGGCGGGCTGCGCCGGAAGTCATGATAGAACGTAAGGACGCCGTAGACCTCCGCTCGCGTGAGGTTCAGCGCCTCCGCGACGGTTGGCAGGACCTGCTCGGGGATGAAGCCAAGCTCCGCCTGGACGGCGTGAAATATCTCCAGCAGCTCGTCGGGGCGGTTGCCGTGCGCCTCGCAGATTGCGCGGGCGCGGTCTTCGCTTCCCGGCGGTGCATCACTCACAGCGGTAGGGGTCGGTGGTCGCGACATTACAGTGCCTCGGTGGCCTCTCCTGCGGCAAACTGACTTCTCTCAAGTTGTGCGCGTTCGATCAAATTGGCGCTTTCGATGTGCTGATCGAGGACGCCAATGCTGCGATGCACAAATGACGGAACTGCTCCCCCCTAGGAACTCTGGACTTCAACTCTTCTGTTGTGCCTCTTCGCCAAAAGTCATTGGTGCGAGCAATGACGCTGCTTCTCGCAACGCTTCGATCAGGGGCGACAGCGGATCGCGATCCGCCACGACCAGACCGACGCTATGTTCGACTTTTGGCTGATCGAGCGGAATCGCCATGATGCCGGACACGTTCCCCAGCACCTCCAATATATACTGCGGCATGATGCTGGCCAGCCCCATCAAACGAACATTTGAACACAGATTGATGACGGAGTTTGTCTCCAGGCGCGGAGTGGGATGGCACTTCGCGGTTTCAAATGCCCGGTCGATGATGCGCCGGTTCTGCATGTTCGGCGTCAGCAGACACAATGGCTCCTTGGAGGCTTCGAGCCACGTGACCGTCTCGCGATTGGCGAGTGGATGCGTCTCGGGTACGAAAAGGCAGTAGCGCTCGATGTAAAGCGGCGAGGCGAGCAGCCCGTGGATTGGCTCGTTATCGAGATAAGTAATGCCCACGTCGATCGCGAAATCGGCGAGGCCGCGGATGATCTCCTCGGAGCTATGCGACAGCACCGTGAAGTCGATGCCGGGATGCAGGCCTCTGATCTTTTTGGTCAGCAGTGGGATCATGGGCAACGAGGATGGGATGCCTCCGAGCACAAGGCGCCCGCTGAGCCCGCTCTCGTGGTCCTTGAGGTGGCCCAGCTCCTCCTGCATCGCATGCCAGTTCTTGAGGATGACATGGGCCCATTTGAGGACTCGCTCGCCTTCCGGCGTTAGCCCGCGATAGCGCTGGCCGCGCTCGACGATGGGCACCTCCAACTCGAGCTCGAGCTGGCGGATGCGACCCGACAACGTCGGCTGGGTCACGTTGCAGGCCACCGCCGCGCGCGTGAAGTGCCGCTCACGGGCAAGGGCGGCGAGGTATTGCAGCTGTCGGATGTCCATCGTGCCCCTCCCGAGGCAAGCGGTCCCGGCTGGTGTTGGCTGCGCGGATTGGATGCCCGGGGGTGAGCGCGATCCAAAGCATCTATGTAATCATCGGCTCTCCACACCAGAAAGGCAATCAAAGCCGGGGGCGGACCGCGGCTTTGCCGATGAGCCTCCGGCAATGCCATGTTATTGCCGCCTAGAGCGTTGATGTTGCAACTCAATGGAATTGTGTCGGCGGAGTGGCAGCTCCGTCGGCTCACGTGGCTCCCCATCGGGGGGGAAGGGGTCTGCAGGCCGTCGGCGAGGCGCGTGCAAGCGCGCTTCAGGAAAGTTAGGATTTTGGTGCTGAAATACCGGCTCCGAGATTCCGGGCCTGCTGCGTTGGGGAGTTGGGCGCAATGAGCGCAAGCGAAAGCAAGTTTGTTCGCGTTTCGCTGTTTGTCATGTTTGTTGCTGCAACGAGTGGTGCTGCGGCTGCCATGGAGCAAGGCCGTCCTGGCGCCTCCGCCGCCACCTCGCCTGCGCTGACGCTTCCAACGTTTCTCGACGAGGATCGCCTGCCGGCTCTTCAAGAGGCTTGGCGCGCGCGCGAGGGCGCGCCAGAGGTTGTGTCCGAGCCGTTGGGTGCACAGGTCCGCATCGAGCCGGCGGCGAGCGAGGGAGAGGCCGAAGGAGCAGCCATGTCGGCTGCCCGTGCCGCGATGCGGCGTGTTGGCGAGGCAAGCCGTCAGGCCCCCGCCGTACGCGAGGCAGCCGAGGAGTTGAGCCGGCGCTTCAGCGCAATAAGTGAGCCGGCGGAGGCCGGACCGGCGCCAAGCTCGGTCGTGGTCTCGACGGCCATCGCCGAGGGAGCGGACGCTGATCGGGCTGATGAGGCTGCCGAGGGCGCCGTTACGTCAGGCGCTGGGGCAGGCAATGCCGCGCCGGTGACCACGACGTCGGCCCTGCCCGAGGCGGCGATGCGCCCGAACAGTGCACGCATCGACGAGGGACCGGCGGTCGCCGTGGCGCCCAAGAGCAGGAAAGTGATCATTCCACCGCTGCCGCTTCGCGCCGCCGACGCTAAGACCGACGCCGATCAGCGCCCCGCGCGCAACACCAATTCCGTTGCCGTTGCGCGCCCCGAAGGCCCGCCGGTCACCGCCGCCAGGCGGGAGGTCTTCCCCCCTTATATGCGCGCCTTCGGCTGGGACTCGCAGCCCTGAGTGTTGCCGTGCGCGACTGCAATCGAACAGGCGCTCGAACTCTGCCCGACAAAGAGAAACCGCCCGCGGGTTGTCCGCGGGCGGTGCGCGTTGTGGTCCAGGCTTAGCGACGGCGGGCTTACATCATGCCGCCCATGCCGCCCATTCCTCCCATGCCGCCGGGCATAGGAGGCCCGCCCTCGTCCTTCTTCGGGACGTCGGCGACGGCTGCTTCGGTGGTGACCATCAGGCCTGCAACGGACGCCGCGTCCTGCAGGGCGATGCGCACGACCTTGGCGGGGTCGATGATGCCCTTCTCGAGCATGTCCCCGTACTCGTCGTTTTGCGCGTCGTAGCCGAAAGCCTGCCCGCGCGCCTCCAGGACCTTGCCGACGACGATCGAGCCCTCTACGCCCGCGTTGTCGGCGATCTGGCGGATGGGTGCCTGCAGCGCCTTCTTCACGATGGCGATGCCCGCCTCCTGATCTTCGTTCTCGCCCTCGACGGTGATGGCGTTGGCCGCCTTCAGCAGCATGACGCCGCCGCCGGGCACCACGCCCTCCTCCACCGCGGCGCGCGTGGCGTTCAGCGCGTCATCGACGCGGTCCTTGCGCTCCTTGACCTCGACCTCGGTCGCGCCGCCGACGCGGATGACGGCAACGCCGCCGGCGAGCTTGGCCAGCCGCTCCTGCAGCTTCTCGCGGTCATAGTCGGAGGTGGTCTCCTCGATCTGCGCCTTGATCTGGGTGACGCGGGCCTCGATGTTCTTCTTCTTGCCGGCGCCGTCGACGATCGTGGTATCGTCCTTGGTGATCGACACGCGTTTAGCGCGGCCGAGCATGTCGAGCGTGACGTTCTCCAGCTTGATGCCGAGATCCTCAGAGATGGTCTGGCCGCCGGTCAGGACGGCGATGTCCTCGAGCATGGCCTTGCGGCGATCGCCGAAGCCCGGCGCCTTTACGGCGGCGACCTTCAAGCCGCCGCGCAGCTTGTTGACGACCAGGGTGGCCAGCGCCTCGCCTTCGACCTCCTCGGCAATGATCAACAGCGGCCTGCCCGACTGCACCACCGCCTCGAGCACCGGGAGCAGCTGCTGCAGGTTCGACAGCTTCTTCTCGTGGATGAGGATGTAGGGATCCTCAAGCTCCGCCGTCATTTTTTCGGCGTTGGTGATGAAGTAGGGCGAGAGGTAGCCGCGATCGAACTGCATTCCCTCCACGACATCGAGCTCGGTCTCCAGGCTCTTGGCCTCCTCGACCGTGATGACGCCCTCGTTGCCGACCTTCTGCATGGCCTCGGCAATCATGTCGCCGATCGCCTTCTCGCCGTTTGACGAGATGGTGCCGACCTGGGCGATCTCGCCCGAGTTCTTGACCTTCTTGGCGCGCCTGCCGATCTCCTCGACGACCTGCGCGACGGCCTTGTCGATGCCGCGCCTCAAGTCCATCGGGTTCATGCCGGCTGCCACGGACTTCAAGCCCTCGCGCACGATCGCCTGGGCGAGCACGGTGGCGGTCGTCGTGCCGTCGCCGGCGAGATCGTTGGTCTTCTGAGCGACCTCGCGCACCATCTGGGCGCCCATGTTCTCGAACTTGTCCTCAAGCTCGATCTCCTTGGCGACCGTCACGCCGTCCTTGGTCGTGCGCGGAGCGCCGAACGACTTCTCGATGACGACGTTGCGGCCTTTGGGGCCCAATGTGACCTTCACGGCGTTGGCGAGAATGTCGACGCCGCGCAGCAATCTCTCGCGGGCATCGGCGGCAAAGCGGACGTCTTTTGCGGACATTCGGGCTTACTCCTGCATCTGGGATTGGTGGAGGCGGCCCCTGGGCTCTGGCCCGACCGCCGGCATTGGATCGGCCTCCAAATCGGGAGGCGCTATTGAAAGCGAGCGTGAGGCGGACTTACTTCTCCAACACGCCCATGATGTCGCTCTCCTTCATGATGAGCAGCTCCTTGCCCTCGATCTTGACCTCGGTGCCGCTCCACTTGCCGAACAGAACCTTGTCCCCGGCCTTCACGTCGATGGGGACGAGCTTGCCGCTCTCGTCACGGCTTCCGGGGCCAACCGCAATGATCTCGCCTTGCTGAGGTTTCTCGGCGGCTGTATCGGGGATGATGATGCCGCCGGAGGTCTTGCTTTCGCTCTCGAGGCGTTTGACGACGACGCGGTCGTGTAGTGGTCGGAATTTCATGGGAAATTTTGCTCCAGCTCAAGGGGCCGGCCGCTCCCGGTCCGGCATTCTCGAAGGGATGCTTGGCACTTCATTGGGGAGAGTGCCAAAGGCGCCGAGGTGATACGCGCGGGTGGGGGCACCTGTCAAGGAAGGCGCGGGCCATGCAGCATTGGGTGCGCATAGCGGTTGCCGAGTCCCGGCGCGGGAAGTAACGCGAGCGTAACGCTGGGCGGCATAGAGTTGCCGGTCCGGTGGCGGGGGCAGGTTACTTGAGCAACCTTTTGACCTGGCTCGGTGATTGGAGCGAGAACAAGCCGCGCGTGCGTCAGGCGTTCAAGACGACCATCGCGGCGTGCCTGGCCTACCTGATCGCCGATGGGATGGAGTTGCCGCAGGCGTTCTGGGCGGCCGTCGTCGCCATCTTCGTCACCCAAGCCAACATCGGCGCCTCGCTCGGCCAGGCCCTCGATTGGTTTCTGGGCAGCCTCGTCGGTGTCGTCGTCGGCGGCGCGGTCGCGGTTCTGGTTGGCAACGGCTCCGACCTGCGGCTGATAGCCAGCCTGGCCGGGACCGTTTTCGCGCTGAGCTACTTCGCGGCGTTAATGCCTCAGATGCGGATCGCCTGCGTGAATGCAGCGATCATCATCCTTGGCAGCTCCGCATTCGGCACGCCGATAGAATCGGCCGGCATCCGCATGTTCGAGGTGGTGATCGGCACGATCGTCGCCATTCTGACCATGCTGCTCGTCTTTCCTTCGCGCGCCGGCCCGGCGCTTGCGACGCATATCTCGCGAACGCTGCCGCTGTACTTCGGACTGCTCTCCGATCTGCTGGAGGCGATGCTGACGGGGCGCTACGACCAGAAAGCCGTGCTCGAGATCAACGCCAAGATAAGAGCCGCCGTCGCGACGAACGATGCCCTGAGCGCGCAGGTGCAGACCGAGGTCGCGGGGTTCCTTGCCGACAATCCCGATCCGGAGGCGCTGCTGACGGCGTTGCGGCGCCTGTGGCACACTGAGCTCATGCTTGCACGAGCCGTGTCCGCTCCGCTGCCCTCAACCACGCTGTCGAAGCTGCGCGGGGGTGTGGAGGAGCTTCGCGAAGCCGTCGAGGGGCTGCGCCGTCAAGTGGATGAGTTTAGTGCCCACAAGGAGCACGGTGCCGCGCACATAGAGTCGGTGCAGGCGGCAATTGCCAAGCTCAGCGCTTCCATAACGGCGATGCGCGGCACCGAGGAGCTGCGACGCATGCCCATGGACGACGCGGTGCGCCTCATGACGTTCGACTTCGCGTTGGAGCAGCTGCGCCAGAACCTCAAGGATTTGGCGAACCGCAGCAAGGATTTCACGCGGTTCGTCGGTACGCCTGGCTCCTGGATGCAACGGTTGCGGGGTTTGCCGAGGCCCTAACCGCGCAGCGCGGGCGCGTTTTAGCAGCGCCGTGCAACAACGCCGGCCGCATCGAAGATCTGACCGGTGAGCGTCTTGCCGCGCCGCGAGGCCAGGTAGAGCGCCATTGCTGCGATGTCGGGCTCACTCGCCAGACAGGCGTCGGCATCCATCGCCGTCGCCTGCGGCCCGATGGCATTGATGCGAATGCGGTGCGGCGCCCATTTCTCGGCTTCGGCACGGGTCGCCGCCGCGAGCGCAGTGCGCGCCACTCCGGCGAGCGCGGTCTCCTTGGCGGAGTGCAGGGGCGGCATCGTCATTACGTTGAGCACGAGGCCTTCCGTGAGTGTCAGGCGCATGCGGTTGGCCACGATGCGCGTGATGTGGACCGGCAACGTGAGCTTCTCGGTGATGAAGCGCTCGATGTCGTCGAGGCTCGCTTCGCTCTCCAGATCGGCGGTCGTGATGGGAATGAGGTTGATGACCACGTCGAGGCCGCCAAACGACTGTGCGGCGCTCTGCGCGAAGCGCACGGCGGTGTCGGAATCGTTGCAGGCCTCTGTGTAGAGCTCGATCTCGCTGGCTGTCTCGGCCAGCACGGCCGCCAGGGCGTCGTTCTCCGGCGTGCAGTCCGCCATGTGCAGGACGAGGCGACCGCGATGGTCGGCAAAGGCACGCGCCACATCGACGCCACACGACGACGACAGGCCCGTGATGAGCACGCGCACTCCCGCCAGCTCACCGTAACTCGACGCACTCGGGTCTCTGCCAATCACAGTCATCAGCATCGGGCTGTCCCTTTTGTTTACGCCGGGACCTTGAGGGTACGCCCGGACACAACGATACCACGTCGATTCGCCTAACGAGACATAAACAAGCTCGCAAATCGGGTTTGCTGCGGGCCGCCGCGGGGCATGAATGGGGCGCGCGTGGCAATCCTCAGGCAAGCGCGGCACGAGGGGCGTTCAGTCCGGGCTTGCAAATCACGGCCGCTCCCATGTTTACGATCGCAATGCGCGCGGCGTCGGCGCTTTGCGGTTGCGTGCATGCGAATCAGTCACTTGGAGAGAAAGCTGGTGAAAGTGGCTTCCCTGCCATTGCGCTCGTCACAAGCGAACGAAAAGCTCGATCCCGTAACGAATCGGCAAGGGGCGACAGACCACTCTCATCATGGCGAGCATCGACCAAAGCAGAACCGGCATGCGGAACCATAGCGGCATTGCCGATCTTATCGTGAAGGGTGCGATCGTGCTTGTGACCGCAGCCTTCTTCATTGGCGCCTATCTGCAGTTTCAGGTGACATTTTGGCTGGCGCTCATCGCGGCGCTGTCGGTGTACATCACGCTGTTGATGCTGCACGCCTTGATGCGCCGATCCGAGCGGGTCGATGCGCTGGTATCGGAGGTGAGCCGCCTCGAAGGCGAGGTGGCGCGCCTGCACGGACGCGGACCGGCCAACGCCGCTGCGGCCGCGCGGGCGCCGCATGCGCGCAGCACGCCCGCAGCGGCGCCGGTCCGGCAGGCAGGCGCACAGCCTGCCTTACCCGACGGGCTCAAGCTCAAGGTTCCAACGTCGAGCACCACGGCCCAGCGGACTTCGCAGAGCACGCCGCCACCGCTCGGACCGTCCACGCAGCTCGTTCCCGGCGCACCCTACGTGCCACCAGGGGCAGCCAACGCCCCGCCGGAATCGGAGGCCACTCCGGCCGGCTCGCCGTGGCCCGGTGCCACCGACACGCCCGAGGCGACGCACGACTATTGGTCGTTCCGCCCGTCAAAGCCTTCGCTTCCCGAGACCCGCAAGTCAAAGCGCAAGGAGCCGCCGGCCGCCGCCAGCGGCGAGCGAGAGGCGGACCTGGAAGCGGTCCAGGGCATGATCAAGAGGCTTGCGAGCGAGGTCAGCCTGGGGGGCGAGGCGCCGAAAGAAGGTGGTTTGTCCAACCAGGAGTCCTTGATGCGGGCCTCGGTCGATGCATTGCAGACCACGGCCGACACCATGCGGGCGGCGACCAGCAGAGCGCCGGCTGCAACGCCGCCGCCGATTGCGCCCGCGCACACGCGCCTCTCGTCCGTTGCCGCGGCTGTCGCCGCTGGCCGGATGGATGTCCTGCTCAACCCCATCGTCGGGCTGGCCGACCACCAGGTGCATCACTACCAGGTGACCATCAGTCCGCGTGACGAGTTGGGGACGATCTTGCCGTTGCCCGTCGGCGACCGCCAGCTTGCGGGCACGGGCTTGCTTGCCTTGCTCGACAGCGCCCGCATCAACCGCGCGGCGCGGGTCTGCCGCTCGATCGCCGAGGATGGACAGAAGCAGTGCGTCTTCGCCTCGGTGAACGCAGAGTCGCTCGGAAGCGACCGGTTCCTCGACGAGCTGGCTTCCGTGTACCGTCAGCGTGAGGCGGTAGCGGGCGAGCTGGTGCTGGCCTTCACCCAGGCGGAGGTCAGGAACTTCGGCGGCACGGAATGGAGCGCGCTCACGGACATGCGTGATCTGGGCTTCCGTTTCGCCATGGAGGATGTGACAGGCGTCGACTACGAGTTCACCGCATTGCGGGCTGCCGGCTTCGCATTCGTGAAGATCGACGCAGCGAGCTTCCTCGAGGGCCTGCCAAGCTCCGGCGAGGTGATGCCGTCGGGCGAGGTCTGCATGCACCTCGGCGAGCTCGGTCTTTCCGTAATCGTCGGTCATATCGACGAGGAGGCGGCGCGCGCGGCCGTGGTCGAGCGGGCGGCGCCGCTGGGGCAGGGCCTGCTGTTCGGACCCCCGCTGGCGGTCTCCTCCGATGGTGCTGCGGGAACCGCCGCAGCCTGAGCGTTACCGACGGATGCGCGAAATTGATGCTCTCGAGGGAGGCTTGCCGCTTCCCTCGGGAGCCTTCTCGCTCTAGGCAGGGGACATGCCGCTGCCGCCGACTCCGCAATCCGCCGCCCGCATTCCGCTACTCGAATCGATTGCGCCGCTCGCCCAGGCGACTGAGGGGTGGCTGGTCGATATCTGGGGGGTGATGCACAACGGGGTGCGCCCGTTCGATGAGGCATGCGATGCCTGCGAGCGGTTTCGCCGGCGCGGCGGTCTCGTCGTCCTGCTGTCGAACTCTCCAAGGCCGCGCGACAGCGTCGCCGCACAATTGCAAAGCATCGGCGTGCCGCGCTCAAGCTGGGACGCCATCGTCAGCTCCGGCGACGTGGCGCGAACGCTGATTGCGGCCTACGCCGGGCAACCGATCGTGCACTTGGGGCCGGAGCGCGATCTTTCCATCTTTGCCGGCATCGACGTGGAACGCGTCGGGCCGGATCGCGCCAAGGCCGTCATCTGCACGGGGCTGTTCGACGACGAGCGCGAGACGCCTGATGACTACGCCGGCGTGCTGGCAGGCTGCGCAGCGCGCGCGCTGCCCATGATCTGCGCCAACCCGGACGTGGCGGTGGAGCGTGGCGGGCGCATCGTCTATTGCGCCGGCGCGCTCGCCCGGGAGTACGAGCGGCTCGGGGGACAGGTCGCCTATGCAGGCAAACCCTACGTGCCGGTCTATGAGCTGGCGTTCGCTACCCTCGAGACGCTGCGGCCGGGAAGCTCGGAGCAATCGCGGCTGCTCGCCATCGGCGACGGCGTGCACACGGATATCGCCGGTGCGGCGGCGGCAAACGTGCGCTCCGTCTTCGTGGCGAGCGGCGTGCACGTGACGAGCGAGCTCGATGCCGCCGCGCTGGAGGCGCTGTTTCCGGCGGGGGCGCCGCGGCCCATCGGCGCCATGACGCGGCTTACCTGGTAGAAGTCGGGGTCTTCGCGGCGGCCTTGCTTGACGCCGCGCGACGGCGGGCCGATTTATCGTCGATGCCAATGAAAGACACGCGCGACGCAGAGCCGGCGCCCCACGAGGGTGGCCCGAGCGGGACCGCGGTCGTGGCGCAGCACCTCAAAATGCTGCCCGCCTCGCCCGGCGTCTACCGCATGCTCGATCGCGACGGCAACGTCATCTATGTGGGCAAGGCGCGCAACTTGAAGGCACGCGTGTCGAGCTACGCCCGCCTTGGTGGTCACACCAACCGCATCGCCCGCATGATCTCCGCGACGGCGGCCATGGAGTTCGTCACGGTCGGCACCGAGGCCGAGGCTCTGCTGCTCGAGGCCAACCTCATCAAACGTTTCCGACCGCGCTTCAACGTGCTGATGCGCGACGACAAGTCGTTTCCCTACATTCTGATTGCGCGCGACACGGCCGCACCGCAGATCATGAAGCACCGCGGCGCGCGCAACCGCAAGGGCGAGTACTTTGGGCCGTTCGCCTCCGCGGGGGCCGTCAACCGCACGATCAACATGCTCGAGCGCGCGTTCCTGCTGCGCTCGTGCTCCGACAGCGTCTACGAGAGCCGCACGCGCCCCTGCCTGCTCTACCAGATCAAACGCTGCGCTGCGCCCTGCACCGGCGAGATCTCGCTCGACGACTACAACAAGCTTGTCGACGAGGCAGTGCGTTTCCTGCGCGGCGAAAGCCAGAACGTGCGCCGCATGTACCAGAAGCTTATGGAGCAAGCGGCGTCGGGTCTGGAGTTCGAGCGGGCCGCCAAGTACCGCGACCGCCTCGCGGCGCTGGCGCACGTCACCGCGGATCAGTCGATCAACCCGGAAGGGATAGAGGAGGCGGACGTCTTCGCCGCCACCCAGGAGGGCGGGCAGAGCTGCGTCGAGGTGTTCTTCTTCCGCACGGGGCAGAACTGGGGCAACCGCGCCTACTTCCCCAAGGCCGACCGCTCGCTGACGGCCGAGGAGGTGCTCGACAGCTTCATTGCCCAGTTCTACGACGACAAGCCCGTGCCGCGGCTGATCCTGATCTCGCACGACGTGCCCAACCGGGCGCTGCTCGCCGAGGCGCTGTCCACCAAGGCCGAGCGCAAGGTCGAGATCCGCGTGCCGCACCGCGGCACCAAGTCCGGCCTCGTTGCCCACGCGCTGTCCAACGCCCGCGAGGCGCTCGGCCGCAAGCTCGCCGAAAGCTCTTCGCAGCGTCGGCTGCTCGAGGGCCTGGCGGAGCGCTTCGGTCTCGCCGCCGCCCCGCGCCGCGTCGAGGTGTTCGACAACAGCCACATCCAGGGCGCGAATGCGGTCGGCGCCATGATCGTTGCCGGGCCGGAGGGCTTCGCCAAGGGCCAGTACCGCAAGTTCAACATCAAGTCGGAAACGCTCAAACCCGGAGACGACTACGCGATGATGCGCGAGGTGCTCACGCGCCGTTTTCGCCGTCTCGTCACCGAGGAGACCGCTGCCATCACCGCTCCCGTCGAGGAGGAAGCAGAAGAGGACGTTTTGCCTGAGCGCCCTGATCTGGTGCTGATCGACGGGGGCGCAGGCCAGCTCGGCGTGGCGCGCGAGGTTCTGGCCGATATCGGCCTCGGCGACATCTGCGTCGTCGGCATGGCCAAGGGACCCGAGCGCGACGCGGGCCGCGAGCACTTCCATTTCAAGGATCGCGAGCGCCCGCTGATGCTCGAGCCGCGCGATCCTGTGCTCTATTTCGTGCAGCGCCTGCGCGACGAGGCGCACCGCTTTGCCATCGGCACGCATCGCGCCAAGCGGGCAAAGGGCTTGAGCGCCAGCCCGCTCGACGAGATTGCAGGGATTGGACTGCGGCGCCGGCGGGCCCTGATGAAGCACTTCGGCTCTGCCAAGGCCGTGTCACGCGCCGGGGTGGAGGATCTCAAGGCGGTCGAGGGCATCTCCGCGGAGATGGCGCAGCGCATCTACGACCACTTTCACGAGCGCGATGCTTGAGAGCCTGATGCGCACTCGAATGCGCCGCCGCGGCTGCGCGCCGAACAGGAATCGTTGGGACCGGGTTGCCCGGCCCCAACGCAAAACGATCATTGCAGCCGCGATCCGGTTTGGATCTAAAGAGGCGGCGCTGCTTCTGGAGGCATGACCATCGCTTGGAGCCAGTACGTCCAAGCGACGAAGAACACGGCAAAGAAAACAGCGGTGAGCACGGCGCCCATCAATCTGTTCCCCATTGCGATTGCGTTGCCTACCAGTGCGGCGAGAAACGCGATCGCCGCAAGAATGCCAACGGTCATCCAGTCGACCGTTGCTAAGTCGAACGGCAGTTCAGGCATTCGTACGACCCCCCGATGAGCCCTTTTTGATGGGCTGATTGTGTGCTCTGCGCCTGCAGTTTCCGCCAAGCGGGCCGCTTATGCAAGGCCGGCAGGCGAAGCCCTTGTGCGCCAAGGACTCCTTGGACCCTGGATATGACAGGGCGCTCTCAAAATAAGGCAGGTCGGCCGTGGCTCACGCGACACCATGGGCGCGAAACCAGGCGAGCATGCGGGCCCACCCGTCTCTTGCGGCCTCCGGCCGATAGCTCGGCCGGTAATCGGCGTGAAATGCGTGTCCTGCATCGGGGTAGATGACGAAATCGCAAGTGTTGCGGGCCGCCTTGCAGGCCGCGCGCATGCGCTCCACCGTCTCGACGGGAATGCCATGGTCGCTCGCGCCATAGAGACCGAGGACGGGTGCCTTGAGCTCCCCCGCCAGATCGATGGGCTGTTGCGGCGTCAGCGCGTTCTGAGTGCCCACAATGCGGCCGTACCAGGCGACGCCGGCCATGAGCCCGAGGCTGTGCGCGGCATAGAGCCAGGTGATCCTTCCGCCCCAGCAGAATCCGGTGATGCCCAGACGCGCTACGTCCCCGTGGCCAGAGGCCCGTGCGTAGGCGACGAGTGCATCGAGATCGGACATCACCTGCCGGTCGGGAACCTTTGACACGACCTTGGCGATGATCTCTTGCACGTCGCGCATGCTCGAGACGTCGCCCTGGCGTGCGTAAAGCTGGGCGGAAACCGCCATGTAGCCTTCCTTGGCAAGGCGACGGCACACGTCGCGCACGTACTCGTGCACGCCGAAGATCTCCTGGACGACGAGGACGACGGGAAAGGGTCCGCCTTGCGCCGGCATGCCGCGGTACGCTGGTATCTTGCCGTCGGCGACGGGGATGGGCACCTCGCCGGCCACCAAGCCGGCGGTATCCGTCGTGATCGCCGTTTCGGCCGCGACCGGGTGAACGGCCGCCGCGAAGCCCGCAGCTAGGCTCGCGGTGAGCACTTGGCGGCGATCGATGTCGCGTTTGGGCGTCAAGCTGCGACGGTCGCTGTCGAAATCGTCCATCGATTTACTCCTCCGCAGGCGATGGCGATGGTGGCGCCATGCGCGAAACCGCACCTTCACAGATGTCCGCTAGACTTTGATCCAAATTTGGCCGCGCTCATTCGCGATGCTCGTTCACACGAGGGACGCGGACGGAACCCAATCCGTCGCCATAGGGGGAAGCATTAGGGATGGCTTCCACGGACATACTGCTCGCGAGGCTATCGGCGTGCGCAAGTCTGGCCGCGCTGATCGGCCTTGCCGCATTGCCCATGCTGCCCGCGCACAAGGCGCAACCGGTTGCGGCGGTGCGGCCGGCTGAAACGCAGCCTGCCAGCCCCAGCACCGCTATGCTCGCTCCGCCGGCGAACGACGCGAACGATGCGAATGATGCGACCGATGCGGCAGCACCAGCCGCCAGCGAGCCGGCCGAGGCGATCCCGGATACATGGACGGACGCGGAGCAGGCGGCGGCCCTTCGCGAATGTGTGCGGTTGCTTGCGCCCGTTGTCGCAGAGATCACAATTCTGGACCCATTCAGGAAGGGACAGTGCGGCACGCCGGTGCCGGTGCGTGTGCGCAGAATCGGCACAATCGCAGAGGTCGAGCTGAGCGGGGCGCCGATGATGAGCTGCCGCCTTGCGGGCGGTCTTGCACGCTGGGTGGATACGGTCCTGCAGCCCGCCGCACGCGAGGTTCTTGGCTCGCGCATCACGCACCTCATCGGTGCCTCGTCGTATTCATGCCGCCACGTCTACAACGATCCCGAGCGCCCGATGAGCGAGCACGCCACGGGCAACGCGATCGACATAGCCGGATTCCGCACCGCCGACGGCCGCAGGATCAGCGTCAAGCGGGGGTGGGGGCCGACTGAGCGCGACATCGTCGCGGCGGAGAAGAAGCGGGAGGAAGCCGCCAAGGCCGAAGCGGCCCGCAAGGCCAAGAGGGCCGTCAAGGAGGCCAGCGAGGGGGCCGGCAAGGCGCCTGCTGAAACTGCCTCGGCGGCCGTGGACGGCTCCGGCGCTGCCGGCAAAGGCGGCGTTCACAAGGCTGGCTTCAAGGCCGACGGCGGCAAACGCCCGCCGGTCGTTGCGGCCAGTGCCGCCCTCACGGCCGCCAAGACCACCGAGGCGACCTTTCTCAAGCGCCTCCACAAGGGCGCCTGCGGCGTCTTCGGAACGGCGCTCAGTCCGGAGGCCAACGAGGCACACCGCGACCACTTCCACTTCGACATGAAAGCGCGGCGCAAGCGCAGCGTTTGCCATTAACGGTATCCTGCACGGTGTGGCTCGGGTGGTTACGGACACGCGTCGGGCCCCGTGTGGATGTATGCCATTGACGGCCCATCAGCCGGATGCTGTACCAGTGGGCAATGGAGCATGCTGCCCCGCGCCCAATGCCGATGAGCCTGCCCAACGTCCTGACGTACGGGCGGATCGCTGCCGTTCCGGCTCTGGTGGCCTGTCTCTTTTTCCTGGAGGGCGACGTCGCGCGCTGGTCGGCGTTCGCCTTGTTCATTCTCGCCGGCGTCACGGATTGGCTCGACGGCTACCTAGCGCGCGTGTGGGAGCAGCAGTCGACGCTCGGGCGCATGCTCGACCCCATCGCCGACAAGCTGCTGGTCGGTGCGGTCTTGATGATGCTCGTGCACGACAATACGATCACCGGGTGGTCGATCTGGGCCGCCATCATCATCCTCGTGCGCGAGATTCTGGTGTCGGGCCTGCGCGAGTTCCTGGCCGAGCTCAACGTCAAGATCCACGTCACCCAGCTCGCCAAATGGAAGACGACGATGCAGATGATCGCACTTGCGGTTCTGCTCGCCGGTCCCGCCGCGGAGAAGATCGTCCCCGGCATCATGATCGGCGGCCTGGTGCTGTTGTGGATCGCCGCTCTGCTGACGCTTTGGACCGGGTATGACTACCTCAAAGCCGGCGTGGTCCATGCCATGGAGCGCTAGAAGGCCCTTATGAGCGAGCTTGGTACGCGACGCGTGAAGATCCTCTACTTCGCCTGGGTGCGCGAGAAGGTCGGACAGGGCGAGGAGGAGATCGAGCTGCCCGCGACGGTTGCGACCATCGCCGACGTGGTCGGCTGGCTCAAGACCAGGGGGCCGCAGTTCGACGAGGCCTTTGCGCGTCCCGATACCATCAGGGCTGCCGTCGACAAGGTGCACGTGAAGGCGGCCGCCTCCATCGCCGGCGCGCGTGAGATTGCCTTCTTCCCGCCCGTCACCGGAGGCTGAGCGCATGCCGGTCCGAGTGCAGCGCGAGGATTTTGACGTTGGCGCCGAGGTCGCGGCGCTGACCGCGGGGCGCACCGACATGGGAGCCGTCGTTACGTTCACGGGGCGCGTGCGCGCCGACGCGGGCGCGGTGGCGGCAATGACGCTCGAGCATTACCCGGGCATGACCGAGGCAGAGCTGTCGCGCATCGAGGCGGAGGCGCGTAGCCGCTGGGCGTTGCAGGCGAGCCTTGTCGTGCACCGGGTGGGCGAGCTTGTGCCGGGCGACAACATCGTCCTCGTCGTCACCGCCGCCGAGCATCGCCAGACCGCATTGGAGGCGGCGGGGTTCCTCATGGACTACCTCAAGACGCAGGCGCCTTTCTGGAAGAAAGAGACCGCGGCGTCGGGCGATAGCAGGTGGGTCGAGGCGCACCAATGCGACGAGCGCGCGGCGCGCCGCTGGTCCTGAGAGGCCTCTGCAACGCGTCTGATTTTCCGGTGCAGCACCAACCGTTCGTTAGGAAAGCATTAACGGTTAGGTAGCGATAACCCTAACAATGCCTGAAGACGACCCGGAAAACGCCATCATCTCGGGCAACCAATGACCGTCACGGCACTTGAACTGTATCGCGTAGACGGGGGTCAGACGTCATGGTTCACGGCACGCCGGGGCAATTGCGCCGCGGCATAATCATTGCTGTTACGTTAATCTGCGCGCAGGCGCCGCTCCAGGCTCAAACCCTGGATACGGCGCAGGCTCCGCAAGGTACGGCCGCCCACGCCGCCGCTCCGGCCCCGACCCGCGCTCCCGCCAAGCCCCGCCGCACGCGATTCCATGTCGGCTTGCCGCGCTCAGCCGATTTCGAGGTTTTCTCCCTCAGCAACCCCAACCGGGTCATCATCGAGGTCGCCGAGGTCAAGCTCCGGCTTCCCGCGCAGCCCAAGGGCGGTCCCGTCGGCCTCGTCAAATCATTCCGCGCCGGCCTTTCCGCTGCCGATCGTACGCGCATCGTCATCAACGTCACCGAGCCCGTGATCGTCTCCAGCGCGCGGATCGCGAAGGCCAAGGATGGCCGCAGCCAGCTTCTCGTGGTCGAGATCGAGCCGTTTGGTCCAGTCACTGCCAGCATCCCCGAGGCTGGCGCTCAGCCACAGCCTCCGCCCCAGCCTGCGCCTCAGCGCACCGACAGCACCGAGAGGAAGCCCATTCCGCCGCCGCCGTTCGCCCTGGGTGCGGTCGGCCTCCAGCCGCCGTCGCCGAGGCCGGCGGTGCATCCCGAGGTGTTGGCCGAGCGCGCCTTCAAGCCCGTCATCGTCATCGATCCCGGACACGGCGGCCATGACTCTGGCGCGATCAAGAACGGCGCGGTCGAGAAGGACATCGTGCTGGCGTTCAGCAGGATCCTTGCAAAGAAGCTGCGCGCAACGGGCCGCTTCAAGGTTCTGTTGACGCGTGATGAGGATGTGTTCGTTCCGCTCGGCGACCGGGTCTCCTTCGCGGAGCGCAACAGCGCCAACCTGTTCATCGCCGTGCATTGCGACTACGCGGACACCGGGCCGCGAGCCAGCGGCGCCACGATCTATTCGCTGCGCGACTCCGTCGCCAACAGTCTGCGCCGCTCGACCAAGGGCACGCTCGCCGACCGTGTGTTGTCACGCGACGAGATGCAGGCGGTGAGGGCGGCCAGCGTCGACCGCGGCGACGTCGACGCCGTGCAAGCCATCCTCTCCGATCTCGTGGGGCGCGAGGTGGATGCGACCAGGGACCGAACCAATGTATTCGCCCGCTCCGTCATCGAGAAGATGGGCACCAGCACCACCATGCGCCAGGATCCGGATAAGCAGGCCTCCTTCCGCGTGCTGAAGACGGCGCAGTTCCCCTCCGTTCTCATCGAGCTCGCCTACGTCACCAACAAGCAAGATGCCCGCAACCTTCAGTCCGCCGCCTGGCGCGACAAGGTCTCGGATTCGATCATGACCGCGATCGAGAACTACTTCGCCAATCAGCTGGCCCAGCTGCCCATGTAGATCCGCAGTGCGGTTGCCGCACGAGAAAGGCCGGTCCTCTTGGGACCGGCCTTGATTGTTGTGGCCAGCTTGGGTCGCACTCCCGTGCCGGCTAAAGCCCCGTCACGCCATACTGGGTGGACGCATTTGTTTTTGACGCCAGAGCAGGATGAGTTTCCATTGCAATTCCAGCCGAAGCGAATGAGCGACGCGCGAACCCCAAGACTCGGCGTGTTGGACCTTCTGTCGATGAAGGCGCTTCAGCATTTGCCACTCCATCTTCTCGTGTGTGCCGTATCCGAGGTCTGCACACTCCAACCAAACCGTAGATCACCACCACGCGCTGGCGTGCCGGCCCGGGCAGGCCCGGCTCGCAGACGATGGTGAACGGAGAATGCAGATGGTTGCGGCGGTCGCGGACAGGGTTCGGCGGAGGCTGGTACACGCAGCCGGTGAACGCTCCCTCGGGCGGCCCTATCCTTGCTCGCCACGCGTCCAACCGGCCAAAATCGCCAGTCGCTTGCAGGTCCTGGCACAGAGATGACAAGGGCGTCGGGCCCTCCCTTCTCTGACGCGCACGCGTTAGTGTAGCTCCCCGTAAGGAGCCGAGAGGTCCAGCCCCCCTCGCGATGGGCACACTAAGCGATTCGTCCACAATTTTGAGCGCCCAGGTGCGCAAATTTATGTTGCATGCGCCCGATTACACCGCCAGCCCTGCCCTGGTGAAGTCCCGCTGTTTCCTTTTTTTGCCGCATACTGCACCTTGGCCGAATCAACGAAGAGAGGGACGGCATGAGTCCATATTCCTTGATCGCTCTTGCGCTGATGCTGGCCGCCTCGCCGGCGTTGGCCTGCACGGGACAGTCGGTGTACCTGGAGGGTGACCTCAAGACTGGCGATCGGGGCTGGGGTCAGGAGGATGCGCACTTTCAGGTGTCGGACGGGCAAGCGGTTCTGACGCCCGAGCCCGGCACGCAGACGGCGCGATGGGACACGGTGCTTTCCCTCACGGATCTCGATGCCTGCGTGACCGTGGTAATGCCGGAGGACACCAGCGACGCGTCGCGGACCTACGCGGGTCTGCTGTTCTGGCTGACCGACAAGGACAATTTCTACCAGATCGTCGTCGCACCGAATGGTCTGTTCACGGTTGCGCGCAAGGTGCGCGGCAAGATCACGGCGACGGCGCCCGTCCCCTGGACCAAGACCAAGGCATTGAAGCTCGGCCCCGGAGAGAAGAATACGTTGCGGGTGACGCTCGAGGGGCAGACCGTCGTTATCCGCATCAACGATGCCGAGGTTGCGCGCTTTCGCGGCCAAGCGCCCGACGAGCAGAGCCATATCGGTCTGGTCGCGGCGTCCGCGCCCGACACGACGGACCGCTGGCGCATGTCGGACTTGAAGGTGACGAACGTGTCTGGCAGCGACGCTGAGGCGTCGGCCAAGCCCGAGGGGCTGTCGACCGGCACGGTCGCGTCGGCGCCGGGGTGCGCCGACGGCGAGGTGCTGTTCGAGGACAGCTTCAAGTCGCACGATCCGACCTGGGGTCCGATGGATGCGCGCCTCAAGATCTCCTCTGGCGAGGCCGTGTTCCGACCGGTGCCTGGCACACGTACGTTCCGTTGGAACCGCGTGTTCGTCTTCGACGACGTCGATGCGTGCGCCACCGTGCGCCTGGCCAAGGCCACGGCCGATCCGACAACGAGCTATGCCGGGCTGATGTTCTGGGTCGAGAACAACCGCAACTACTATCAGGCCGTCATCGCGCCCAACGGCTACTTCACGGTGGCGCGCGTCGTCGACGGCAAGGTCGTAGCCACGAGGCCGGTCGAGTGGACTAAGCTCGATGTGGTCAAGACGGGGCCGAAGGAGAGCAACACGCTGCGCGTGTCGGCGAAAGGCGATCAGGTGGACATCTCCATCAACGGCAAGGACGTGGCAAGCTTCCGTGGCGATCCGCCCAAGGGCCCGAGCTACATCGGCATGCTGGCCGCGTCGGCGCAGAGCAAGCGGGGCGACACCTGGTCGATTTCCGACTTCAAGGTGACGGCCCCGCAATAGCTCGGCTGCAGCGGCACGAGCCCGAAGGATCAGTGCGCGCCCGTGGTGCCGGCCTCGCTGTCTCTCGCCGCGCTCTGCACGGCCTTCTGCACCTTCTCGAAGGCCCGCACCTCGATCTGACGGATGCGCTCGCGCGAGACGCCGAACTCGGAGGAGAGATCCTCTAGCGTCGCAGGATCGTCGGTCAGCCGCCGCGCCTCGAAGATGCGCCGTTCACGGTCGTTGAGCGCGGACAGCGCATTCGAAAGAAAGCCCCGGCGCTGGCTGAGCTCCTGGTTCTCGGCGAGCTGCTCCTCCTGCGACGGCTCGTCGTCGACGAGCCAGTCCTGCCACTCGCCCGCCTCGGCGTCGGCGCGCACGGGGGCATTGAGCGAAGTATCGCCGCCCAGGCGCCGGTTCATCGAAACGACGTCGGCCTCGCTGACCCCGAACTTGGTGGCAATCGTCTTAACATGGTCGGGGTGCAGGTCGCCTTCGTCCAGCGCCTGCAACTGGCTCTTGGCGCGCCGCAGATTGAAGAACAGCTTCTTCTGCGCCGCCGTCGTGCCCATCTTGACCAGGCTCCACGAGCGCAGGATGTACTCCTGGATCGAGGCGCGGATCCACCACATCGCGTAGGTGGCGAGACGGAAGCCCTTGTCGGGATCGAAGCGCTTTACCGCCTGCATCAGGCCGACGTTGCCTTCGGAGATCACCTCGCCGATGGGCAGGCCATAGCCGCGGTAGCCCATGGCGATGCGCGCGACCAGACGCAGGTGCGATGTCACGAGCTTCTCGGCCGCATCCTGGTCGGCGTGCTCCTGCCAGCTCTTGGCCAGCATGTACTCCTCGCAAGGCTCCAGCATGGGAAACTTGCGGATATCCTGCAGGTAGCGCGACAGGCCCATCGAGCCGTGCGCGATTGTGGGAAGCTTTGTCGCCATGACCCTACCAAATACAATTCCCGGCTTGAGCTGGGAACGGTCCCTCTGATCCTTGCGTTCGTCGCGGCCGCGCCGCGTGGGGGCACGCCGATCACGCGGGGCCCCGCTACTTCCTAACGTGCGGGGCCGTCCATTTCCGTTGCCTGATGCCTCGCGCGCCGCCATTCGCCTTTAGGATTATACGTCAGTCACAGTCAACTTGTTGCACCTGGCCTATGTTCCACGGGCAAAACAGCAATGCCGGCGGTACAGGGCCGGCCGCGGCCGAATGACGAGGTGCTCGCCGAGGATGATCCCTCACGGCGACCGGGCGTCGATCGTGCCCCGACCCAAGCGCTGATCCCGCTCTAACGCGGGACTTCTTAACGGGGGAAAAGGGGGCCGCGGCAAAAGGGCAACGGCGCTAATGCCAGATGTTGCAAGAGCGTCAGCTTTTTTTCGAATGCGTCTGATCCATCGCGGCAACGAGGCCGGCCATGTCGCCCGGTAACGGGCTTGTGAAACGCAGCGGCGTTGCGGTGATGGGATGCCGGAAGCCAAGCTCGGCGGCGTGCAGCGCCTGGCGTCCGAGCGCGCGCAGGGCCGCTTGGGCCTCTTCGGGGAGCGTTTGCGCCTTGGCCTTGAAGCCGCTGCCGTAGACGGGATCGCCGACCACCGGATGACCGATATGGGCGAGATGCACGCGGATCTGGTGCGTGCGCCCGGTCTCCAGGTGCAGCCTCACAAGCGACATGGCGCCGGGGCTATCTGGTGCGAACGACTTGAGCACCTCGTAGTGGGTTACGGCATGGCGGCCGGTCTGCCCTTTGGCCACGGCGATCTTGGTGCGGTTTGCCGGGCTGCGCGTGAGCCGCGCTTCGATGGTGCCGCGCGGGCGCAGCGGCTTGCCCCACACGAGGGCGAGATAGGTCCGCTGCAGGCGTCCGTCGGCACCGTGTGCGGCAAACTGCGCGCTCAATCCCTTGTGCGCGGCATCCGTTTTCGCCACGACGAGCAGACCCGAGGTCCCCTTGTCGAGACGGTGCACAATGCCGGGGCGCTTGACGCCGCCGATGCCGGACAGGCTCGCTCCGCAGTGCGCGATGAGGGCGTTGACCAGGGTGCCCGAGGGATGGCCCGCGGCAGGGTGCACAACCAGGTGTGGCGGCTTGTCGACGACGATGAGCGCCTGGTCCTCGTAGGCCACGTCAAGGGCGATGGGCTCGGGCGCTGGCGCCGCGGGAGCCGGCTCCGGCACCTGGACGAGGAACGCCTCGCCGGGTTTGACCCGCCGGGCGCCGTCTCTTATGGTCGTACCCGTCACATCCGTAACGTTGCTTGAGCGAATGAGCGCTTGAACCTGAGCGCGGCTGAGGTCGCCGATGCGCTCGGTCAGCAGTCTATCGAGGCGCGCGCCGGAGTCGGCCGGCGTCACAGGGATGTGGATCGGTTGTTTGCGTTCTGACGCCATGGCTCCCGCGATTCGTCTAAGAGAGGGACTTCCATGCAGGCCTCGGACGGCGCCGCCGCCGCTGCCAGACAGCAGCCACCCGAGATGTTGGCCCCGCAGGCCGCCCCCGAGGTGAGGCTTCAACGCATTCTCAAGCTCGTGGTGGCCGGGCTGGCCGTAGTGCTGCTTGCAGGACTCGTGGTCGTGATCGGGCGCGTCATCTATCTCGCGTCGTCCTCGCCGGCGCAACCGGCGACGCCGACCCTGGCTATCCGGCCCGAGCAGAGCCTCGCTTTGCCGCCCGGCGCCCAGGTGCGCTCGGTATCGCTGTCCGGCAACCGTCTGGCCGTGCACTACGACGTGGGGGGCACCGCCGGGATTGCGGTGCTCGACCTGCAGACGGGCCAAGCGGTGACCAACGTGGCCATCGAGGAGAAGCCCTCCGCCCCGTGACGGCGGGCGATGCGATGGGCCGGCCTCAAAGAAACGCTTGATCGAAGGGGTCAGCCTCCCATATAGGTTCGCTCTTGCGCTGTCCCGTTCGTCTAGTGGCCTAGGACACCAGCCTCTCACGTTGGGAACAGGGGTTCGAGTCCCCTACGGGGCGCCAAACCTTAACAATCAACAGATTTTTAAGTCATTGAATTTATGAGATAAAACAAGAAGCGCCGCCGGAACCCCTCCCCGAGCGCCTTGTTATGGGCCACAAACCGGGCTACAAACCGGGCCTCAATTTTCAAGGCTTGGCCCTGCCTATGCGCGATCGTGACCGCTATCTCAAACAACGCGAAGACCGTTTCTACTATCAGCGCCGCGTCCCCCGGCAGCTCGCCGCCACAGACCCGCGCGGCACTGTCCGCATAGCCCTCAAGACTGACAGCATCGCCGAGGCCAGGCACAAGCGCGACCAGTTGGAAAAGGCAGACGATCTCTACTGGTCCGCCCTCTCAAACGGTCACAAGGCTACGGCCCTCAAGCGCTACAGCTCCGCCGTCGAAAGGGCGCTTGCTCACGGCTTTACCTACATGCCTGCACCCGAGCTCGCGGATAACGCCGCGCTCGAAGAACTGCTCGCCCGCATCGATGCCGCCCCTTCTGTTAAAGACCACCCCGTCACCGAAGCCATTCTCGGTCATGCTCCCCGGCCTAAACCTACCGTGTCGGAAGCCTTCGAGATTTACGTCGCTGAAATCGCCGCCGCCAATGTCACGACCAAGTCGCCCGCCCAGCATGCAAGCTGGCTTAAGGCCAAGCGCCGCGCGGTCAGTAATTTCGTGAAGGTTATCGGCGATCTTCCGCTCGAAGATATCACCCGCGACCATGCCCGGCAGTTCTATCAATGGTGGCTTGCCCGCGTCGTACCGCCGGGCGATTCACCCGCAGAGCCCTTGTCCGCCGACACGGCCAAGCGTGACATGGGGAACATGCGAAAACTGTTTGCCTCTTACGCCAAACACATCGGCAAGGACGACATTCCTAATCCCTTCCGCAATATGTCTTTCTCGACCAACCAGCTCAATAAGCGCGCCGCCTTCTCTACCGAATGGATGCGGGACAAAATCCTGAAGCCCGGCGCCCTCGCCAGTCTCAACATCGACGCCCGCCTGATCGTCTATGCCCTCGTAGAAACCGGCGCGCGGCCGAGCGAGATATGCAACCTGCTCCCCGAGAACATCATCCTTGACGCCCCAATCCCCTATATCTCTATCCGCTCGACTTCGAGCCGGGAGATCAAGACGCGATCATCGACTCGCGAGATCCCGCTTGTCGGCGTATCGCTGGCAGCCATGCAGCGCGCCAAAGACGGCTTTTCGCGTTACCGCGACCGAGAGACTACTTTGTCAGCAACACTGACCAAAGCCTTTCGCGCTGCGAAGCTGTTCCCGACCAGCGAGCACTACATCTATTCGCTGCGCCACTCTTTCGAAAAACGCATGACAGAGGCCGGGATCGATTACGGCCTGCGCTGCCTGCTGATGGGGCACACCACCAAGCGGCCCGTATATGGCGACGGCGGCTCGATGCAGTACCGGCGCGACGAGCTCGCCAAGATCGTGCTCCCCTATTCACCCGCGCTCTTTACCGGCGTTCCTTAGCGCGCTCGAGCTTCTCGCGCCTTCCCGCGATCTTTTCGCGCTCGCGCTCCAGCCGCTCGAATATCGGCCAGTACGCTTCACCGCCGGCCTGTTCGATTATCAAGGCAAGCTTCGCGAGCGCCTTCTCAATTCGCTGTACGCTGACCTTGCCTGCCATGACGAGCGCCGGCCATACTTAAAACCCCTGCCCCGCTCCGCTCTATCAAGCTATTACCGCCCGGCGCATCCGCCCACGGGCTTGCCATTTGACGGTTAATCCTGTGCTGAAACGAATCCGATTCCGCGCTTCCGAACGCTGGCCCCTCCCTTCTTCCCTTCCCCCAACACAAACGCGCCCAGCCTGATGCGAAGCCGTCCTGTTCGCCCCGCGCGCCCCCTGAAAGCAAATACCGGCCTTTCCGCTCGCTCCGGCGGTCCCGTTTGTCCGCTTTGCGGAAAATCACAGGCTAGGTTGAGACGACCCCTGGCAACTTGCCGAGCGGATTCGTTTTCATAAGTGCCCGGAATACCCCGTCCATGCACCGCAGCCCCCAGTTCTCTCTCGGAATTAGAATCTTGAATCTCTGATTCTGTGACTCTCCTGTCGCACCTGGATTGCCTGGCCCTTCCGGCCAGCGCTTTTTGTGATGCCGCGGGAACAACGGCGCGAGCAAACGGATCACTAGCCCGGTGCACAGCCGCGAGCGCTCCCCGCACACCACATCGATGCTGACATAGCCCTCTTCCTCGAGCTGCCGCAGGTAACGCTGCACCGAGCGGCGGCATCTTCCGAGCGCGCGCGCCAGATAGCTCGCAGTAATGCTCAGTGCGCGGCCCTTCCGGTTGCGCCGGTAGGTTTCTTCCATGATCTTGCGGGCGCAGCGCCGCGCCCCGTCCGTCAGGTTCATGTCATTTTCGATCCGCGCCGCCATTTCAGGAACGAACGCCCCGCTCTCTTTCGGCGCCGCATGACGCGGCCGCTCGTTAAGAGACGGCCGGTGGCAGGTTTGCAGCGATCGCTTCCGGCGCTCCTGCATGTCCTGCGCCCCGCCGCTCTCATGGGTTTGTGGGCAGACCCGACCGGTCGCCGGAGGCAAGCGCAAACCCGCAGCGGTACGCTGCCGCAACGCACGGCGCGCCGCCTCCATCAGTTCCAATTCACTCGGATAGTACGTTTTCAGCATGAGTCCTTTCTCCTTTCTTTTGGAGAAAAACCCGGCCAATAAAAGAGCGTTCAAGACTTCATAAAAGCCTTGTCCCGATTATCATATTCTGCAATACTTGATTTGTTAAATTACTCGGTATGCAGTTTTATTATCTATGATATCCCCGCTCCTGGCGGGTTTTTCTGTTTGCGTAAGAACTACTCCTTCGGTTTTCTTTTTGGCTGGATGCAGCCGGATGGCTGCAAATGCGGCGGAACAGCGCGCAACATCACCGCGCTGCTCCTGGACAACATTGTTCCATAATTACCATCACCATTCAAATACTCGTTTATCCCTTTGGTATAAAGCCCCAAAGATCATTGACGGCTGCGGTGTTGCGGCCGCTTGATCTTTTCGAGAAAGGTAATTCGCACCAGAAATAAGCGAATCGACATCATAAAACGCTAGCAAATGTAAGCTCTTATATCAACTCTTACACTTCCTTATTTAAGCCAAGACTGTAATCCATAAGCCCTTCAATCGATAAATATTAAACAGATCAATCGGATGCGCGGCCACTTATAAGCCTCTATGCGTTCCTTATATCGGCCTTACATCGACTTTTAAGCAGGTTTTCTTATTTAAGATTATGCCGCTCGATATCAGATTCCCTCATATCAGCATTTGTCTGCCTGTGCATAAATTCTTATTTCGCAATTGTCAGCGCATATAAGAATATTATATAATCTGCATATATTATCGTCTTAACAATGCCAGTAAATAGTTGCCGCCATGAAATTCACACCAACGGAAGCTTTGAAGCGAATTAATGTTAGCGCAGACACCTTGTACAAGGATATGAAGCGCGGAAAACTCAGCTTCGAGAAAAAGGGCGCCCGAAAACGTCTTATTGACGTTGCCGAGCTTGAACGCGTCTACGGCCCGCTCAGGCCGGAACCCGTTTCTGCGACATCAGAGATTATCAGTCCTGATATCAGTTCTGATATCCGCGCTGATAGAAGCCCTGTAGCCAGCGAATCATCAGCCAAACACAGCGAAATCGCCTTGCTCAGACACCAGGTCGAGACGCTGGCTCAGGAACGGCGGCGCGAACGCGAGCAAATGCAGGACCAAATCCAGCACCTGCACGAAACGCTCAAAGCCGCCCAGGAACATCAAACCCGCCTGACGGCCCTCCTGACCGATCAGCGCCAGGAAACAGCCCGCAAGGAAGCCCATGAGCAGACCCAGATCATCCGCGAACTCAAGATCGGACAAATGCGATTACGCCAGGAACTCAACGCTATGCGCGAACAAGAGAGCTTTCTGACACGCTGGCTCGGGTTAGGGCGTCAACCCCGCAAACGCGACAACCAGCCTTTACAGCCGGCCGCTCCACAAAAATCCAAATCTTGAACCGGCCTATCCCCCCGCCACGATCCCGAACGGGTAGGGCAGGGGCTTTTTCGTTTTTCGTTGGGGGCGAAATAGCTGGTTTGATTTGTTTGGGGGAAGGCGGATATTGATGTTTGAGATGAGAAAATGTTAATAGTGGAGTGGAGCAGAAAATAGGATTGCGGGGAAAAGAGGATGATGAAAGTTTTATTGGCGGATGCGGACCCGGCCAGCAAATATTGGTTGGAGAAGACGATCAGGGCGATAGCGCCGGATATGGGAATTATCAAAGAGGAGTCGCTTGGCAATACAATAGCCGCGCTGGATCAGGTCGATGCGGTCTTTATGGACCTGGCGCTGTCGGACAGCATGGGGCTTGCGACGCTGCTTCATGTACGCAAGCATAACCGGCATGTGCCGGTTGTCGTTATGATGAACATGGCGCCGGTGAAACTGAGAAACCAAATAAAAGAGGCAGGGGCGACAGGGTTTCTCTTTAAATCGGATATCTATGAAGGCAAGATGAGGGTTTATCTGCGCGCGCTTGGATTTGATGTCAATCGGCGCCGAACCTTGACCCGCGATCGGCGTCCAATCTTGACCCCTCGACGAGGGTCAGTACCCGCCGCTCAAGCCCAGAGCTGTGGAGCG